>ENA-OQIT01000281-OQIT01000281.1-human-gut-metagenome-genome-assembly--contig:-NODE-281-length-10863-cov-3.359072_pt1 | contig 10863 bp, 10 predicted proteins | sample MGYA00242587_ERZ504752 | MGnify/ENA primary metagenome ERZ504752 (study PRJEB26092, sample SAMD00036352) | human gut metagenome | host: Homo sapiens | study: EMG produced TPA metagenomics assembly of... | reverse complement strand
AATTGAGAATTGAGAATCGAGAATCGGGAATCGAGGCTTCCAATAAAGAACAGGTCTGGCTCGTACCATCGGGCAGGTAACAAATAATCTCCTTGCACGATACCCGATCCACATAGTTCACATGCTCATAATCCTCGATCTTCAATTCTCCATTTCCAATTTCGTTATCGGCATCGCCGATAACGATACGTCCCATCATCACGCCATGCTCACGCAATTTCTTAGTCAACGCACGCGTATCGATACCGTATATGCCCGGGATCTTCTCCTCCTTCAACCACTCGCCCAAGCTGCACTCGGCGTTCCAGTGGCTATACTCATGGCTGTAATCGCTAACGATAATCGCCTCGGCATGGATCTTCTCGCTCTCCATAAACGTAGCGATCCCGTTCGGCTCGAACGTACGAGGTGGGACACCGTAGTTACCAACGAGCGGATAAGTCAACACCATCAACTGGCCTGCGTACGAAGGGTCCGTCAAGCTCTCCGGATATCCGGTCATAGCGGTATTGAACACGACCTCGCCGGCCACCGGTCTCTCATAGCCGAAAAAAACGTGAAATCGTTGAAGTAATCATACCGCACTTTAAAATCGGTCACACCTTTGATGTAAGCCAAACTGAGGGAAAACCACTGGTTGAACTCTCCCAACAACTGACCGGAGAACTGACAGATTACCAAAAAGAATTGCGAGACGCACTCCTGCAAATCAGCCCGGTTCCAGTTTCATTTCAACCAATAGAAGGCAGCACAAATGGTTTTTACAGTCTGGACAAAAATGCAATCACTGTTGACAGCACCCTGTCTGAAAAACAGTCCATAAAAACGCTGATACATGAAATCGCCCACGCCACTATTCACAATACCAATATTCCAGATGCACCCAAGGACTCTCCTACCAGAGAGGTACAGGCAGAATCTATCGCTTATGTCGTATGTCAGTATTTTGGAATGGATGTCTCAGATTATTCTTTCGGATATATTGCAGGATGGTCTACCGGAAAAGACACCAAAGAACTGAAAGAAAGTCTGGAAATCATACGTGATACCTCTAATGATATCATTTCCAAGACAGAACAGACATTGACACAAATGCAATCAATCGAGCAAACAGTATCAGAAACAATACAGCCAAAACGCAGAGGGAGGTGTATGTAAATGGATAATTTTCAAGAACAAATGAAAGAAATTGAACAACTGAAGGCAGAACAGGCACTACATCGCAAGCAATTGGAAGAAAACCGCCAGCGCGCCCTTGCCAAACAAAAACAGACAAGACGCTTAGTTTCCCTCGGAAAAATGGTAGAAAAATTGCTACCTGACGATATCGCCAATCTGCCAGAAGATGAAATCTTGGAAATATTAAAAAATCAATTGTCATCCAAACCGTTTCTATAAAAAGCAGCATTTTTCTTCTGTTAAAAGCCTATACAATAAAAATTTCTTTGTATAGGCTTTTTATTATTTAAAATACTTGCGCAATAGGCACCCAATGTTCATCTGCCATATCAATTGCAAATTCCGTATTATTTATATAAAGTTGATTATCCTTGTCTCTTACAAACCCCCAATTCAATCTTTTTTCAGCAGCATATATTTTAAACGCATTAAATTTATTTTGGATTTGAATATCCCTATTTTTATTTATTCCTTTGCTTTCTCCTCCCTTAGTTTCAATAATCCATACAGTCCCATCTTTTTTCATGACAATATAATCTGCATAAAATAACCATTGATTTTGTACTCCATCTATATATACAATAGAAAAATATTGCTGTCCTTTATCACCGTTTTTATATAACCATTCAATATCTGAACGCTTTTCACAATACTGTTCAAATAACATCTCAGAAGTGCTACGAACTACACTTGATACAAAACCAGAAGTATATTCCATATAAGCATTCTTTACATATTCCGTTTCATTTTTTACAGTTGAATCATATTTAAAAAAATCTTGCTCTGGAATATGAAAGATAGATTTCTTTGGATTAAATACAAAACTTCTTTGTTGTTCCATGTCTGCTGTTACTTCACGAAATTCCATCTTTAATTTTTGCTCATTATTAATAATAAAAGCATAAAATTCCGCTGTATCCAACGACAATATTTTTTTATAGTTATTGTTATCTTTACGAAATAGACGTTCTAATATAGTTTTTACTTTTCCGGTAGTCATTCCAATAGTTGTTTTAATAGCATCTACGCTATGAAGCAATTGAATACCATATTTATGCGTATCAACACGTTTAAAAGCAGTATAATAATTATTACTTTCAGCAACAGCAGATGTTCTAACAAACTGTCCATGTAAAACCCTATTTCTAATCTGATTTCCAAATAAATACCCTGCATCACTCAAAAGCATTTCATTTTGTTTTTTATCACTACTTAATTTATATTTTTTTACTAAAGCATCATATATTTTGTTCAATACTTCACGTTCACCAAGACCATTGAAGTCAAGGTCCCTGAGTTGTTTTTCTAAAGAAAATGTTTTACATATAGGCTTTAAAAATAGACGGCGTGTTTCATACGCCTTGTCCATGCTTGCCAGCATTCCTTCTTTATACTTTTCATCAAACGTATATACATAGCAAAAATCTAATACATCATCTTCATAATGCCTTGCTTCCGGCATTCTACGTATACGACCAATCGTTTGTATTTCAAAATTTTCATTTTTTCCTTCACGAAGTTTAACCAAAATTTTTGCTCGCGGACAATCCCAGCCTGTACTAATAGCCTGTTTCATGAGTAAAAAAACTGGCTGTCCATCATTTTCTGTCAAATCATCTGGAATGTCTCTTTTATCCTCACTCATCCACTTACTGACCATTCCATTATCATAAGTATAATTCATAGATTCCAATTTGCGCTCCACAGCAGCAATTGTTTCAGGTTGTCCATTTGGAAATTGTATTAGTACTAATGGACGTATTTTCTTACCAATAGATTTATAATGAGCATCAATAGACCTTCTTTTAGCATCCGCAAGGTCAATTAAATAATTATAATCTTCATCAATTTCTACACCATCAGTAACTCCCTCATTTACATACAATGCTTTAGTAATTAATCCTGCATTAATAACATCAACTTCATCAATTTCAAAATATTCATAACGTTTATTCTGTTGTGCTGTAGCACTAACACGCACAATTTTTTTCGCTGCAAAAGCATCAATTATCGCTCTCGCCTTTGCTGTATTGTTAGAATGTTCTTCATCAATAACAACAATAAAGGTAATTTGCTTTCTATGCGCATCAGCAATATGGTCATATAAATTTTTTCTCTCGCTATCCCGAATAGCAGTATTTCCTCTTTTTGTAACTAATTCCCAATTAATAAATGTAATACTTTCTGGTGGAAAGCCATTTTCAAGTGCTTCAAATAAATTCTGAGTATTTAAATGTGGAGCAAATTTCCTCATTTTTTCTCTACTTTGTTCTTCTAAATTCCCCTTTCCTGGACATAACCAAATAAATGCCGTATTTGAATCTATTTTATTCAAATATTCATCTACATAATCAATTAAAATTATGGTTTTTCCAGAACCAGTAGGTGCTTTCATTATAATGGTCTGCTTACTTCGACTATCACTGCAAAGGTCAAGAAGTTTAATAACCGCTTCTTCCTGAAATTCAAACAAAGTCGTTGCAATACCTGTTACCATACTTCTCCTTCCTCTCTCAACTCAAAATTAAAATAATAATCCGGAATAATATATTGCGGTATTTGTTTAAATAGATTAATCTGTTTTGATGTAAATAAAACATTTTTAGAAACATACATTGCTTTTACATCATCATATTCATTCCATATCCGTTCTATCTTATCTGCTTCTTCATCACTCATAACCACAATATATCGTCGTCCATCTATTTTGATTCCATGCTCTAACTGTATCATTTCTATAATATGGTCTAATAATGCATCAGATAAATATTCTTCATTTCGAGAAACAAAATCTGTATGGTAATATTTCAAATTAGCAGAAATACCATCAGAATATTTACTTCCATCTAACCTCATACCAGTAATAACCGTTTGAAGCCTAGGATATGTAACATTCTCACAAATATCTCCTTCATTGTTTGTACATAAAATAAATTTACGGTTACCTTTATCAGATTTATTCAGTTCAAGACATGCTTGTCCAGTAGTTCCACTTCCTGCAAAAAAATCTAAAATCAAACTATTTTTTTTAGTAGTGGCTCGTAGAATTTCAATAATTAATTCTAAAGGTTTTGGATAAGAGAAACGCTTATCGCCAAAAATATCCTTAATAGCAGAAGTTCCTTTAGTAGTATAAAAATCTTTTTCAGTCCAAATGGTAGGAATCTCTCCACCTGCCGTTTTATTTTCACCAAATATTAATGTTGGTGCCCCTTGTTCCTTTCCAATAACTTCTAATTCTCCACTTTTTATTTTAGAAATAACGCCTTCTGGTAAATACTGGATACTATATTCATTCGGATTTGCTTTAGATTTATTTTTACTCACTTTAATATATCCTGCATTCCAATCCCGTTTCAATCGTTCTGGAATAAGCCTCCATACACATTCTGCTCCCTTACTACTTACTGGCCATATTGCAACAGCCCCTTCAGGTGCTTCACTATAATCAAAAACAAAATCTTCCAATTTACCCAATAATTTCCTTCATTAATCCTTTCAGTAAGTGATTTTCCAATTCCCACAATATTCATAGTTGTTTTATCAATAAAAATAGGATATGCCTGATTTGGTCGTGTTATTTTATCAAATGTACTCAATGTTAATCCTTCAAAAGGACTTCGTGAAATTCCCCCCGTAAAATTCATTGTCTTTGGCTGAAAATCAGTCGGCGTAATAAAAATGAGATATTCCTGCATATAAGTAAATCCGCCATTAGGTTTTCCCCCAGATGTCTGTATTGTTACACAAACTACCTGTTTTTTCACTGAAAATTTCGCGACAAAGTAACATCAAATTATTGACTTCCTGATAGCCAATACTAATAATCATAACGCCATCATCAGTCAATAAATCTCTTGCTAATAGTAACCTTTCATTCATAAACGAAAGCCATTTACTATGTTTATATCCATCTGTATCATCCACATAAGCATCATCATAAACAAAATCTTTACTTCCGGTATTATATGGTGGGTCGATATAAATAACGTCTATTTTATTCTTATGTGTTTTTTTTAATAAATGCAAACTATGTAGATTATCACCATTGAGCAAAAAATTGTAATTTTCATTTTTATTCTTAGCAATTTCCCTGTCTATATCTTCAGTAAATACTGGTATATGTGTCTTCATCATAACATCTACTAATTCTTCATGTTTCTCCCAAATAAGACCATATTTTTTAGCATTCAATTCATTTTCAATTTCACTTAATGCTATTAATACGCCGTCATCGTTTTTATGTTCTTGTCGTATCGTTTCAAGGAATGACAGCATTTTCTGTCTTTTCTGTTGCGATAAATTCACCATATTTTTAGCCTCTTTTTTCTTTTTATACATAAATATCTTAATATCTATATTATAACATCCCTCCCCCTCATATTCCAACCAAAATCGTTAAAGAAGGACACCCTACTTGGTGTCCTTCCTTCCTAACTATACCTTTCTATCTGAGTGCCATTTTCCAGAATAATTCCTATTTGGATTACATTTTCCTTCAAATGAAAGTAATTTGAAATTTGTTCTATTAACATTTCTTCCCTACTCATATCTCCTTCCCTCTCTTACCTTATAACTCTTTTTACTTTTTCCTTTGCTTCTAATACATCCAACACCTCATCCCTTGCAACTGTCAGTTTCCTTCCATCATAACGAAATATCTTAAATGAGAGCAGTTCTTCCGGTCGTACCTCTGACACGTTTACGTCATGCACCATACGTTTCATTTCATCTGGTGTCAGACCTGTGCTTTCTTTTACAAGCAATACCTCGTGTATAGAACTTGGCATAATATAATAATTTTCCCCCAGCTCCTCATACACATGCTGTAAAACCTCCGGGCAGACAATCGCATTTGCCCCATTTACTCTTTCAGAATTTGTCAAAACATATAACGGCGTTTCTTCATGTGTAAGTTCCTTTACAATCTCAGGGTCTAATCCTTCTGAAGTCATCAGTTCACGCATGATTTCATTTAAATTTTGCAGGGTATACTTTTGAGCAGCGGTATTGTGATATGCCTGCTCCATAATCTCTCCCTGTGTCATTTGGAAACATTCCATGTTTTCCCTAGTGACCAAAAATGAAGTCACGCCCTGTTCATCGGATGCAATCCTACATCTGGCAACCGCCGCAACATCCCCCATGGTATCATGCACTACATTCTTTAACAGTTCCTCGTTCATATCGGCATTTATCACTTGGATATACAGCTCTCTTCTAAATTCTTCCGGCGTTTTTCGGCATCTGTGGAAAGCCATATCTTTTCTGCTCTGCCTCCTGTGCCAGATGCGTTCCGATTTCCTCAATGCTGGTTCCTGACCTCAAAAGATTTTCATATTCATTTGGATATAAAACAACCATGAACTCATCACCCTGAAATTTACATCCTATTGCCTCCTTATCCCCGCCGATTTTCTTTACGGTCATCGGCTTTACCTCCCATTTTTCGCCTAAATTCTTCTGTACTATTCTTTGTAATTCATCTATTTCTTCTTTTCTCATCTTTTTTCTCTCCTGTTTTATATTGTTCTACTATATACATAAACTTTTTTTTCAAAAATTCGCCACATTGTTTCAATATGTCATTTAAAATATCCGCCCAATTTTTATCCGATTCTTCTGCATCCACTGAATAAACGGGCATCTGCACTGTATTTTTTCCTTCTATTCCCAGTGCCTCCTGATTATATGTCTGCACCTTCCCAGATAATTCACCCAAGACTGCATCATTGAAATAAAAACTCTTCTTCACCCTGCAATATCCGAACTCTGCAGAAACGATAATCGCCTCATCTGCTACAACCAGTTTTGACAGGTCAGAAGGCTCCAATATTGGCTTATCCCTGTAAGAAATACTTACGCTCCGGTTCTTTCCGGTTCCACTCCACGTTTTTTCCCTTTCTTTATAATTGCCTACCATACTGCAAATGCTTTTTGCCGTTTCAGGACTCTTACAGTCAAGAACGACCACATACGCGCTATTCGCCACGATGCTCTGTATATCATCCTTGCTATACGCTCCTGACAGTGCCTCATAAGACTGTGTAACCATAATCAAGGTGATATTTCTACTCCTTCCTGTTAATAAAATCTGATTATGTAAACCGTATATCGCACCACGCGAACAGAGCCTTGCCATCTCATCAATCACAACCATCACCGGCAAACTCCCCTCCGGTCTCTTTATCAGACTGTCAAAAACCTGTGCAATGATAAGGTTAATCACGTTATAATATGCTTCCAGTTTTTCTTCACGAACAGCCAAAAATATGGCTTTCCCATCTTCTATCATCAAAGGATGCGCCCGTTTCGTATTGGACTCAAAGGCATAACGGATATCATCATCAACAAAAACCTTAATAGATTCCTGCATCTGTTGTACTACTCCACTCAGTGTCTCATCAGCAAGATTTTTAAACGAAGAAAGAAATTTCGTTTCGGATGCATTCGGTTTTGCTTTATCCATCAGTTCCTCAACCAGTTCTCTGGTATCTCTGGACAATATTATATTGATTAATTCTGACAGGTTTTTAGTATCTCCATTTTTCCATAGACCTATCAATTCTCCTGTCAGGAGGGAGCGTCCAGATTGTTTCCAGAACTCATTGTTGTCCTTTGCAGAAATCGGTATCAGACTATTGGCTATCATCTCCATGCATTCTCTCACATCCCTATCCCGTATCTCTGTTTTATTGTTCAACATATACAGACCATCCCATCCGTATTTTGACCTATCCTGAAAATCTATGATAATCGTATTTTTATCATCAACGCGGCGACTTTTTCGCCAAAGTTCGCCTTTTATGTCCACAATAAACATTCCCATGTTATCAGGGGATGCCAGAAGTGTCGGAATGATGACAGATGCACTCTTTCCGCTTCCACTCCCTCCAATCAGTAGTACATGTGAATTGCTATGATGTTCTTTCTCTAATGGTTTACATAAATATTGTGTATGTTTTTTTAATATCCCCGTCTCTGTCCTTCCAAACACCACTCCGTCCGGGTAATCAAACAAAAATCTCTCATCTATCCTTGGATACATTGCATGCATCTTTAATGGACTGGAATACTCTGTAGGTCTGTCATGGAACGTATCTTCAATGCTGAAGTCCATTTTCCCGGCAGCCTGTTCTCGCTGATTTTCTGACCAGATATATATAGATGGAAGGAATGACAGGACAAACAGGATAAGGTATGAGACATCACCTTGCAAAACATTTTTGAAAAACCAAATCAGACCTGCCATTGCAAATGGCTGCACCCAGATACCACTTAAAAAAATCCGGTTTATCCATTTCCATATCCTTGGATTCATCTACTCACATCCTTCTTCGCCATTGTCCTTCCAGATACCTCTATAAATTTCTCTTTATCCAGAAATCCCCTGTCCTGTCGTATACTGTTGATGTAGATGGCTGCATATCCCCGTTTTCGTGCAAATTTCTCTATTACCTCTAACAGAGATTCCTTTGCTTCCATTGACTCATAAGAAACAAGGTCATGAATAAAAATGCTCTTATTTCCATCCAGCAATGGGAAATTTATAACTGCCGAAGCCAGCGCATCCGGTCTTCCATCAGTGACCAGTTCCAGTATCATATAATCATCCTGAAATTCCTTGCCAATCTCGGCAGAACCCTTATATATAATCAGGACACGCATATCCTCATTCTGTTCTGTTATCTTTTCTCCTGTCATGTTTTTCACCTCTTGTGATTTATTAATAAAGATATTTTCTTTATCAATACTAATATGCTTAATCCTGACACCGATAAAAAACACTTTTATTCCATCTGAAAATCTCCATATTAAAAATAAAAACGAGGTGACCAATATGGCAATCTTTCAATGCCAAATACAAATCATAAAACGCTCTGAGGGCAGGAGCGCAGTAGCCGCAGCCGCTTATCGTGCTGCTGAAAAAATAGAAAATGAATATACAGGTATCGTAGAGGATTATTCAAGAAAAAACTGGGTGGAACATAGCGAAATCATGCTTCCTGAAAATGCACCTGCTGAGTTTCGTAACCGTTCTGTACTCTGGAATGCTGTTGAAAAAAAGTGAAAAGAGCAAAAATGCCAGACTCGCCAGAGAGGTCATGATTGCCCTTCCACTGGAACTGTCCATGGAAGAAAACATCAGACTTGTACAGGAATTTGTCCAAGACACCTTTATATCAGATGGCATGGTGGCAGATATCAATATACATACTCCACCGCTCCGCGATGAGACAGGAACACCGATAGATATGAAAGGAAATCCGGTCACAGATAAAAAAGACATGATTTTCCGCAATCCTCACGCACATATCCTTCTCACTGTCAGACCACTTGACCAAAACGGCAAATGGACACCGAAGACACAGAAAGAATATATCTGCCGCAGGAATGATGAGACAGCATCCTTTACTGCTGAAGAATACCGCAGAGCCAAAAATGATGGCTGGGAAAAGCAATATCAGTACTACAGAGGAAAAGAAAAGGTATGGCTGACCCCTTCTGAGTCTTATAATGAAAATCTTATAAGGGTTTCCAAAAATCCACGCTGTACATTATATGGACGGCGTGACGAAAAGACCACGCGCTGGAACTCTAAGGAAGCGATAATCCAATACAGGCAGTCTTGGGAAAAACATATGAATCAAGCCTTGGAAAGAGCCGGGCGACCAGAACGTGTCGATTGCCGCTCTTATCAGGAACAGGGAACCGACACAATTTCCGGCATCCATCTTGGTTCACATGCTTCTAAGGATAAGACATCCGAGCGATACCGCATGAATGAGGAAATCAAGAAACTGAATAAGACCAATAAACGCATCCGGGAGACTTTAGATAACCTTGAATCACAAATCACCGAAAAAAGTGATTCCTTTTATGAATCATTAGCCGAACAGCTTGGAAAGGTGGAATCCGATATCATATCCGCAAAATACAGCCTTGAAACACTCCAAGAGCAACAGGATTCTTTAAAAAGCCAAAGCCAAACGCTTCATGATTCTATTAACAGGGTACAGACTGCCCGTTCAAACATGCTGAAAAAAAATCAGGCATCACAGGAAGCAATTTCCCGGCTCAAGGAAGAACAGAAGGCAAAATTCCCTATATGGAGCAATCGCCCTACCGAAATCCAAAATGCAATACAGGCAGAACAGGACAGCATCCATTTTCGCGAACAGCGTTTTTCAAAGATTCTGGAAGAAGAGGGGTTTTCCAATTTTGTCGATTTCCAACAGGAATCACAGATATTGAGGCAGATGGAATCGGAACAGGGACAGATGGAAAGGCAGATTTCCGCTTACAGGCAGAAAATACAGGATTATTCCAGCAGATATGAAGAACTTTGCCGATATCTGCCTAAAGACCCGATTTTTTCAAAGAAATTCTGGACTAAGAAAAACGAATCCTTACACAAACATGCACAAAAGGCAGTATCACATATCAAGCAGAATACGGGACGCATCCACATGAAAACATTCTCCCGTATCCTCCGCGAAACAGATTACCGATTAAACAAAACATTTTATCTTGCCAGCCAGACAGCTTATATAATAGGACAATTAGAAGAAATGAGTGAAGAACAGGTTGACGGTCGACGACATAGAAGCATTTGACCGATATAAGCCCCTTTTGTTTCAAAACAGGAACACTATAAGGGGCATTTCTTTTTGGAAGTTCACA
>ENA-OQIT01000278-OQIT01000278.1-human-gut-metagenome-genome-assembly--contig:-NODE-278-length-11046-cov-5.548677_pt1 | contig 11046 bp, 10 predicted proteins | sample MGYA00242587_ERZ504752 | MGnify/ENA primary metagenome ERZ504752 (study PRJEB26092, sample SAMD00036352) | human gut metagenome | host: Homo sapiens | study: EMG produced TPA metagenomics assembly of... | reverse complement strand
CTAGTTTTATATGACAGAAGATGTTGTGGCAACGCATCGGATTGGAGGAGTTGAACAAAGCAGGGAAGTGCGTTACCACTTAGTGGGGTGAATAACCTTGATTCAGAAGGTAATCAAATCAATGACGACAAAAGCCGTTGATTTTGATCATATAATCGGGCGGGTGGAATACTCAATTCCGATCGTAGGATATGTGTATATGTTGATAAGGACGACGTCGGGAAAGGCAGGTGTGATCATTATAGTCCTTAGCCTATTCGCAGTTTCACGAATCCTGCAATACTTAGAGAAGGAGAAGAGAAGATGAAAGAAACAAACAAAAGCAGAAACAAATCAAAAATGGCAGCAGTCATTGCCGTATTACTTGTGTGCGTTTTGGCTGTCGGAGGTACGATTGCGTATCTGACAACTCACAGTAAATTAACCAACTCATTCACAGTAGGTAATATCGGACCGATCAAACCAGAGAAACCAGGTCCGGATCCTGAAGTACCGATTGACCCAGACGATACAACAAAATTAAATGGAAACCTGTATGAGCCACATTGGGTAGCAGATTCAAAATTGATGCCGGGAAACACTGTTGCGAAAGACCCGTATGTAGGTGTTGGACCTGGAAGTGAAGCATGTGATGTGTATGTTTACGTAACAAATGAAATGGTAAACAATCAGATGATGTATTTTGCAATGAACGAGGGATGGTCTGCAGTGGAAGCTGACGCGATTACAGTAGATCAGAAAACATATTACACAGGCGGTCTGTTCAAATATGATGCAGGTTTAGATGCATCTAATGTAAAAGATAAAAATGTGTGGACAGACAAAGCGCTGTTTGATAACGTACTTGTTTCCAAAGATGCAAATATCGAAGACTTTGTAGCAAAAGAAGATGCTACAGGCAGAACAATTACTGTACAGGCATTCTTGCATCAGTCAAAAGATGCTCAGGGAACAGAGATTGAAGACAATGTAATCTTAGAAGCAGCCAAAAAAGCATTTGGTATTACAAAATAATTGAAAAAGATAAATTTACATAATCATTTAAAAATATGCAGGATTTGATTAGCGAATAAAATAGGAAGCAGGAGGAGAGAGCTATGAAAAGTATGAAAGAAAGGATAACAATTATTTGTATTATTTCGATATTGCTTTGTGCTCTTTCCTCCGTTGCTTTTTCAACGAGTGAAGGCACAGCGGAAAATATTATTTCGTTTGGCAGGCTGAAAATTCAGCTGATCAATAACAGGATGGATGAAAATGGAGAAGAAGTCTCCGTAACGACAGAAGAGGAAAAGTTAAACGGGAATCAGGTATCTCGTATCATAAAAGTAAAAAATATATGTGAACACCCGGTATATGTCAGGGTCAAGATTGAGTTTAGCGGTGAAGATAAACAAGGAAAGTTTCAGGCGGGAGAGTATGTCTCGTTCCAAGATCCGACCGGAGAATGGGTAAAACATGGAGAGTGGTATTACCATAGCAAAGCGCTGGAGCAGGATCAGGTGACGGGCAATCTTTTTGAGGAACTGATATTTGATTTAGATAGATTAAAGACAGACCATGCAGGAAGCAAAATTGAATTTGTAGTTTCCGCACAGGCTGTTCAAAGTGAAAATAACGGAACATCGGCAGAGACAGCGAATGGCTGGCCGAAGGAGGCAGAATAATGAAGAGAGAAAACGAAAGGCAAATTAAGAAAAATTTATCAAAGATCTTGGGTGTGCTGGTACTCTGTCTTATAATGCCTCTCTTATTTTCAATTTCTGCAGAGGCGAAAGAAGCAGAGGAATCTCAGCAGCAAGAGAAAGTGCAGCAAACAGAGAGAATAAACGAAATTAATACATTTGAAGATTTTTTTATTTTGCAATGGCAAGTCAGACACTGGATTACGAGGGACACAGGGTGGTCCTAAATACAGATTTGGATCTTACAGATGCTGATATTAAGGCCATGTTGGAAAAATATGGTGTAACGCATCTTACGGTTGGAACGAAGGACAGACCGTTTAAAGGAACGTTTGATGGTCAAAATCATAGAATCAAAGGTCTTGTCTATGAACCGAATATTATAAAGGACCCGAATAGTGGATTGTTTTCTTTTACAGATGGAGCCACTATTCAGAATCTTACTCTGGAAAATGCAGATATAGAAGCAATTTATCAAGGCGGAATTGTGGTTGGTCATGCAAAAAACACACACCTGGAAAATCTGACAGTTTTAAACAGTAAGATCAAGCTGTCTCCGGCAAACAATGTAATCTCGCTGATTACAAACCTTGGATTCTGTGGTGGAGGAATCGCAGGAATTATGGAAGACAGCGTAATGTATAACTGTGAGATCAGTGGAACAGAGATTGTTAATAACAGTACATCGGGAGTCACCGGAGTCGGAGGAGAAGGTCTGTATATGGGCGGTCTGGTCGGCTGGGCAGAAGATTCTACGATCGAATATTCAAGAGTACGTTCTAATTATGTGGGAGAAAGCAATGAATTACAGGAAAGCGTTGTCAGAAATGATTATGATATCGCAGTCGGCGCTCTTGGAGGAAAATCCGTTTATGCCGGAGGAATTGTCGGTGGTGTGAATACAGCTGATGGAGAAACAAGGATTGTAGATTGTTTCTGTACAGCAGACGTATCTTTTTATGCGACAAACTATGTCGCAGTCGGTTCGGGAATTGCGGGATATGCAGGCGGTATCACAGGTGCACTTAGGGGAAATTCCCACATTGAGCGATGTCATTATGCCGGAAATATTCATTCCAAACAGTACAATGCCATCCTTGTGATTCCGATTATTCAGACAGATGTAAACATCAGTGGTATTGCAAATATTAAAGAGAGTCAGGCAACGGTGACAGATTCCTATTTTAAACGAAGTGAAAGCAGTACCAGTAAAACGATAAGAGCGGTGGAAGATTGGAACGATACGCCACAGTATTCAGCAAAAGATGATAAAACATATGAAGATCGTGAGTTCTGGAAAGATCATGACTATGATTTTGAAGGAACAAAAATCAGAGGAGAAGCTACAGAACACATCAACAAATGGGTAATGGATTATGATTTGGGAATTCCGGTTCACGGAAGCCATATGTCTGTGACATTTGACTTCCCGGGAGCAGGGGTGGTATCCGTTGATCCGACTGCGCTTGTCAATGAAAAGGTATCAACGGATGACGCATACCATTTTGCAGTCCAGGGCATCCACCCTCGCGGGGATGTCAATGCAACGCTGGAAGTAAATCCGGTGGACAGCAATCCGGAAGATAAGATTACCGAATACGAGTTTGCCGGATGGTTTAAGCAGAAAGACGTAGGAAAAGATTCTGTATCGGATATGTCTGAACTGGAAGCAATCACACATGCAGAAGGAGCAGAACCGGTCAGTCAGGAACAAAGGTACACATTTAAATTTGGAAATAACGAGACAGATAAGGATTTGTATATTGCCTGTCTGAAAGCCCGGATTGCATTCCATGAACTTGACGGAATGGAGATGACAAGCGATACGAAATACTATACTTATCGGGAAAACCTGGCAGATGTTGTGCCGACGGTTACGCCGGATGGAGCCGTATTCTATGGATGGACAACGGAGCCAAATCCGGACGAATCAGGCGGTGGCTATTCCGCGATTACTTCCGGAAAATTGGAAGAACTTTTGAATAAGGGGGCAATTTACCACGCGGGAGATCCGGTTGAGAAAACCATGGAGTTGTATCCGATCTTTACAAATTATATTACAAATATCAAAACAGTGTTTGAAGGACATGAGCAGGGTGAAGGTAATCTTGAATCCGAGCGGCAAGGTGTTGGATATACGTCTGTTGGAAGCGATGACACCGGTGTATTTATTCAGGTGACAGGAGCAGAAGCAGATGGCGCATTTCCGGCAGGATATCGTTTCCTTGGATGGTATCAGCAGATCGGAGTTGATGAGCAGGGACAGCCAATCGAGGCGCGAGTCAGCAATGAGCAGACATATTATGTGCCGGATGTGTCGAAAGAAGTAACCTATACGGCTCGGTTTGAGTATTTAACAGATTATTATGCAAATACAAAAGAAAATGGTGAAATCGATGGTGCATATCAATATAGTAACTTTTATTCCGAGTGGGTGAGGTATCAAAGTATATTTGACTATGATCGTGCTGCAGATATGTTGCCACTTGATTATTCTCATCATTTTACCCATTGGTCATTAGAAGAACATGGAGTGGGAAAATGTTCAGATTCATCGGATCAGATTCCAAATCCATATTCGATTGTAGCACCTGCTTCGATATATGCACATTGGAGCGATAATAGCGACTATAATATTACAGTATTGAGTGATTTTCCAAATGCAGCCAAGCTCTCAATGTGGGGTAGGCCAGAAAGTCTTGTGAATAGATTAACAGTTCAGGCAGAACCCAAAAGTGGATATCAGTTTATATTTTGGGCAGGAGAAGAAAATCAAAGTCTTAACAACAATAAATTTAGTTCAAAAGATATGACCTGGGAGGTTGATAAGGCACAAATATTTATACCAACGAACAGATATATAATAAAAGCTCATTTAGCAGCATCGTTGAACTTCCATTATAAAACGGATATTGGGGCAGAAAGTGAAATGTCTACTGTTTGGAGACGGTATGAAGATCCGGTATTCCAAAAGACACAGGATATCTACACAGGATATACGTATCCATATTCCGGTGATCCAGTAGGGGATGGTGTTTCTTTAGTTCGCGATGCCTCTCCATCAGATGACCAAATGCTGATTAAAAATGCTGATGGAACTGTAAATAAAAATTATGAATTCCTCGGATGGATCCAGGCAAAAGAGGCTAATTCACAGGAAAACGGCGGTATTGTAAAAGGCGGTGCAGAGTGGAATTATATCTACGATGTAGAAAATGACCAGTACTGTACTTCCGATGCGGACAAGGCATTGCCATATCTTCTTAAGGATGACGCAGTTGTTACGGAGACAATGGAACTTTATCCGGTATATGTAAAATATGACATCAAGACGACAACGAATATTCATCAGATGGCAGAACTTCCAAACGGAGTTCAGTATCCAAATGTACCGTCATATGAGTTGGTAATGGATGAAAATACAGGAAAAGGAACTGCAACAATAACATTGACCGCAGAGACAAATGTTACTCCGGTAAGAGAAGGCGAAGATGCGAAATATGAACTTGTCGGATTCAAGTGTACCTTATCAGACGGAAAGGTTACAGATCTGTGGGGAACAGGTACTCCAAATGGAAATAGCTACACCTTCCAGATGACCGTAGAAGCGGGAAAATCGTATACATTTATGTCTATTTATAATCCGGCTTTCGTTGTATATCATATGGATGGTCAGAGCCTGGAAGACAGTACGCATCTGGAGACAAGAAATGTAGGACAGCCGTTAGGACTGATGCCGGAAATAAATTACGACAGAATGCCAGAAGAACTTAAGAATGCATATATGATTGGCTGGACGGAAGAGAAGCCGAATGGATGGTATCACTACTATGCTTCAAAAGAAGCATATGATCAGACGCCGCTTCCACTTGTAAACGAGAAAACGACTGTCGAGCATTCCATGGATCTGTGGCCGGTATTTGTTCAGGTTTCTGCAGAGGTAAACAGTAATATTGACCAGACTATTCAGGAGAACGGTGGAGATCCGGCAACCGTGCGTTATGTACAAAATGATCACAATGTATTTTCTCTTGTAGCAAAAGAGTATGCAGGCTATGCGTTTAAAGGATGGTACACCGGATATGTATCTGATGAAAATCCTGGAACATTACTGACGGAAGAGAGTACATATCTGATTCCGGAGTCTGAACTGTTTGCAAATGGAAAATACACAGCAGTATATGCACAGTCGATAGATATCAATTATTATGATTTTAACGGAAATATTATCTACACAGCAAAGACGACAGCCGATGAGAATCGGACATTTGTGAGCAAAGATCCTGAGGATCCAAAGAAAGAAGTTCCGATCGATACAGAAGCATTTGTACAGATTGAAGAAAAGATAAAAGAGATACAGGAAGCAAGTGGCACGAACCTGAAATTCGTTGAGTGGCGCTGGTGGAACGAGGCGAAACAAAAATATGTGAGCTGGGAAGAGTTTAAAGACACAGAGGTTACGCAGTCTATGAATTTATATCCGGTGGCATATGCAATTACGTTTTTAGACTCAGAAGAGAGTGTGTATGACGGTATGGTCTATTCTGTGAGTGAAGGTGAAGATGGAACAAGAGAGCTGAATACACTATTTACCAAAAAATATACACAGCCTGAAATCAAGATTGCAGTGGAAGAAGTTGCAGGTCAGCATGACACGCCAGATATAATGAAGAAGGGAATCCAGGGTATTCGAACCAATGTATACATGTCAGGTGAGCCGGATAAAGAGGGCAATCCAACGTATGTAAGCGCCAGTGAGGGAAGCGTTCTGACAGATGAGAATGGTATGGCAGTACATAAGCTGTATGGACGTCTGGTTGTTCGCAAGTCTTATATTGGATTGAAAACAGACGGAATGGTACTTGTAAATGTTCAGAAGCTGGATGACTCCGGAAATCCGGATGGAGCTTTATTTAGTGTGCCGCTTGCAGTGAAAGACGGAGAAGGCAGGACAGAAGTGAAACTGCCGCTTGGAAACTATCGAGTTTCAGAAGACATGACCTGGGCATGGCGAGATCAGGCAGACAGTGTGATGCTGAATGGTCAGGCACAGACAGGTTTTGATCAGAGTGGAACGACAGATGTGACGATTGATATCTTGCAGTCTGAAATCATTGTATATGGTAATGCAAGACAGAATGAAAAATGGTTCTCTGATTTCTGTGAAATGAAAAATGTATTCGGCAGTGAAGTACAGGCAGGAGGAAATTGATCATGGCAGATAGAAAAAGACAAAAAAAGAAAAACAGACTCCGGCTTCAGGAACGAGTCGGAGTGGCCGTTCTCAGTATCGTTCTGATTGCTTGTGTTTTCGTTGTGGGTGCAGTTGCATACTTACAGCGCGAAGCAAAACTTGTGAACACATTTGAAACAGGAATTGTGGAAACGGAAGTGCAGGAGAATTTTGATGGGGCTGTAAAGAGTAATGTATTCTTGAAAAATACAGGAACAGTTGACGAATATCTCCGGGCAAAGATTCTGATTTACTATGAAGACAACGAAGGAAATATTGTTGGAGAAGTTCCGGCAGAAGGAATGGACTATCAGATAGACTGGGGAGACAGCGCGCAATGGCTGAAAAGCAGCAATGGATATTATTATTACGCAGCTCCGGTAAAGAGTGGTGATGCAACAGATGTGCTGATTCAAGAATGTCGGGAAACAGAAAAAGAGAATCGTCATCTTGTTGTTGACATTCTTGCGGAGGCCATTCAGGCAGAACCGACTACTGCGGTGGAAGATGCGTGGGAAAGTCAGGTTTCGGTGAAAGCAGACGGAACGCTTGAGCTGAAACAGCAGAATTAAGCGGGCAGAAAGAGAGGAAGATAAAGATGAGGAAAAAGAGACGGAACAAGATTGGAATCTTCCAAAAGACCGTATTCCCAAAGAAAAAAGTGGCTGTGAGTGTTATGCTGTTTGCAGTGCTGATGCAGCTGGTCATGCAGCCGATGTCTGTACATGCTTCCATACAGTCCGCTTCTGGCAAAAATGCAGTTCCTGAAGTGAGTTATCATGGAAAAGAGCAAAGCATTACTTTTAAAAACACCGATGGAACCGATCTGTTTCAGGGGTTCAAAAATCTGATGCCGGGCGATGTGCGTGAACAGGAGATGATCCTGAAAGCCAAAAATATTACGCATGAAACAAGTTTCTATTTGAGAGCAGAGTGTGACGATGAGACGCGGGAGATTTTAAAAGATGTGAGAATGGATCTCTATGCGAATGACCGGCTTGTCGTTGAAAATGGACTGATCCTGGAAAATGTGAAGTTGGGAACCGTTTCCGATAAGACGTCAATCCAACTGAAAGCAGTGCTGAAAGTCCCGACGTCACTGGGAAATGAAGTGGCAGGCAGAGAGTTTCCTGTGAAATGGTATTTTAGCGCACAGCAGGATGGGGACGAAATCGTAAGTGTCAGTCCCTCTGATCCGGATGCAGGTCAAAATAATGGGATTATCCAGACCGGTGATGAATCCGGGCAAGGGCTGACGCTGCTTTTGATCGTGGCAGGAGTATCCCTTCTTATTATAGTGATCGTGATCTGTAAAATTTTCAGGAAAAAATAGAAATGATATTGACATTTCAGGCAATACGGTGTAAAGTCCTATTGTTACAAAAATGAATATGAAAACTTTCTCTTATTCAGAGCAGTGGAGGTACAAAGGACCTGTGAAGCTGCGGCAACCCCGTCAAGGAAGGTGCCGACCTGAGCGAGCAATCGAACAATAAGAGGATTGTTTTGCTAAAGAACAGTCCGCTTTTTGGCGGGCTGTTTTTTAATTAGAAGAGATGCAGTCCGAAAAGAGAGAAAGAAACAAAGAAGGAGGAACAAAATGGAAAAATTATTATTTACATCGGAATCTGTTACAGAGGGACATCCGGATAAGATCTGTGATGCGATTTCAGATGCGATCCTGGACGCTTTGATGGAGCAGGATCCGATGAGCCGTGTTGCATGTGAGACTTGCGTGACAACCGGTATGGTCATGGTCATGGGAGAGATTACAACAAAAGCATATGTAGATATTCCGAAAATTGTAAGAGATACAGTGCGTGAGATCGGATACACAAGAGGAAAGTTCGGATTTGATGCAGATACATGCAGCGTGTTGACAACGATCGATGAGCAGTCAGCAGATATTGCGCTTGGAGTGGACAAGGCGCTGGAAGCAAAAGAAAATAAAATGTCCGATAATGAACTGGAAGCAATCGGAGCAGGAGATCAGGGTATGATGTTTGGATATGCATCCAACGAAACAGCAGAATTTATGCCGTATCCGATCGCAATGGCACACAAACTTGCCCTTCAGCTGACAAAAGTGCGCAAGGACGGAACGCTCTCTTACCTGCGTCCGGACGGAAAGACACAGGTAACAGTAGAGTATGATGAGAATGGAACTCCGAAACGTCTGGATGCAGTGGTACTTTCTACACAGCATGATCCGGATGTGACACAGGAACAGATCCACGCAGATATCAAGAAATATGTATTTGACGAGATCATCCCGGCTGAGATGGTAGATGAACATACAAAATTCTTCATCAATCCGACAGGCCGTTTTGTGATCGGCGGACCACACGGAGACAGCGGTCTGACCGGAAGAAAGATTATTGTAGATACTTACGGCGGAATGGCACGTCACGGCGGCGGGGCATTCTCCGGAAAAGACTGTACAAAGGTAGACCGTTCTGCGGCATATGCAGCACGTTATGCAGCAAAGAACATTGTGGCAGCAGGACTGGCTGACAAGTGCGAAATTCAGCTTTCTTATGCGATCGGTGTTGCTCAGCCGACTTCCATTATGGTAGATACATTCGGAACAGGAAAAGTATCCGAAGAAAAACTGGTGGAGATCGTGCGTGAGAACTTTGATCTTCGTCCGGCAGGAATCATCAAAATGCTGGATTTAAGACGTCCGATCTACAAACAGACTTCTTCTTACGGACACTTTGGAAGAAACGATCTGAATCTTCCGTGGGAAAAACTGGACAAAGCAGAAGTATTGAAAAAATATTTATAACAGTAGACGGAATGCCTCTTTTGGTTTATAGTAATACGAAAGAGGTGCGGAAAATAAAAAAGAAGGACAGGGACCTGCACCAGGGACTGTCCTCTTTTCTGTATTAGAGCATGCAGGATGGGAGGCGATGAAGATGAAATTAAAAACCAAGCTGATTCTTGCGTTTATGATCGTGATGATTCTGCCTACATTGTTTACAACTGTAGCGATGACGGCATTTGCGCCAAAAGCGGTGAATGATATTCAGGAATTATATCTGATCATTGTATTTTGCACGGCATCAGCTCTGATCTTCTGGATTTACAGGACGGTTTCACTGCCGCTTGCAAAACTGCAGGCAGCGGCCCGCAATATCAAAGAGGGCAATCTGGATTTTGAAATTAAGAATGAGACCAATGATGAAATCGGACAGCTCTGTCAGGATTTTGAAGAGATGCGTTTGAGACTGAAGGCAAACGCAGAAGAAAAGGTGGCATACGATAAAGAGAACAAAGAATTGATCAGTAATATTTCCCATGATCTGAAGACACCGATCACGGCTATCAAAGGTTATGTGGAAGGAATTATGGATGGAGTTGCAGACACTCCGGAGAAGATGGACAGATATATCAAGACCATCTACAATAAGGCGAATGAAATGGATCTTCTGATCAATGAACTGACATTCTATTCCAAGATCGATACGAACCGTATTCCGTATAATTTTACGACGATTTCAGCAAAGCAGTATTTTGGTGACTGTGCAGAGGATTTGTTTATGGAACTGGAGGCAAAGGGCGTACAGTTTCGGTATAGAAATTATCTGGAGACAGATTCTAAGGTGATTGTGGATCCGGAGCAGCTTCGAAGAGTGATCAGCAATATTGTAGGGAATTCTGTAAAATATATGGATAAGTCAGATCCTTCCATTACCATGGATTTAAAGGATGTAGGAGATTTTGTTCAGATTGAACTGGGAGACAACGGAAAAGGGATTGCGGCGAAAGATCTTCCGAATATATTTGACCGGTTTTACCGGACAGATGCGTCACGGAATTCTTCCAAAGGCGGAAGCGGGATCGGGCTTTCGATCGTGAAAAAAATTGTAGAAGAGCATGGCGGAAAGATCTGGGCTACCAGTGAAGAGGGCGTCGGGACAACCATGTACTTTGTAATCAGAAAATATCAGGAGGTACCAATGAATGAGTAAACGAATATTGATTGTAGAAGATGAGGAAAGTATTGCAGATTTAGAGCGGGACTATCTGGAGTTGAGCGGATTTCTAGGTAGAAGTGGCAAATAGACGGAGAGACAGGGCTTAACAAGGCAATGAAAGAGGAGTTGTATCTGATCATTCTGG
>ENA-OQIT01000277-OQIT01000277.1-human-gut-metagenome-genome-assembly--contig:-NODE-277-length-11067-cov-3.017550_pt1 | contig 11067 bp, 9 predicted proteins | sample MGYA00242587_ERZ504752 | MGnify/ENA primary metagenome ERZ504752 (study PRJEB26092, sample SAMD00036352) | human gut metagenome | host: Homo sapiens | study: EMG produced TPA metagenomics assembly of... | reverse complement strand
AGCTAATTCAAAACTTTTACTTTCAGACCAGCACTGGTTGTGGTGGCCTTATTTTAATGCCTAATTTTTAACCTGTAAAGTTTTTTAACTTTCTTCAATTTTAGTATTGACTTTTTATTTGCAGGCTAAAGTAACGAGAATGCGACGCGCAGTTATTCAAGCGGATATAAATTCTGTAATGAGTAAAAAAAACATTTACAAGTAGTATTTAAAACTATATAATAAGGAACAGAGGTGATAAAAGATGACAATCGATGATAAAGACATGATAAACAGCATTCTGGAAAGTGTATCCAGGATTGACTATATTAAACCGGAAGACATCCCAAATATTGATTTATATATGGATCAGGTAACAACCTTTATGGAAGAACAGCTCGTTTCTTCCAAACGTTACGCAGACGACAAGATTCTCACCAAGACTATGATCAACAATTATGCAAAGAATAAGCTCCTTCCCCCGCCTGAGAAGAAACGTTATTCCAAAGAACATGTGCTGATGCTGATTTTATTTACTATTTCAAGAATATTCTTTCCATCAATGATATCCAGACTCTGCTCACACCGATCACGCAGAAATATTTTAAATCCATGACTGAGAAAGATATGACTTATATTTATAATGAAGTTTTCAGCATGGAAAAAGGAACAGATTGAATCCCTAGAAAAAAAGACCTTTCTGCGCAAAATACAAAACAGCACAGGATACGTTTCGGGGACGCAGATGAAGAAGATCAGGCGAACCTAGAAAAGTATTTTCCTTTATCTGTCTGTTAAGCTTTGATGTTTATAGTAAAAAAGATGATGATTGAGCATATAATCGACGGGATGAATCCGGAACCGGAGCATAATACCAAAAAGAAAAAATAATTGTCAGCCTATAATCAAACAAATACTGAACAGACCAAAAGGAGACCACATATTTTTCTGTGATCTCCTTTTATTTTTCCTTTATTTTATCAGCGAATTACATATAAAAAAGTTCCTTCATCCACACAAGCATTTCTCCATTTTCACGATTTCCCCAATAACAATATGGTACCAGTGTCAATTTAACATCTTCCAGTTCTACTTTTCTGTTCTGATACAATATTCCTTCATTCCAACCCTTCTCTGAAATTTTTTTGCCGGTTATATGGAGTACACTGCATCCTTCCAGAAGTTCGTCATCATATGTTTCTTCAATCTTCTGATCAGTATTAACCATAACAGAAGAAAGATTCTCCCCGTTATCCGCTTCTTCCACACAGTAAACCAGAGGTCCCTTTACTACTGCCACTTTTGCACTGTCAACTCTTACCTGTGGATTTGCATGAACAAATACTGGCTCTGCATCAAAACTTATTTCAAATGTTTCTTTATACATTTTTCCGGAAATTTTAATATATCCATGGTCTTCTGTCAGATTCTCTTCTTTACCGTTTCTCAAAATTTTGAAATTCTCTGCATATGCCGGAACCCTGAATGCGATCATCGCCTCAGTTTCTTGCACACCATCTACAGAAACTGTCATCTTGTTTTCCCATGGGAAATTTCCTTTTAACGTAATTTTGAACGGAACTCCATTAAGTGTAACTTCTGTTTCATTTGCAACATACAGATTTACGTAAATTTCATTTTCTTCTTGGAAATAGATGTATTGTCCAAGAGATGCCAATGTTCTGGTAATGTTTGGCGGGCAGCATGCAACACCAAACCATTTCTGCCTGACAGGTTTCACATGTTCGCGTGAAGTTCTCGGCATACAGCTTACCGGCCATACTTCCAGAGGATTTACATAAAAAAAGCTTTTTCCATCCATAGCTATGCCTGATAAAAGTGTATTATATAAAGCCCGTTCCACTACATCCATATAAGAAGCATCCTTCTCCATATCTGCCATTCTCTTTCCAAACATAGCAAGTGCAATCGTAGCACATGTCTCAGAATAATTGCTGTCATTTGGCAGATCATAATCTGTTGTAAATCGTTCCAAGAATCCAGAAGATCCAACACTTCCTGTAATATACATTCTTTTGTGCACCATATTATCCCACAAGTTTCGGCATGCCTGCTGTAATTCTTTATCCTGATATTCATATGCCAGGTCTGCCATTGCAGAATACATATAGTTTGCTCTTACAGCGTGTCCTTCTGCTGTCCTCTGTTTTCTTACCGGTTTATGTGCCTGCGCATACATGGTATCATAATTTACAAAATCCGGAAAAATACGCTTATGTCCCGGTCTCTTTTCCTCCTCCAGAAAATAATTTTTGCCAGTACCTCTCAGATCTATGAAATATTTTGCCAGATCCAGATATTTTTTCTCACGTGTTACACGGTAAAGCTTTACAAGTGCCAGTTCTATTTCCTGATGTCCCGGATATCCATGGATTTTTCCCTCTTCCGGTCCGAAAGTCTGGCAGACAAGATCTGCAAATTTTGATACAATTTCCAGGAATCTACGTTTTCCGGTTGCTTCATAGTATGCTACTGCTGCCTCGATCATATGCCCTGCTGTATAAAGCTCATGACCTTCCATAAGATTACTCCATCGTCCATCCGGTTCTTTGATCGTAAAATATGTATTTAAATATCCATCCGGCTGCTGTGCACGTCCGATCAGTTCAATCGTCTCATCAGCCAATTCTTCCAGCTTTTCATCTCTTTCATAATTTAACACAAAACCAACTGCTTCCAGCCATTTTGCAACATCCGTATCCTGAAATACGGCGCCCTGAAATTCTCCCTCTTTTTCTCCTGCTGCAATTTTGAAATTTTCTATACAATGACTGGTTTCTACATCTTCCAGTTTATCATTCAGAATATCCCACTGATAAGGAATAATCACATCCTTTACCAGATGCACATATTTATTCCAAAAATTATCTGTAACATGAATCTGTTTAAGAGAAATACTTGAATTTGCTGCTTTTCCCATTTTTTCTTCTCCTTTATCATCCATTTGGATCAGCGGTGACACGGTTAAATGTTCTTTAAAAGGGTGTCGAAAATTATCCCTCGATAATTCTGCGACACCCTCCTGATCTTTAAACTTCTTTATTTCATCGGCAGTTTGTAACCATCTCTTGTAAACAATGGAATCTGCTCGATCGGTGCTGCCACATGTACTTTCTGTCCACCTTCAAAGGTTTCACCTGTCCATGCATTTGTCCAGGAGGCTCCACCAGGAAGATATACATCTGTCTCACGTGCATCTGCATCTGTGATCGGTTTTACCAGAACTTTTGGTCCAAACATATACTCTGTCTCTACATTCCAACTTTCTTTGTCTTCCGGGAAGTCATAGAACAGCGGACGCATAACAGGAGTTCCTTTTTCATGAGCCTCCTCCATCAATTCTGTAATATATGGAAGCATGCGCTCTCTTAATCTCAAATAATCTGACAGAATCTCACAAACCTGATCTGTGTAACTCCATACCTCATTTGGTGCTCCTGATACACATGTAGCTCCACCAGTTGTACCATACTGAGGCTGAAGCGGCCAGCGATATCCGTGAAGTCTCATAACCGGACAGAAGCATCCATATTCAAACCAACGGACCAGAAGTTCATGGAATTCCGGATCATTTATATTTGCTCCGAAAAATCCGCCGATATCTGTTGTCCACCACGGAATACCTGCAATTCCCATATTAAGACCTGCTGCAACCTGATTTTTCATACTCGGGAAGGAAGATTTGATGTCTCCGGACCAGACCAGTGCACCATATTTCTGTGAACCGGCCCATGCGCAGCGGAGAAGATTGATAATGTTCTCCTGTCCTTCTGCTTTCATTCCATCAAAAAATGTCTTTGCATACATAACAGGATAAATATTTCCAACCTGAATATCCGGTCCGAGATGATAACGATAATTCTCGAAATCATAAACTGTATATTCCGGTTCTGCTTCATCCAGCCAGAATACTTTTACACCTTTATCATAATAATTCTTCTTTGCTTTTTCCCATACATATTCACGTGCTTCCGGATTAGTTGCATCGTAATGAAGTGTATTTCCCTGAAAATCCATGGATATCGGATATCCGGAATCTACGCGGATCAGAAGACCTTTACTCTTCATTTCATTGAAATTCTCGCTTCTGTAATCTACTGTCGGCCAGATGGAAACCATCAGTTCAATTCCCATACCTTTCAGTTCTTTGATCATTGCATCCGGATCCGGCCAGTATGTCGGGTCAAATTTCCATTCGCCCTGCATTGGCCAGTGAAAGAAGTCAACAACTATTACAGAAATCGGGAGGTTACGGCGTTTATATTCTCTTGCTACTTCAAGAAGTTCTTCCTGTGTCTGATAACGAAGTTTGCACTGCCAGAATCCCATTGCATATTCCGGCATCATCGGAACTTTGCCTGTTGCATTTGCATAAGCTTCTTCGATTTCGGCCGGTGTGTCACCTGCTGTGATCCAATAATCCAGTTTCTTGGAAGAAATGCTTCCCATGTTGTAATATTTTTTGCCAAAATTTACACGTCCTACAGCCGGATTATTCCACAAGAATCCATATCCAAGACTAGAAAGCATGAACGGAACACTTGCCTGTGAATTTCTGTGTGCCAGTTCAAGATCAGCTCCCTTTACATCAAGGTATGGCTGCTGATACTGGCCCATACCATATATTTTCTCCTCCGGTGTGGAAACAAAACGCATTGTCAGTCTGTAATCCCCACCTGTGATAGGCTTAAATTCTCTGGCTTCTACTTCAAGAGAACTGCAGGTATTTCCGAACATATCTTTTCTGTTGCGGACATACTCATCCAGTAAAAGTTCTCCTTTCTGATTATAAAATGCAATTTTACCGATCAGATTAATCTCTGCACGGATCTTACCATTACGGATCGTTGCTCCGTCTTCGCGAACTTCGATTTCCGGTGTGATTTCCTTCTCTGGTTTGATCAATGCCCAGTCTGCCGGATCCATCTCTGCGGTTTTCCATGCACGTACACGAAGGCTGTCAGCACCCCACGGCTCAATTCTTACCCGTTCAGCCTCATAACGGTAGCACAGCGCATTTCCTTTTTGCTCAAAATACCCATATACGTCTCTTACTTCTTCCTGATTTGCCATTTCTGCCTTCTCCTTTTCATTCTTAATGGAGTTTCAGCGAATTGGAACTGCAGTTTTGTCTGTTTTGTTCTAATCCGCTGAACTTGTTTATAATATAAATAATAGCTTTATTTTATCAGTCTTTTACCGCACCTGCGACAAGACCGCCTACAATATATTTCTGTAAGAAAATAAACATCAGAATTACCGGAAGTACCAGTATTGCACCATAAGCCATGATACAGTTCCATCTTGTACCATATGCACTCTGGAATTTATAAATATTCGCTGTCAAAGGTCTCATTGTCTCTGCAACATTAAATGTCATTGAATATACCAGATCATTCCAGCCGTTCAGGAATGAAATAACCATGATAGTAATAATTCCTGTTTTTACTGCCGGAAGCATAACCATAAGAAATGCTTTTACCGATCCGCATCCATCCAGTCTTGCGGCCTCATCCAATGATACCGGAATACTTCTGAAATAAGGTCTCAATGTTACGATTACAAACGGTATAGAACTGGCTGCAATCGCAACCGGAGCTGTCAGATGATTTCCAAGAAAGCCCAATTTACTGAAAATCAGATACATTGGGGTCAATGTCAGGGATGGAGGAAGCATCTGTGAAATCAGAAATGTAAGAAGGAAAACATTTCCACCTTTTTACTCTGTATCTTCCCATTCCATATGCTGCCGGGACACCGAGTACCAGAGCAATTGCCATTGTCAAAAGTCCATTAAGAAAACTGTTTTTTCAAAGATATCAGAAACGTTTTATCTGTTAAGTTTTCCAGCCACGGTTCAAAGGTGAAATCATGTGGAAAATAGGTAAGAACCTTTCCAAATGTTTCTGCATCTGACTTAAATGAAATCTGTATCAGCCAGTAAATCGGAAATAAGAAGATAAATGCAATAAGAAGTGCAAATATCGAATTTCTGATCTCTTTTGCCTTTTCAGCACCTGTCATATTATCCATATCAGCCTTCCTCCTCTTCTTTTGATAACAGTTTCAGATAGAACAGACCAATAAGGAACAGGCATGCAAACAGTACCATTGCAACTGCCGCACCTTTTGAAAAGTTAAACTGTGTAAATGATAACATATAAGAATATGTTCCCAGCACATCTGTTGAATTCAACGGACCTCCGGCTGTCATGATATACATCAGGTCAAATGCACGGAATGTATAGATAAATCCTAACATCAGTACTGCAAGAATTGACTCTTTCATCAGGGGAAGAGTTATAAAAAGAAAACGTTGTCCCCAGTTTGCTCCATCCATGGATGCGCTCTCGTATACATCCGGTGAAATACTTGTAAGTCCTGATACAAGAAGGAGCATATTAAACGGAATACCTACCCAGCAGTTCATAATAATTACTGCAATCAGAGCTGTGCTGGTGTTAACCAGCCATTCCGGACCGCTGATTCCGATTTTTCCAAGCAGGTCATTGATAAGACCTGCATTGGAAAAGATATTTTTACCAAGAAGACCAGTTACTGCCATTGGCATCATATAGCTGACAAGAATCAGACCTCTGATCGGACCTGCGAGTTTAAATTTCTGATTGAAAAACATCGCAAATGCAAATCCGATGGTAAACTGGAAAATAAGACAAGCTATTGTAAAAATAAATGTATTGCGCAGAACCAGAAGAAATGTCGGATCATGGAATAAATCAATATAGTTCTGTAATCCGACAAATACGGAAGTTCCTGATTTCAGGTTCTTTACATTTACATCCTTAAGACTGAGAATAATGTTATAAACGATCGGGTATCCCAGCACAAGGATCATATAAATAAATGCAGGTACAATGAAACAGTATGCTTCTTTCGTCTTTTGCTGCGCCATAGTCCTAGACTTTGCTGCCATTAAAGCCACATCCTTCCCTGTTTGTTAGTTTTAGTTGCTTTCAGGAAGAGGAGTTTCTTCTACGATTGGATTAATTTTAGCTGCTGCTGTTTCAAGAGCGTCTTTTGCAGATGTTCCGTCTACGATTACAGACTGTGTTGCTGTATAAACCGCTTCAGAAATAGATGGCCATTCAGCGTGCGGTCCACGAGCCTGCGCATAATTCATTTCATCTGTAAATACCTTAAATCCATCCTGCTCAAATGTGTATTCAGCTGTCGCATCCTGTCTTGTAGGAATCTTTCCGCCTACAGCTGCCCATTTTGCTTCGTTTTCCTGTGAGCAGAGCCACTCAAGGAATTTAGCACATGCTTCTTTGTTTTCTGATCCTTTGCAGACACCAAAGTTCTCACCACCGATTGTAGACGTAGAGGTTCCTTCGTCGCCTGTTGGAAGAAGTGTAAAGTCATATTCAAATGCTCCGTTGATTGCATCTGTCTGTGCCAGATGCCATGTTCCACATTCTGCAAATGCAGCTTTTCCTGCGCAGAACTGATTCCATGCATCTGCCTGTGTCCAGTTTACACACTCTTTACTCATGTATCCGTTTGCTACAAAATCTCCAAGTGTCTGTAATCCATTTACAGCAGAATCAGCAGTAATATTATCAACATTAACGCCAGTTCCATTCTGTACAGATCTCAGCCATGGAAGGATCTGGAATGTTCCTTCTTCTGTAGATACTGCACACATTGCGAATCCGTATACATCATTGGATGCATCTGTTGTTGCTGCAACCATTTCCTTGAACTCATCAAGACTCTGCGGCATATGATCATATCCGGCTGCTTTCAGAAGATCCATATTGCAAGCAAGTGCAAGACAGTTACTATTCTGTGGAAGTCCGTAAACTTTTCCATCAGGGTCTTTACAGGAGCTTAATGGTCCATCATAGAACTGATCCAGTTCTCCCCATGATTCCAGCTCATCAGTGATATCTTCGAATACTCCGAGAGATATGTAGGATTCCATATCCGGTGAATCTACCTGTCCGATATCAGGAAGTTCTCCTGAAAGTGCTCCAACTGTGTACTGGTTCATTAACTCTGTTCTGGATACGAATGTTGCATTGATGTGAATGTCATCCTGTAAAGAATTATATTCTTCAACCATGTCTGCGAGCATTTCCTGCTCTGGCTTCTGATCAAAATAATGCCACATTGTAACTTCCTGCGGAGCTGCCTGTACAGTTGATGCCGCCATCAGCGAAGCCGCCAATAATGTTGCTGTAAATAATGTTTTTTTCATGTTTTTTCCTCCCTTTTTCCTTCTTAGTTGAATTTTGTTTTGATTAGTTGCACAATTTTAAGTCGTCTCTCTGTTGTTTTGTTGTATATATTTTATCATTCAAATTTCCACCGCATAACCCAAGATTTTATGGAAAAAGGAATTTTGTACGGATAATATTTTAAGATTAAGGAAATATTTTAAGATTTTCAGGATATTTTCCATATATTTCTTATATTTTTACTCTTTTATTTCTGACAGATATTCAGATGGACTCTTTCCTGTCACCTCGCGAAAGACTTTTTTGAAGTATTTAGAATCGGAAAATCCTACCTGATAAGGAACATCCCTCTGATCACATATTTCTTCCCTCAACATATACTGTGCCTGTTCAATTCTATACTCCCTTAGAAAAGTGCTGAAATTTTCTCCGATATTTTTTCCAAAAAGATAACTGAAATATTCCTGGCTCAGCCCAAGATCTTCTGCCAATTTCTTCTGGCTTATTTTTCCGGCATATCCACTCTGTATGATATCCAGAGCTTGCAGAATCATAGGGTGAGCATCCGGATATTTATCTCTCAAATTTCTGGATTTTCTGCGGGAATAGCTATTTTTTCCACTGATCTTATTCTCAATTTTCTTCAGTACTGCTTCTGCCTCATCTCTTGTAAGAGGTTTCAGAAGATACTCTATTACCCCAAGAGAAATTGACTGCTTGGCAAAATCAAAATCTGCATATGCACTTACAATCACAAATTCTGCCTTAATTCCCTGAGCTCTGGCAGCTTCTATTACTGAAAGCCCGTCCATAAACGGCATCTTGATATCAATAAAAACCACATCCGGCTTCTGTTCCAGAATCATTTCCAGCGCTGCTTTTCCATTAGATGCCTGTGCCACAATCTCATACTCATCCCTCAGGCTCTGCAAAACCCTTACTAATCCCTGTCTGGTTCTCTGCTCATCTTCTGCAATTAAAATTCTCAATGTATAAAGACCTCCTCTGTTACTTTTTTTGCTACATTTATTTACTCTATATCTTTCTCCGGATTCTCTGGTATTGGAAGCCAGAAAGTAAATTTTGTCCCCTTTTCAGGTTCTGATTCCAAAACTACAGAAAGTTCTTCTCCATAATACATTCGCAGTCTTGTCACTACATTCTGAATCCCGATTCCTGTTCCTGCCAAATCCAAAGTATGCTTTTCCATAAGAATCTGCTGCATCAGTTTCTCTGTATCTTCATTCATTCCACATCCATTATCTTCAATGCAAAGACGGAATCTGGATCCATCAATGTGACCCGTAATACGGATCATTCCCCCGCTTTCTCTCCTTCAAAACCATGAAGGATAGAATTCTCCACAAATGGCTGAATAAACAGTTTACAGCATGGCCATTCGCCGTATTCTTCCTGAAATTCAATCTCGTAGTCAAACACATCCATAAGCCTGAACTTCTGCAGATATAGATACTGCTCTACCCATCTCAGTTCCTGCCCCAGACTTACTGACACAAGCTTCCTTGAGAATGTATATGAAAGCATATTGGAAAGCTTTTTCAGAAGATCTGCTACCTCATAATCTTCATTATCTATCGCATTATAATTGATCGCAGTCAGTGTATTGCAGAGAAAATGTGCATTGATCTGTGATTCCAGAGCTTCTTTCTCTGCCTTATTTTTCTGACGGATAGAAAGATTCTTTTCACGATAATATCTACGTATTTCCTTGTACTGTCGTTCCAGAGTTTCCGCCATTTCGTTATAATAACCAGCCAACTGCCATATCTCATTGGTTCCCTTTACTTCTATCTTCGGAAGATTCTTGGAAAGTTTAATATTTCGCATAGAATCCCGTATAATATCAATTGGTTTTAATACTCTTCGTATTGTAAACTGCCATAAAAATCCACAGATACACAACAAAAACAGATATACATAAATGCTTCTGGTATACATCTGGTTAACCTGTGCACGCATTTTTCCAAGATCCGTGGTAATATATGCTGTCCATCCAAAATATTTTAATGATCTGCTGATATTCTCGGTACTGTCCAGCGTTTTTCTGTAACTTTCCACTGTCATTCCATCGTACTCTTCATTTGGATGGTAAATGATTCTGTTATTTTCATCTGCAATATATCCAATCGAAAGAGGTTTATCAGCTACTCTGTCAAAAGCACTTTTTTCCAGAATATCTCCCATATCGAAAGATACGACCGCTACATTTTTCACATGAGAATAACTGTAAGTTTTTCCAATCAGCGGAACTGCAATATGTACCATTCTTATCTGCGGCCACTGACTGTGAACAGCAGGATCTGTCTCTACATAGTACCTGACATTTGCTTTCTCTTTCTGAAGTGCCATGGTCTTTTCATATATTTCCTGAAGTTTATCCAGATTGCCATCTTCCCATACTCCTTTTGAAGATGTCTGGTACCAATAAACCCCATACTCCTGCCACAGACCTTCATCTGATACAATTGCAATAGATACAACACTTCCAATCTGATGAGCAATATCATCCATTCTGCTGCCCAATGTCAGTTTTTCTTTTGCCAGAAGTATTCCGTCTGCTTCCGTGTTTTCTACCAGAACTCTTAATGTCTCATTAACTCCTACATTGCATGCAGCACTGATGATATCCTTCAGATTTGCATCAATATTAATCGTCGATGTTTCAATCATGGATTCTTCCATTGATCTGGTATTCCTGAGCAGATAATTAAAATATTGATTTTTTACGTAAATCTGAAGGACCAGACCTGCCAGAATCAGAAGTAATACTACTGTTACTGTAACCTGCGCACTCATATGTGAGCAAAAATAATTTCTGATTCTTCCCGGCATTTTTTTGATTTTC
>ENA-OQIT01000275-OQIT01000275.1-human-gut-metagenome-genome-assembly--contig:-NODE-275-length-11115-cov-3.391063_pt1 | contig 11115 bp, 16 predicted proteins | sample MGYA00242587_ERZ504752 | MGnify/ENA primary metagenome ERZ504752 (study PRJEB26092, sample SAMD00036352) | human gut metagenome | host: Homo sapiens | study: EMG produced TPA metagenomics assembly of... | reverse complement strand
GCAGCCCGTAAACAGACTGTACAAATCGAGGATTTTTGCCATGCTCTACAGTGACAGGAAAGATCTGCTCGATCTGTACAATGCGGTCAGCGGAAAACATTATGAAGATCCGGAATTGCTGGAAATCAATACACTGGAAAATGCAATCTACATGTCGATGCATAATGATCTGTCCTTTCTCATTGATTCCAGACTTTCCCTATATGAGCATCAGTCCACCTACAGTCCCAACCTGCCCCTGCGGTATTTGTTTTATATCTCGGATCTGTATTCCGGGATGACAAAAGATGAAAACCTGTATGGTACGAAAAGGATTCAGATCCCGACTCCGCAGTTTGTAATCTTTTACAATGGAAGTCAGGAACAGCCGGATCGAAAAATTTTAAGATTGTCTGATGCATATTGCGTCAAAGAAGAACATCCGGCATTGGAGCTGACTGCGGTGATGCTGAATATCAACCGCGGGCATAATGAAAAGTTGAAGGAAATGTGCAAATCTCTGAAGGATTACTCGGAATATACGGCAAGAGTGCGGGAGTACGCTCAGGTAAAGCCGGTGGAAGAAGCAGTGGAACAGGCAATCAGTGAGTGTATTCAGGAAGGAATTCTTTCAGAGTTTTTGAAACAAAACAGAGCGGAGGCGAAACAAGTGAGTATTTATGAATATGATGAGGAAAAGCATATGCGGCAGGAGCGGGAAGCGTCCTGGGAAGAGGGCAGAGAGGTTGGAAGAGAAGAAGGACGAGAAGAGGGAATTAAAAAGGGAAAACAGGAGCTTTTAGAAAGGCTGATTCAAAAGAAACTGGTAAAAGGAAAATCTATTTCTGAGATTTCAGAGGAACTTGAAGAAGAGGAAGATGTTATTGCACAAATGATCCGAGAGATGGGAGAAGAGAGGGCAACGGGCAAAGAAGAACAATAGAAAATACATATTTGGGGCTGTCGGGAAATAGATCGTTCTAAATAGGGGGCAGATGTGACTCGCACGAGTTGCATCTGCCCCCAAAACTTTCCCGTTATCCCAATTCTGAATAGCCGGTAAACCTGTAAACTTAAAAATTTTTCAAACCCACAGGAATAAACTTTCACTTCTCTCATATACATGGGATAAAGAGGTGGACAAGATGAATGAAGAGAGAAGAAAACAGCAGATCCTTCACATTCTGGCGGCCGGAATCCGCAAGGTGATGGAGGAAGCGCACCTGGACTATGGAAAGCTCCAGGAGATCCGGCTGCGAACAGATCAGCCGCTTCTGATCCTGTATCAGGGAGAAGAATTATTTTTGCCTGCAGGACGGGCGAAAAAGCATATGGTGACAAAAGAAGAGATAAAGGAGACGCTGGAATACAGCAGTCATTATTCCCTTTATGCGTATGAAAATGAAATCCGGCAGGGATTTCTGACAGTGGAAGGAGGACATCGTGTGGGGGTGGCAGGAAAAGCAATATTAGAACAGGAAAAGGTGAAAAGTCTGCAGCATATCTCGTCTGTAAATATCCGGATGTCACATGAAATTCCCGGATGTGCGGACAGGCTGCTTCCGATGATCACAAAGAACAGAGAGGTATGTCATACACTGGTCATCTCTCCGCCATGTGGTGGAAAGACAACGCTGATCCGGGATTTGATCCGGCAGATTTCAGACGGGAATGCGCATGTGAAAGGATGCACGGTAGGGGTTGTGGATGAACGCTCCGAGATCGGAGGCTGTTATCTGGGAGTGGCACAGAATCATCTGGGGAGCAGGACGGACATTCTGGATTGCTGTCCAAAAGCAGAGGGTATGATCATGCTGATCCGATCGATGTCCCCAAGAGTTCTGGCTGTGGATGAGATCGGGGCACAGGAGGAGATCCGTGCCGTAGAGTATGCTATGCAGTGCGGTTGTAAGCTGATCGCCAGTGTACATGGGAATTCGATGGCAGAGATCGCGTCCAAGCCGGGACTGGGGGAACTGGTGAGACAGCGGCGCTTTGAGCGCTATGTGGTACTGGAGAACAGAGAACATCCGGGAGAAATCAAAGAGATTTTCGATGAGCGGGGGAGTCTTTTATGCAGAAACTGATCGGCTGCATTCTGATTCTTTTGTCAACCACGGCAGGGGGATTTTTATATGGCGTGGAACAGCAGCAGTATCTGGAAAAACTGATGTACATCCGCCATATTCTGGAACTGATCCAGGGAGAAATCGAATACAGCGGCGCACCTCTTTTTGAGGTTTTTGGAAAAACTGCAAACCGGGTGCAGGAGCCTTATCGCAGCTGGATGCTGGATCTCAAAAGAAGGGTGGAGGCAAGAGGCGGGCAGAGTTTTCGGGGGATCTGGGAGGCGTGCACGGAAACAAAATTAAAGGAGCTTCATCTTAAGAGCAGGCATATGAGAGAACTTTCGGAGGTGGGGATGTATCTTGGACAGATGGATGTGAGGACAGGCAGAACAAGTATGCAGATGTATCTTGAGAATCTGGGGGGCAGAAATCGAAGAAACCCGGCAGGAGATCACGGCAAAAAAAGAGAATCGGAAACTGGCTCGGCGTGATGAGCGGATTGTTTCTGGTGATCGTATTATTTTAAGAAGAATTTTGCCGGGAAATCAGACAGGAGGAATTCATGACGATCGGTGTTATTTTTAAAATTGCCGCAGTCGGCATTCTGGTTTCTATTTTGAGCCAGGTATTAAAACACAGCGGAAGGGAAGAACAGGCGTTTCTGACAAGCTTTGCAGGTCTGATTCTGGTATTGTCCTGGGTGCTCCCATATATTTATGAGTTGTTTGCGTCCATGAAGCGCCTGTTTTCACTGTGAAGAGGGAGGCGGATATGAGTGTATTGCAGGTCAGTCTGATCGCGATGGTGGCGGTTCTTCTGGCAATTCAGCTCAAAGGAGGAAGAGCGGAGTACGGATTTCTGATAAATCTGGCGGCAGGCATCTTTCTTTTTTTTCTGCATTGTGGGAAAACTGGAAGTGTTTATTCGGGCAGTGGAACAGATTCAAAGCTTTCTGACTCTTGATACGGAATATATTGCCATCATGCTCAAAATGGTCGGCATCACGTACATTGCACAGTTTTCTTCCGGAATCTGCAAAGATGCCGGGTATCAGGCGATTGCAGCGCAGATCGAGATATTTGGCAAGCTGGCGATCCTTGTGGTGGGGATGCCGGTCCTTCTTGCCCTTTTGGAAACAATTCAGGAGTTTCTGTTATGAGAAAATATGGGATATTCGGCATTCTCTTTTTGAGCCTGTGCCTGTTTGGGGCGGTACATACAGCGTATGCTGCAGAAGAGGAAGAAAGCCTGCAGATCACACAGGAAGAGCTGTTGGATGAATTTGATTTTTCAGATCTCGATGACAGTCTGAAAAAGATGTTCCCACGGGAAAAAATGACCTTCCGGGATGTTGTGGAGACGCTTGTGTCAGGTGATTTGAAAAAAGCGGGGGAGCAGTTTACAGGCTTTCTTTTCGATCAGTTTTTCTATGAACTGCAGACACACCGGAAACTTCTGGTATATCTGATTTTGATCGCAGTGATTGCTGCGGTGTTTGCAAATTTTTCCGGCGCCTTCGGAGAACGTCAGGCTTCAGAGATTGCGTTTTATATTCTTTATATGCTGCTTATCGCACTTTGTCTGAACGGGTTTCGATTGGCAGTATCCGAGATGGAGGCTTCGTTAAACTTCCTGCTGGAATTTATGAAGGTGCTTTGTCCGACGTATTTTTTAGCAGTTACAGCAGCCTCTGGAAGTGTGACATCCATGTTTTTCTTTGAAGTGGTACTATTTCTGATCTTTCTGGCGGAGGCAGTAATCCTGAATTTTCTGGTGCCTCTCGTCAATGTATATATGATGATCCAGGTGATGGGCAATCTTACCGGAGAAGAATTTTTGTCGCAGTTTGCTGAGCTTCTGGAAAAACTGACGGGCTGGACGCTAAAGACCATGCTGGCGTGTGTGATCGGGATCAATGTCGTACAGGGAATCCTTTCTCCTGCATTGGACTCCCTGAAACGAAGTTTTGTTACAAAAACAGTGGAGGCGATACCGGGACTTGGAAACATGGCAGGTTCCGTGATGGATGTCGTACTTGGAACGGCAGTTCTGATAAAAAACGGGATTGGAATGGCAGGCGCGGTGATCGCAGCGGGTATCTGCATTATCCCGATCGTGAAGCTTCTTCTTCTGGCGTTTTTGTATAAAACAGTGGCGGCGGTGACACAGCCGATATCGGACAAACGAATTACAGCATGTATCGGAGGGGTCAGTGAGGGGTATGAAATGCTTGTGAAAGTAATGGCGACTACAGGGATTTTGTTTTTGCTGACCATCGCTGTGGTCGCGGCTTCTGCCACGTAAAAGGAGGGAGAAGACCTTGAAAGAACTCTATCAGTGGCTTCAGGATCTGGCGGTCTATCTGATTCTTGTCAGCGCCATTTTGCAGGCACTTCCACAGGAATCGTACCAAAAAATATATCCGGTTCTTTTCCGGACTGGTACTGATCATTCTTCTGATGACTCCACTGTTAAGGCTGACCGATATGGAGGACAGTTTTAGAAGTCGGGTACAGGAACAGAACATGGAACAGGAGAGCGCTTCTTTTTTGGAAGAAATCCGGGAGAAGCAGGAAGAAGGAAAGGGAGAGATGACCCTGGAGACGGAAGAAAAAGAGCAGATCGAAGTGGAGGAGATTCAGATTGGAGAATAAATGGAAGCAGTGGATTTCCGGATTTGGAAAAAAAGGAAAACTGCCGGCAAAACAGCAGCTTTTGATCCTGCTTTTGGCAGGAATCCTGCTGGTGGTGGTCGTTTCCCCGGTTCCGGATCAGAAAGATCCGGAAATCGGGACAGGGGCGGGACAGGAAGAAACGGAAACAGAAGGGGGAGAGGCGACAGAACAACAGTATGAAAGATTGTTGGAAAAAAGGGTGGAAGATACCCTGGAATGCGTGGAGGGAGTCGGGAAAGTAAAGGTGATGATCACCTTGAAATCTTCGGAAGAGAAAGTGGTGGAAAAGGACAGCCAGAGGGAAGAAAATGAAATCACAGAGGAAGACAGTAAAGGAGGGAGCAGGGTTTCAGAAGATCGTTCGCTGAGTCATACCAGTATTTATGAGCAGAAATCCGATGGGACACAGACACCTTATGTGAGTAAGGAAATGGTGCCGGAGATTGAGGGAATGGTGATTGCAGCTGATGGAGGAGATGATCCGGTCGTGGTAAAAAATCTGACAGAGGCAGTGCAGGCATTATTCGGAGTGGAGGCGCATAAGATTAAAATAATGAAACGGACAAATGCATAAAACAGAAGGAAAAAGAGGAGGATATGATTTTGAAACGATTATTTAAGAAAAACCAGATCATTATTACAGCGCTGGCGGTGATGATCGCGATCGCAGGATATCTGAACTATTCAGGACGCCTGTTCGGAGCAAAAGAAGATGGGGCAAAAGAGGCGAGTGCCGGAACCGCCAATCAGGAACTTTTGGATATCTCGGCAGAAGATCTGGAGACAGACGGAGAGATTGCAAGCAATGATTCCGAAGTAGAGGGGACACCGGGGGAGGCTGTTTTGACCAGCGGTGAGGCGGAAAATACCGTAGCGCAGGCAAAAGTTGCCAGAGAACAGATGCGTTCCCAGAACAAAGAAACGCTCCAGGCGATCATTGACAACGCGAATATCAGTGAAGAAGAAAAGAAGGATGCGATCGCACAGATGCTGCAGATGACACAGCTCTCAGAGCAGGAAGTGGCGGTGGAGACATTGATGGCATCGAAAGGCTTTTCTGAATCCGTTGTCAGTCTGACTGCTGATTCTGCGGATATTGTGGTGAATGCAGCGGAATTAACAGATGCAAATCGTGCCCAGATCGAGGATATCGTGACCAGAAAAACAAACATTGCTCCGGAAAAGATTGTCATCACACCGATCCATGAGACTGCAGAAGCCGAAAAATAAAGAAATTTGGATTGCGGCAGAGAAATGCTTGTGATACACTAAAAGGACATGTGAAGTTTTATAGAACAGGAGAAGAAGTAAGATGTCAGATATTACAAAGGAGATAGAAAAACGAAGGACATTTGCCATTATATCCCATCCGGATGCCGGTAAGACGACATTGACGGAGAAGTTTCTTTTATATGGAGGAGCAATCAATCAGGCAGGTTCCGTAAAGGGAAAGGCGACCGCAAAGCATGCGGTTTCCGACTGGATGGAGATTGAAAAGGAGAGAGGTATCTCAGTTACATCGTCTGTGCTGCAGTTTAATTACGGCGGATATTGCATCAATATTCTGGATACACCGGGACATCAGGATTTCTCGGAGGATACCTACCGTACACTGATGGCTGCAGACTCTGCGGTGATGGTCATTGATGCCTCCAAGGGTGTGGAGGCCCAGACGAGAAAATTATTTAAAGTCTGTGTGATGCGCCATATTCCGATTTTTACATTTATCAACAAAATGGACCGGGAAGCCAAGGATACATTCGATCTTCTTGACGAGATCGAAAAAGAGCTGGGGATTGCAACCTGCCCGGTGAACTGGCCGATCGGCTCAGGAAAAGAATTCAAAGGAGTGTTCGACCGTCAGAAACAGGAGGTTGAGCTGTTCTCGGATACGAAAAAAGGAACTTCTGTGGGAGAAGTCAAAAAGGTAGATATCAACAACCCGGAGATCGACTGGCTGATCGGCACAGAAGCAAAAGTGACACTGGAAGAAGAGATTGAGCTTTTAGACGGGGCGGCTGCCGAGTTTGATCAGGAGCTGGTGAGCAAAGGAGAACTTTCTCCGGTATTTTTCGGTTCTGCACTGACCAACTTTGGAGTGGAGACATTTTTGCAGCATTTCCTTGCCATGACATCGTCTCCTCTTCCGAGAATGTCAGATCAGGGACCGATCGACCCGATGAAGGAAAAAGATTTTTCAGCATTTGTATTTAAAATCCAGGCCAATATGAATAAAGCACACCGTGACAGAATCGCGTTTATGCGGATCTGTTCCGGTGAGTTTGAGGCCGGGATGAATGTGTATCATATCCAGGGGGGCAGAGAAGTACGCCTTTCCCAGCCGCAGCAGATGATGGCAAGTGAGAGAAAAATGATTGACAAAGCCTATGGCGGAGATATCATCGGAGTATTTGATCCGGGCATCTTTTCGATTGGTGACACGCTGACAACTTCAAAGGAGCGGTTTGTATATGAAGGAATCCCGACCTTTGCGCCGGAGCATTTTGCCAGAGTGCGTCAGGTGGATACGATGAAGAGAAAACAGTTCGTCAAGGGAATCAACCAGATCGCGCAGGAGGGTGCAATCCAGATCTTCCAGGAATATAATACAGGTATGGAGGAGATTATAGTGGGAGTAGTCGGTGTCCTTCAGTTTGATGTGCTCAAATACCGCCTGGAAAATGAATACAAGGTGGAGATCCGTCTGGAAAATCTGCCGTATGAGTACATCCGCTGGATTGAAAATGAAGAGATCGATATGAACCGTCTGGTCGGAACTTCGGACATGAAGAAGATCAAGGATCTCAAAGACAGACCGCTGCTTCTCTTTACACATGAGTGGAGCATCCGGATGACACAGGAGCGGAACGAAGGGCTGATCCTGTCAGAATTCGGGCGCTCATGACCCTTGTCAATGCAGGGCATGTCTGATATAATATGAAAAGAAGATTAGCGCAAACAGTAGACACAAACAGGAGGGTCTTATCATGGCAAAGGACGAAAGAAATATTTATACAATACAGGATGACTCCAGCATGGGAGAAGTAAAAATAGCAGATGAAGTGGTTGCGATTATCGCAGCACTTGCCGCTACAGAGGTAGAAGGTGTGGCATCTATGGCAGGCAATATCACCAACGAGCTGATCAGCAGACTGGGAATGAAGAATCTTTCCAAAGGTGTGAAAGTAGACGTGCTGGAAGGCGTTGTGACGGTATCGTTGGCGTTGAATATGAAGTATAATTACAGCATCATGGATGTATCTGCCAAGGTACAGGAAAAAGTAAAGAGCGCTGTGGAGAATATGACAGGACTGGAAGTTGCGGATGTCAATGTGAAAGTGGCAGGCGTGGAGATGGAGAGTCAGGAGTCTGCAAAATAGAAATTCATTGCAAAAGACAGGACAGCTGTAGTATAATAAAGGATGTCGCAGGACATCCTTTTTCTGTTTTAGAAAAAGCAAAAGCCCTGCAAAAAGAAATATGGACGAAAGAAGCATAAGGGACGGAAGGAGCCGATATGGTAAGAACAGAACTTCGGGAGCACATTTTTAAGATGTTGTTCCAGATTGAATTTAATACATTAGAAGAGATGCCAAAGCATCTGGAATTGTACTTTGAAGAGCTGACAAGCGCAAAAGAGAAGGATAAAGAGTACATACAGAAAAAGCTGGAAGCAGTGGTTGAAAAGCTGGAAGAGATCGATGCGATTTTGAATGAAAAAGCAACAGGATGGAAAACCTCCAGAATGAACAAGGTCGATCTGGCGATCCTCAGACTTGCGGTTTATGAGATCAAGTGGGATGATGATGTTCCTGTAAAAGTTGCAATCAATGAGGCAGTGGAACTTGCGAAGAAATTCAGCGGGGAAGAAGGTCCTGCATTCGTAAACGGAGTACTTGCCAAGATTGCAGATTAAAGATGGCGGGGCGGACAGATGCTGAAGAATGTCTACACAGTAAAACAGGTCAATGCCTATATCAAGAATATGTTTACACAGGATTTTATGCTGAACCGGCTGTACGTCAAAGGGGAAGTGTCCAACTGTAAATATCATCCATCAGGGCATATATATTTTTCATTAAAAGATGAGTCCGGCACGATAGCCTGCGTGATGTTCGCAGGCTCACGGTCAGGGCTTTCTTTTCGTATGCAGGAAGGACAGCAGGTGGTTGTTCTCGGCTCGGTCAGTGTCTATGAGAGGGATGGCAGATACCAGATGTATGCCAGAGAGATCATTCTGGACGGAGCAGGAGAGCTGTACTTAAAGTTTGAAGCGTTAAAAAAAGAGCTGGAAGAGATGGGGATGTTCGCACAGGAGTACAAGCGACCGATTCCGCAGTTTGTAAAAAAAGTCGGGATCGTGACTGCATCTTCGGGAGCTGCGGTGCGGGATATCATCAATATTGCCGCCAGAAGAAATCCGTATGTACAGCTGATCCTCTGTCCTGCCAAGGTGCAGGGGGAAGGCGCAGCGGAAAGTATCGTGCAGGGAATCCGGATGCTGGAAGAACAAGATGTGGACGTTATGATCGTGGGACGCGGAGGCGGATCAATCGAGGATCTGTGGGCATTCAATGAAGAGATCGTTGCGCGTGTGATTTTTGAGAGCCGGGTGCCTGTGATTTCCGCAGTAGGGCATGAGACGGATACGACGATCGCGGATTATGTGGCGGATCTTCGGGCTCCGACTCCTTCGGCGGCTGCAGAGCTTGCGGTGTACGAATATCAGGCTGCAGAGAATCTGATGAAGGAATATCAGATGCGTTTGAGCAGTGCGGTTTTGAAAAAGGCGGAACAGAACCGTCAGTATTTGAAACAGGCGGCACTGAAACTGCGGCTGTTTCACCCAAGGCAGAAGCTCCTTGAGAACAGGCAGTATGCCTCAGATCTGGAGTTGCAGCTGCGCAGCCGGATGGAAGAAATCCTTCAGCAAAAGAGACACCAGTTTGCTCTTTATGTGGAAAAGATGAAGGGATTATCCCCGCTGGAAAAGCTGAACCAGGGATATGCTTATGTAGAAGATAAGAAAGGCCGCCCGGTGCGGCAGATTGCAGAGGTAAAAGAAGGAGATGCGATCCGTATTTATGTATCGGACGGAATGATCGAAGCGCAGGTAAAAGGAATGACAGAAGAAATCCAATATCACGCATAAAGGAGGCAGACATGGAAAATCAGGGACAGAATACGCCCGGTCTGGAGAAATTGTTTGCAAGACTGGAAGAAGTAACAGCAGACATGGAAAAGTCAGACATTACTCTGGAAGAGTCTTTTGCATTATATAATGAGGGAATGCAGCTGTTAAAGCAGTGTAATGAGACTATTGACGCAGTAGAAAAGAAAGTTCAGGTTCTGGACGAGAATGGAGAAGTTCATGAGTTTTAAGGAGATACAAAAGAAAAACAGCACAGATCGAACGGATTTTAAAAGCATATCTGCCCAGGGTGCAGGGGTATCAGGAAGTGATCATGGATGCCATGCGCTATAGCATGCTGGCAGGGGGAAAGCGTCTGCGCCCAATGCTGATGCAGGAGACATACCGGCTGTTTGGCGGAGCGGACAGTGTGATCGAGCCGTTTATGGCTGCCATTGAGATGATCCATACCTATTCCCTTGTTCATGATGATCTGCCTGCCATGGATAATGATGAGTATCGCAGGGGGCGAAAGACGACCCATGTGGTATATGGGGAAGATATGGGGATCCTGACAGGGGATGCGCTTCTCAATTATGCATTTGAGACAGCAGCATCGGCATTTGAGACGGCGCCGGAAAAGAGTCTTTTGATCGGAAAAGCAATTCGTATCCTTGGACAAAAAGCAGGGATCTACGGAATGATCGGCGGTCAGGTGGTGGACGTGAAATCTTCCGGTAAGAAAATTGACGGAGAGAAACTGGAGTTTATCTACCGTTTAAAAACAGGAGCTCTGATCGAGGCTTCCATGATGATCGGAGCAGTTCTGGCAGGAGCGGACGATGAGAGTGTACAGGTAGTGGAAGAGATTGCAGCAAAAGTGGGAATGGCTTTTCAGATCCAGGATGATATTCTGGATGTGATCAGTACTACTGAAGTGCTCGGAAAACCGGTGCACAGCGATGAGAAAAATGAAAAAATGACGTATGTTGTGTGGAAAGGGCTGGATGCAGCTAAACAGGAGGTGGAGCATTTGTCCAGAAAAGCCATCTCAGACGTAAGAGCACTGAATCCAAAAGATGATTATCTGGAGATTTTGCTGGAGTCATTGATATACAGGGAAAAATAAGGGGGCATACCTTATGCTATTAGAAAAGATTCAAAAAGAAAATAGATATCAAACAGTTAAAGACCGGAGGAGGCTGGAAAAGACTGGCAGAAGAAATACCGTCCAGTTTCTTGTGGAGGAAAATACAGTGTC
>ENA-OQIT01000269-OQIT01000269.1-human-gut-metagenome-genome-assembly--contig:-NODE-269-length-11327-cov-6.290982_pt1 | contig 11327 bp, 9 predicted proteins | sample MGYA00242587_ERZ504752 | MGnify/ENA primary metagenome ERZ504752 (study PRJEB26092, sample SAMD00036352) | human gut metagenome | host: Homo sapiens | study: EMG produced TPA metagenomics assembly of... | reverse complement strand
GTTGAGTCCTTTTGTCGAGACACTTCCAATATACATTCCAGGTCTTTTGCGTACAGCCTCCAACCCTTCCAGAACAGAAATACTGTCCGCATCATATGTATTGCTTTTTCCCATATTTTCTCTCCTACGCGGAATTTCACGCAGCCGGCCATCATCGGCTCAACGCCGATGGCCAGCTGGCCGGGCGCATAGTTGGGGTTGTTGTGCGTGCCGATAATGGCTTCGACGTCATCCACGAGTCCGGCGTCGATCATGGCGCGAGCGCCTTGGCCGGTCTCCTCACTCGGCTGGAACAGAATCTTGATCGAGCCGGCGAACTTGTCACGGTGCTCGGCGAGCCAGAAGGCGGCACCGAGCAGACCGGTCATGTGCAGGTCGTGGCCGCAGCCGTGCATCACGCCTTCATTGACGGAGCTGAACTCCAGTCCGGAGTCTTCCACGATGGGCAGGCCGTCGATGTCAGCGCGCAGCCCGATACGCGGCCCGGGACCGGCCTCGCCCTGAATGAGCCCCACAACACCAGTCTCCAGCGGGTTGTGCAGAATCTCGATGCCGTGCGCCTTGAGCTGGTCGGTCAGATAGATGCTGGTGCCGAATTCACGGAAACTACGCTCCGGATGGGCGTGCAGGTAGTGGCGGATAGTGATGAGTTCGTGGTCGATGTCGATATGTTCACTCATGGTTCCCGATTCTAGTAGCGCGAAGAATATATTGCGGCCCTCGCTCCATATTGGCGAGGGCCGCGATCTATGGGGTCAGTATGCCTTGTTATTGCTGGCGTTTGAGCAGTCGTTTGGCGATGGCGTTGGCGATGCCCTGCACCACCTGGACCAGTACGATCATGATGATCACGGCCGTCCAGGTGACGGTCTGGTCGAACTTCTGGTAGCCGTAGGCGATGGCGAAGTTACCGAGACCGCCACCGCCGATGTAGCCGGCCATGGCAGACATGTCGAGCACGCCAATGAACAGGAAGGCGTAGGCCAGGATCAGCGGTGCCAGGGCTTCGGGGATGAGCACGGTGCGGATGATGGTGAGCTTGCCGGCACCCATCGAACGCGCGGCCTCGATTACTCCCGGGTCGACCGGCACGAGATTCTGTTCGACCAGACGCGAGGTGGCGAAGGTGCACATCACCACCATCGGGAAGATGGCGGCCACGGTGCCGATGGACGTGCCGACCACGACGATGGTGAGCGGCTGCATGGCTGCCAGGAAGATGATGAACGGAATCGGGCGCACGATGTTGACGATGATGTCAAGGATGCGGTAGACGACCGCGTTCTCGAACAGGTTGCCGGGGCGGGTGCCATAGAGCACCACGCCGAGGATCAGGCCGAGGAATCCGCCGATGACGAGGGTGACGAGCACCATGGTCAGGGTCTGGCCAATGGATTCGAACAGTAGTGGACGCAGTACGTTCCAGTCGCTACGCGGGTTGGCGAGGATGATCATGCGTTGGCTCCTTCATGTGCGGCGGCGGACGCGGCGGGCGCGGTGGCAGTATCGGCCGCCAGTGGGTCATGGGCGCGGTCTTCGGCGTAGGAGGCATGTCCGGCGACTGCGTCGGCGTAGGCCACAGGCTTTGCGGCGGTGCCGAAGTCGATGACGTCGCTATTGGCGGCGAGCTCGCGCAGGAATTCGTCCACATGCCAGCCGGGCCCGTTGAATTCGTAGGTGATGGCACCGATGGCGGTCCCCTTGACCGTGTCGATGCCGCCGTAGAGCAGGCTGGATTCGACGCCGTATTTGGCGATGAGTTCGGAGATATTCTGTCCGGATGCCTTGAGTTCATGGCCTTGGGTGCCGGAAACGTCCTTTTGGCGGATAAGCACGGTGACAATGCGGCCCGACCATTCGTGATGCAATCGCTCGACCCGGTCTTCCTCGGGCAGGCCAGACAATGCGGTGGCAATGAATCGCTTGGTCACCGGCTGCTGGGGTGCAGCGAACACATCGTATACGTCGCCGGATTCGACCACGCGTCCGGCGCTCATTACGGCCACGCGGCCGGCAATCTGCTGGACCACGTTCATCTGATGGGTGATAAGCACAATGGTGATGCCGAATTCCTCGTTCACACGCTTGAGCAAGGCCAGCACTTCGGTGGTGGTTTCCGGGTCGAGCGCGCTGGTGGCTTCGTCGGCGAGCAGAATCTCCGGATTAGTGGCCAGTGCGCGGGCGATGCCGACGCGCTGCTTCTGGCCGCCGGACAGCTGCGAAGGGTATTTGTTTGCGTGCTCACTGAGGCCCACGAATTCAAGGAGTTCGTTGACACGACGATCCTGATAGTCCTTGCGCCAGTGATCGAGTTGCAGTGGGTAGGCGATGTTCTGGGCCACGGTTTTGGTGGAGAACAGGTTGAACTGCTGGAAAATCATGCCGATTTTCTGGCGGATGGGCCGCAGCTTGGTCTCACTCAGAGAGGTGATATCAGTACCAAGCACGGTCACAGTGCCGGAGGTGGGTCGTTCGAGCGCGTTGATAAGCCGGACCAGTGTGGATTTGCCTGCACCGGAATAGCCGATGATGCCGAAGATGTCACCGCGATCGATGGTCAGGCTGACGTCATCCACGGCTCGTGCGATGTTCGCGCCGCGTCCGCGTGTTTTGAATTCCTTCACGACATGGTCGAAGGTGATGATGGGGTCGCTCATAGTGCTCCCTGATGCTGGTTGTTGGTGTCCGGTCACGGAAGCGGAGCGAATCCCGATTGTTGGCTCGGGTACTCGCTCCGCTTGGTGGTAATGGCTATGGACAGGCTAGTCGTGCGCTCGTATCAGCCGCGGCTCACTGCTGGGCCTTGGCATCCTTCTCAATGTCGGACAGGAAGCCTTGCAGCTCGCTGGCGCTGAACTTGTCGGCGAACACTGCGGTACCGCCGGAGTTCTCCTGCAGGGCGTCGAGCACATCCTTCTGCTGGTAGATGGAAACGAGCTTCTTGTAGGTCTCGTTGTTCACGTCCGCCTTGCGGGCCACCCACACGTTGATGTAGGGGCGAGCCTCTTCGGATTCGGCGTCATCCTGGTAGATGGCGTCCTTCGGGTCGAGACCGGCATCGGCCACGTAGTCGTTGTTGATCACACCAGCGGCGATGGTCGGGTCCTTCAGGGTGGTGGCCACCTGTTCGGCCTTGAGCGGGGTGACCTTGACCTTGCTCTTGGCTTCGTCGATGTAGGCCGGGGTGGAGAAGGCGGTCCAGTCGCCCTTGAGCGTCACGAGACCGGCGGCCTTGAGCACGCCGATAGCGCGGGCCTGGTTGGTTTCGTCGTTCGGAATGGTGACGGTGTCGCCCTGCTTCAGGTCCTTGATGTCCTTGACCTTGGTGGAGTACACGCCGAGCGGGTAGATGGCGGTGCCGCCGATGGGCTGCAGGTCCTTCTTGTTGCTCACGTTGTAGTTGGCCAAGTAGAGCAGGTGCTGGAATTCGTTGAGGTCCAGCTCGCCGGAGTCAAGGGCCGGGTTTTCGGAGGTGTAGTCCTGGAAGTCGACGATGTCGACGTAGATGCCGGCCTTCTCGGCGTCCTGCTTGAACTTGACCCATTCGGGGTTGGTAGCGCCGACCACGCCGATCTTGACCGGGTTGCCCTTGCTGCCCTTGGCGGACGACTCGTTGGCACCGGCAAACGCGCGGTAGCCGAAGAACGCGGCCACGGCGATAATCGCCACGACCACGATGGTGATGATGACGTTGCGGGCGGTGTGGTTCACACGCACCGGCTCGTTATTGTTAGGAGCGGCCGGGGTTGCCGGCTGGGTTGCTGCTGTCATTGGATTTCCTCTCTCCAAAATTGATGTCGGGTAACACCATAACGCGCTTGAACCGCGAAAGTGACGGAAAATGGCCGATTGCCATATAGGTGTCTTTTATGGCGCGCATGCAATGTCCGGGATTCGTGCGTTTGATAACCCGCTATAGGCGTGCCGAACACGCCGGAAAGCACGTCGAGAGGGGCTTTGACAATGGAAGCTATGACTACCGATACTGCCAATGCCGATATCCGAGCCGTATTCTTCGATATCGATGGCACGCTCACCAGTTTCACGACCCATACGGTGCCGGATTCCACAATCGAGGCGATTCACCGGCTGCAGGCCGCAGGCGTCAAGGTGCTGATTTGCACGGGCCGCGCGCCTTCACAGATGCACGTGGTGCTGGATACCATGCCGGTGACGTTCGATGGCGTGGTGGCGTTCAATGGGCAGTATTGTTTTGATGACACCGGCTTCTTTGCCTCGCAGGCCTTGGATACTGCTGATATTGAGGTGATTCTCGACTGGCTGGACCGTCACCCCGATGTGGTGTGCAATTTCGGCGAGAAGGATTACGTGTACTTCAACCAGTCCAATGATCTGCTTCGCGCCACGTGGAGCAAACTGGGCAAAACCGCACCGACCCGGTATTTCGAGGACCCGCGCACCCGCGCGCTGGATCATGAGACTTTCCAGATCAGTCCCTTTGTCGGGCCCGAGCTGGAGGCCGAACTGGTGGGACTGTGCAGCAATGTGCGCGGGGTGCGTTGGCATCCGGATTTCACGGATCTGATTCCGGCCGATGGCGGCAAGCCGCGCGGCATCCAGCGGTTCATGGCGCATTACGGCATCACGCGCGAGCAGACCATGGCCTTCGGCGATGGCGGCAATGACACGGATATGCTCGCCTACGCCGGCATCGGGGTCGCGATGGGCAATGCGACCGCCGAGCCCAAGGCCGCCGCCGACTACATCACTGACGATGTGGACCACGACGGTGTGCGCAATGCCCTGCTGCATTTCAGGGTGCTACGCGATTAAAACATCACAACAGTTCGCTTTGTTCTGCCCCGCCGTGACAGGGCTTATGAATAAGCAAAGGGCTCGGGACGAATCCCGAGCCCTTTGGTGTTAGCGAACTAACAACACCGTGGAGGTGTTATCACTCGTTGTCGCCAGCGGTAGCGGCGGTAGCGGTGACGGCACCCTTCTTGTCGGTGTTCACGCCGGAGTACACCCAGTCGGTGTAGTCCGGGTGGTCGTAGCCGTTGTCGACGGCGAACTGGAAGGCCTCATCACGGAACTTCTCGAGCTCGTCGATCTTGTCGGCGTACTTGTCGGCGTCGATCATGCGCAGAGCCTCAGCGGTCAGCTCGTAGCGGTCGATGCGGTTGACACGAACCATGTCGTACGGGGTGGTGGTGGAGCCCTCCTCCTCGTAGCCGTGGACGTTGAAGTTGTCGTGGTTCGGACGGTCGTAGATCAGGCCACGCACGTCGTGAGCGTAGGAGTGGTACGCGAACAGCACCGGCTTGTCGGCGGTGAAGATGTCGGCGAACTCCTCGTCGGTCAGAGCCTCGTCGTTCTCCTTGGCGGACTGCAGGGAGAGCAGGTCGGCAACGTTCACAACCTTGAACTTGACGCCCAGTTCCTTCAGCTTGTCGGAAGCAGCCATGATCTCCTGAGTCGGGACATCGCCGGCGGCGGCAAGCACGACCTCGGCCTCATCGTTGTTCTTGGCGGTGGAAGCCCAATCCCAAGCGGCGGCACCCTTCTCGAGCTCGGCACGAGCCTCGTCCAGGGTCAGCCAGGTGGCAGCAGGCTGCTTACCAGCGATGATGGCGTTGATCTTGTTGGTGGACTTGTAGCACTTCTCGGCGATGGCCAGCAGCATGTTCGCATCGGTGGCGAAGTAGATGCCGATGACGTGGTCGTTGTGGAAGCACTTGTTCAGCAGGACGGAGGTGACACCCGGATCCTGGTGGGAGAAGCCGTTGTGGTCCTGACGCCAAACATGGGAGGAGACCAGCAGGTTCATGGAGGCGATCGGCTTGCGCCACGGAATCTCGCGGACGGTAGCCTCAAGCCACTTGGCGTGCTGGTTCAGCATGGAGTCGATCACGTGGACGAAGGACTCGTAGGAGCTCCAGATGCCGTGACGACCGGTCAGCAGGTAGGCCTCGAGGAAGCCTTCCATCTGGTGCTCGGACAGCTGCTCAACGACCTGGCCGGAGACGTGCATGTGCTCGTCGACCTCGTCGGAGATGTAGCCGGCATCCCACTGCTTGTTGGTGACTTCGTAGGAAGCCTGCAGACGGTTGGAAGCGGTCTCATCCGGTCCGAAGATGCGGAAGTCGCGCGGGTTGTTCTTGATGATGTCGCGAGTGTAGGCACCCAGGGTACGGGTGGCCTCGAGCTGGCCCCAGCCGTGGCCGTACTCAGCCACTTCCTTGACCTCGTAGTCCTCGAGGTTCGGCAGCTTCAGGTCGTTGCGGATCACACCACCGTTGGCGTTCGGGTTGGCACCGATACGCAGCTCGCCCTTCGGCATGAAGGCAAGGACGTCGTCCTTGACAGCACCGTTGGCGTCGAACAGCTCTTCCGGCTTGTAGGACTCGAGCCAGTTCTTGAGAACCTCGAAGTGGGCCTCGGTGTCGCGGGCGGAAGCCAGCGGCACCTGGTGGGAACGCCAGGAGCCCTCGGTCTTCTTGCCGTCGATGTACTTCGGGCAGGTCCAGCCCTTCGGGGTGCGGAAGATCAGCATCGGGTAGAACGGACGGTGCACGTTGTCGGTCTGAGCGGTGGCCTTGATGTCGCAGATCTCGTCCCAGATGGTCTCCCACAGCTCGGCGAAGCGACGGTGGATGGACATGTGGTCCTCATCATCGAAGCCAGCGACGAACTCGTAGGGCTCGTAACCCATGCCGTGGAAGAACTCGTGGAGCTCTTCGTCGGAGATGCGGGACAGGATGGTCGGGTTGGCGATCTTGTAGCCGTTGAGGTGCAGGATCGGCAGCACGATACCGTCGGTGCGCGGGTTCACGAGCTTGTTGGACTGCCAGCCGGTAGCCAGCGGGCCGGTCTCAGCCTCGCCGTCGCCGACGATGGCCGGGACAAACAGGCTCGGGTTGTCCATGATGGCGCCGTAAGCGTGGGACAGAGCGTAACCCAGCTCACCACCCTCGTGGATGGAGCCCGGGGTCTCCGGAGCGAAGTGGGACGGAATGCCGCCCGGGTAAGAGAACTGACGGAAGAACTTCTGCAGACCAGCTTCGTCCTTGGTGATCTTCGGGAAGGTCTCGGTGTAGGTGCCGTCCAGGTAGGACTGGGAGGTACCGGCCGGGCCACCGTGGCCCGGGCCCATGATGATCACGGTGTTCTGGCCGTGGTCAGCAATGAAACGGTTGATGTGGCCGATGAGGAAGTTCAGGCCAGGGGTAGTGCCCCAGTGGCCCACCAGACGGTGCTTCACATCTTCGCGGGTGAAGGGCTCCTTCATCAGCGGGTTGGAACGCAGATAAATCTGGCCGATGGAAAGGTAGTTGGCAACGCGCCAGTACTTGTCAACGCCTTCGAGGGCTTCCTCGGAAACCGGAGCGTTGAGCTTCTTCCAAGGGGTGCCAATAACAGGACTCGTCATGTGTACTCCTGTACTCCTGCACGTGATCGTGCGATTGATTATTTCTGTTCGGTCACGGTCCCTGACCCTTGCGGTGCCAAGGTTTTCCGTTCCCAATCAATCGTCATGGTACGAGGACAACGCGACTTTTGAACGATTTCTTGCGGGTGTGTTCGAAATTGTTGCGGATATTTCAGTATTTGTGCGGTTCGACTGACCGTTTGTCAACATTAGTTTTTTCAACATACTTTTTCAAAACAGCGGAAGCATGCGGAAATCCAGCATTTGGCTAGAACAGCGCACGTTCGATTTCCCATGTTCGAAATCGGCGTGTTGTCCGTCTACAGGCATGTAGTTTGTTCGATTTGCGCACATAGTCTCTGCGTGTCGGCCTTGTCGCCTTGACCAGTGATAATCAGGGGTGTTCAGCCCACGTAAAATTCCAATGAACGTTAGGGGAATATCAATGGCAAACGGTCCTGTGCTTGTCGTCGACTTCGGCGCCCAGTACGCCCAGCTCATCGCCCGCCGCGTGCGCGAAGCAGGCGTGTACTCCGAGCTGGTCCCTCATTCCATGCCGGTCGACGAGATCCTGGCCAAGGATCCGAAGGCGATTATTCTGTCTGGCGGCCCGGCCTCCGTGTTCGAGCCCGGCGCGCCGACCATAGACACCAAGGTATTCGAATCCGGTGTTCCGGTGCTTGGTATCTGCTACGGCTTCCAGGTCATGGCCTATGAGCTCGGCGGCAAGGTGGATAAGGCCGCGCTCGGCGAATACGGCAAGACCTCAGCCACCATCGACGACGCCGCCGGCATCCTCGCCGACTCCCCCGCCGAGCAGACCACGTGGATGAGCCACGGTGTGGCGGTCGAACAGGCCCCGGCCGGCTTCGAAGTGCTGGCCCACACCGAAGGCGCGCCCGTGGCCGCCATGGCGGACGAATCCCGCAAGCTCTATGGTGTGCAGTGGCACCCGGAAGTCAAGCACTCCCCGCTTGGCCAGAAGCTTATCGAAAACTTCCTGCACCGTTGCGCCGCGCTGCCCAACGACTGGGATGCCTCCTCGATTATCGAGGATCAAGTCAAGAAGATCCGCGAGCAGGTCGGCGACGCCGAGGTGATCTGCGGCCTGTCCGGCGGCGTTGATTCCGCCGTGGCCGCCGCTCTGGTACACAAGGCCATCGGCGACCAGCTCACCTGCGTGTTCGTGGACCACGGCCTGCTGCGCAAGGGCGAAGTCGAGCAGGTCAAGCACGACTTCGTCGCCGCGACCGGCATCCGCCTCATCACCGTCGACGCCGCCGACGACTTCCTCGACGCCCTCGCAGGCGTCTCCGAGCCGGAGCGCAAGCGCAAGATCATCGGCGAGAAGTTCATCCGCACCTTCGAGAAGGCCCAGCGCCAGGTCCTCGAAGAGGCCGGCGCCCGCGGCAAGGAGGTCAAGTTCCTCGTGCAGGGCACGCTCTACCCCGACGTCGTCGAATCCGGCGGCGGCGACGGCGCGGCCAACATCAAGAGCCACCACAACGTCGGCGGCCTGCCCGAGGACATCAAGTTCCAGCTCATCGAACCGCTGCGCACTCTGTTCAAGGATGAGGTGCGCGCCATCGGCACCGAGCTCGGTCTGCCCGACGAAATCGTCTGGCGTCAGCCCTTCCGGGCCCGGGTCTGGGCATCCGCATCATCGGCGAGATCACCAAGGAGCGCCTCGACCTGCTGCGCGAGGCCGACGCCATCGCCCGCGAGGAACTCTCCAAGGCCGGTCTCGACCGCGACATCTGGCAGTGCCCGGTCGTGCTTCTGGCTGACGTTCACTCTGTCGGCGTCCAAGGCGACGAGCGCACCTACGGCTCGCCGATCGTCCTGCGCCCGGTCAGCTCGGAAGACGCCATGACCGCCGACTGGTCCCGTGTCCCCTACGATGTGCTCGCCACGATCTCCACGCGCATCACCAACGAATGCCGCCAGATCAACCGCGTCGTCCTCGATTGCACCTCCAAGCCGCCGGCGACCATCGAATGGGAGTAAGCCGATAGGGCTTTGACCTGCTCTTTTGAGTGCCGTGGTGTACCGCTGAGTTTCGTTTCGTACGAGAGTCATGGCAAAACCGCCAGCGACGGCAGTGAGTAAAAACGATTTCCTAGCCTCCGTTCCCTCGTTGGAACGGAGGCTTTTTCTTTGCCGTTTTACTCCCTTTCACCTGCGATTTCGCCATTTACTCCCCGTGTTTCAAGACAACAAGGCACGGGAGGTAGTTCGAGGGAATGGGAGTAAGGATTTATCCCAAGTGAGTTGACGCGCGGTTTTTGTCCCCGAGGGCGAAACGGGGCCGTTTCGGGGCCCGTGAAACTCAAATCGAACTCAACGGGCATTTTTTGCTGGGCGTTCCAATGTTCCCGTTCCGTGGGATACCCTGATTCTCTCTGTGGTACTGTTTGTGGTGTTTCCTCTGGCTGGCGGTATGCTGACCCGTTCGGCTGTCATCAAGCGGAAGGGGCAGTGTACTTTGAGGAGACTTTCATCCATATGTTTGACAGTGTAACTACCATTGGCTTATTGCTGACGCTGGTGATGATTTTCTCGTTCCAAGGCAATACCATTCTGGAAAAACCTCTGCACATTGTTTTGATTGCGGTACCGCTGATTTTACAGACCTTCCTGATTTTTGCGATTGCGTATATCGCTTGCCGGGTTTTGAAGCTGCCCTACAAGATTGCTGCTCCCGCCGGAATGATTTGTGCTTCCAACTTCTTTGAACTGGCTGTTGCTGTTGCAATCGCCTTGTTTGGAACGACTTCCCCTGCGGCACTGGCAACGACTGTGGGTGTGCTGACAGAAGTTCCCGTGATGCTGTTCCTTGTAAAAAAACGCAAATAAAACGAAAGACTGGTTCAAATATGAGTAAGAAAAAGGTGGCATTTATCTGCGTCCATAATTCCTGCCGCAGTCAGATTGCCGAGGCCTTGGGAAAGCACTTGGCTTCCGATGTGTTTGAAAGCTATTCCGCAGGAACGGAAACAAAACCGCAAATCAATCAGGATGCTGTCCGCATTATGAAAGAACTGTACGGGATTGACATGGAGAAAACCCAGTATTCCAAACTGATCTCGGATATTCCTGCCCCTGATATTGCAATCTCCATGGGGTGCAATGTGGGCTGTCCTTTCATTGGTAGAGCATTTGACGATAACTGGGGATTAGAAGATCCGACCGGAAGCGAAGATCAAGTCTTTGTCGAGATCATTCGAGAGATTGAAAAACGGATTCTACAGTTGAAGCAGTCCCTTATTTGATTGAAATAGCACTCTGCTTGTGGTATAATACAGATGATTCAAACCATTGCTTTTCTGCTGATAACATTGGGCTTGATAATCTTTTGATAACAGGAGTCCGACAACGCCGTATAAGTTGGATAATTGGTATCAAATTGAGCAACTAAGAGTCAAATCCCCTAAACAGTATTGTTTAGAACCAGTTTTACTTTGGCGAGTGGGAGTAAACTGGAGCGGATTTTGCGCAATCGAAATTCCGTCCGTAGAGTGTCGCAGTGTGCCGCCACGTACGAAAAAGCGTAAAGCCACCTGTGATTTGGGGTGAGTAAAAACTATTGAGACCCTCTGGAAACAACGTTTTCAGGGGGTCTCTTTATGCCTTTTGACCTGCAGTTTCAGTCATTTTTACTCTAAAAGCGCGTACACCACGGACATGGCGACACGCAGCGGACGAAGAGTAAAGGATTTTTTCGAAGAGTGAACTGTCCCAGTAGTTTGTCCCACCACCCCAAAAACGCCCCTGAAACTCAATAGGAGCGCAAGGGCGTCATCGTGCGTGTATTTCGTCAAGTCGGTGTTTCGTGTTTAGTCATGTATTTTTTTCGGGTTTAGGCAGTTGCATGCATTTTCCTTATTTTTCCGGTTGCGCGGAGGTGTTCCTGCCGAACATGAGGGCCTCACTG
>ENA-OQIT01000267-OQIT01000267.1-human-gut-metagenome-genome-assembly--contig:-NODE-267-length-11435-cov-3.426601_pt1 | contig 11435 bp, 12 predicted proteins | sample MGYA00242587_ERZ504752 | MGnify/ENA primary metagenome ERZ504752 (study PRJEB26092, sample SAMD00036352) | human gut metagenome | host: Homo sapiens | study: EMG produced TPA metagenomics assembly of... | reverse complement strand
TTAATATCAGCGCCCAAACAAGAAATATCTCTCAAAATTCGATTGTGTAAAATTTTCAAGGTACTATATAGGGAGATCAAATAGTTTTTACAAACTCTTTTGACCCCCAACATCTTTTATATAATTTTTTTGCCCTTGTATTTTCCCTTATCAGAGTTCGTAAACACTGGTGGGACGATATAACACAAGGGAAACAATAAGGGAAAGCTCACCTGCGACAAATCCAGTGTTTTCAATGGTTTGCGGAGAATTTAATAACAAAATATAACAGTTATTAAATTTCTTAAACAGGTGAAATCTCAATCGGAATTTACGGAGGAAGACCAGTATGGAAGAGATTTATAGAAGTTGTCCTGAATTTGAGAATAATGACTATATTTTGAGAATGGTCAGCCAGGAGGATAGACTGGATTTACTAAAAGTTTATTCAGATAAAGAGGCTGTCTCTTTCTTTAATAGTGATAATTGTGGCGGAGATGATTTTTATTATACAACTGAAAACAGAATGCAGCAGGCTATTGATTATTGGCTTTTTGAGTATAATCGACAGGGATTTGTGCGGTGGACGATTATATCAAAAGAAACGCATGAAGCAATAGGTACAATAGAACTTTTTCACAGAGATGCCGCAGATTATTTTACAGATTGTGGATTGCTTAGGCTTGATATTCGGAGCGACTATGAAATGTCTGATAAGATTATAAAAATATTAAGTTTGATTATCGCGCCTGCATATCGTTTATTCCATTGTAGTAAAATTGCCACAAAAGCAATTCCAGCAGCTACGGAACGTATTCAAGCGTTGAAAAATCTGGGGTTTGAGCTTTCGGCGGAAAAACTGGTAGGGCATGATGGAACAAAGTATGATTCGTATTTTGTGTTGAATCCTTAAAATAACAGTCAACGCATATAGCTATACGATTATTACAGCGCATATTATGCAATGATTTTAGATCTTTTCATGAGAATGACAAGAAGGGAGTGTCACTATGGGAACCATTTTTCAAAAAAATACAATAACAGAACCGGCACTTTTTACGCCTTTTGATACCACGAAAAAAATAGAGGGTTTTCCGGAAATCTGTGTTTCCACATTTTCGGAAAATATTATTCAGAAGTTTGCTTCCTTGAAAAGTGTAGAGAAGATTGCAGAACTATATACGGCCAATGGAGCTTTGCCTGTTTATAAAAACTTATTACAAAAATCAGGATATTGCATTTTATTTATCCAGAGTAGGGGCACCGGCGTGTGTGGCAGGATTTGAGGAAGTTGTTGCCATGGGTGCAAAGAAGTTTGTAATGTTTGGTTCCTGCGGTGTGTTGGATGATGAGAAAGTGAAGGATAACATGATTATTCCGGTTTCTGCAGTCCGTGATGAAGGAACAAGCTATCATTACATAGCTCCATCAGAGGAAATTAAAGCGTCGGAACATTCCATTCGGGTACTGCAGAATGTATTGGAATTCTGTGGGTATTCCTATGTAAAAGGAAAAACATGGACCTCGGATGCAATTTACAGAGAAACCATTCCAGCGATTGAGGAACGCAGGCAGGAAGGCTGTCTTGCGGTTGAAATGGAATGTGCATCTATGCTGGCAGTTTCACAATACCGGCAGATTCCATTTATACAATTTCTGTATGGGGCGGATAGTCTCAGTTCGGAAAAATGGGAAATTCGAGATCTGGAATTGTATGGACTTACGAATGCTGAGAAATACATGCTGTTAGCGTTTGAGTGTGGATTAGCCTTGTAGATGTGAAAAAACAGATGGAAGCTGCTGAATCCGGTAAAAGCGACTCCTGATGTGTGATTACAAGAACTTCTTAGCAACTGCAGGTTGCTTGTTAAAACCATAGAGAGGCTTCATAATAGAGATAAGATATTACACAAAGGAGGGAACTAATATGGAAATGAAAGATGTGCTTAAAAAGCTGCGCGAGAAAAATAGTCTCACACAGGAGCAAATGGCGAAACGTGTGATGGTTACCAGACAGGCTGTCAGTCGTTGGGAAACAGGAGAGACACAACCTAATACAGATACATTAAAACTGTTATCACAGGAGTTTGAAGTTTCCGTCAATACGCTTCTGGGCTCTCCTCGTCAGCTCATTTGTCAATGCTGTGGAATGCCCTTAAATGAAGATGCATTCATCAGCCGGGAGAAAGATGGAAGCTACAACGAAGATTATTGTAAGTGGTGTTATGCAGAGGGGAAGTTTGTATATCAGTCAAGAGAGTCTTTATTGGATTATCTTGTGGAACATATGCCGAATCCTGATAATCTGGGAGTGGATGACAGGCGAGCTCAATTTAACATATATCTTTCACAGTTAAAGCACTGGAAATGAATAAGCATTACATAGAGCCATTATGGAGAAAATTCGGAGTTTTTGGACTTTTTATAAACGGAGTTTATAAATGCTTTATCCAATTGTTTTTATTATAGGATTTTTATTAAGTGGAATATGGTTTTCCTTCCACATATATGTATCTCAAAAATTGAAGAATACAAAGAAGGCATTGATGTTTTCGCCCTTGCTTACCGCAATCATACCGACGATCATTATATGGCTGCTGATAGGTGATCAGTGACAAACTATCACAGAAAGGCAAATTCCAGTTTTTTGAATGAATGATCTGACAGATCAAGAAAATCCCATTTCTGACCAATGTGGACAGAAATGGGATTTTAAAGTTCATGCCAAGAATGATTGTAAAAAGAACACATTTGGGGTGGGAGTGATATCACCCCACCCGATGGATGTTTCCGTCATCTGTCACGAAAATAGCTTCGATTTCGTCCAGTGATTTGATCAGTTTTGATCCCTCTTCCAGACCAAGTGCAAAACAAGTGGTACTTAAGGCGTCTCCATCTACAGAAGCATCCGAGATGATCGTAACCTGCTGCAGATGAGTCTCGTAAGGATATCCGGTAAACGGATTTAAAATGTGATGGTAAATTTTTCCGTCTTTTTCAAAATAGCGCTCGTAGGTTCCGGAAGAAACCACAGATTGATTTCTGATATCAAGACTTGTAAGGATATCATTTTGCTCGGCAAAGGGTTTTTGAACGCCGATCTTAAAAGGTGACCCATCCGGCTTTTCCCCGATTGCCACGGTATTTCCGCCAAGGGAAATCAGTCCGTGTTTAATCCCGGCGCTTTCCAGATACTCTTTCAGCTGATCTGCAATATAGCCCTTTGCAATCGCTCCAAGATCGATGGCAGCCTTTGGATCCAGAAGCTGAACGGTAGTACCGTCCACTTTGACGTTTTTGTAATTCACATGACTTCTGGCTTCCTCAATGGCAGCTGGATCTGGAATCTGTCCGTCATTATGTCCGAAATTCCAGAGCTCACTTAACGGAGCAATGGTGATATCAAATTTCCCATCTGATAAATCCCCATAGTGCAGTGCGGTTTTGATCAGATCAGCTGTTTCCTGATCTACAGTCACAGGCTGTCCGTTTGCCTGATTGATCCTGGAAACATCACTGGTATCAATGGTCCGGCTGAACAGATTTTCATATTTTTGACAAAGCTTTTCGCATTCTTCCAGAACAGAGCGATCGGAAGTATCCCATATGCGGATCGTAACGATTGTATCAAAATACATCCCGTTCATCTGGAGCGGTTCTGCAGATGAGGCACAGCCACTGAGAGAAAAAAGAAGCAGAAAGAGCAGCGGAATAAAGCATAATTTTCTAATCGATTTGATCTGGTTCATAAAGAAATCTCCTTGTGTTTGAGTGTTTCGCTTATTATAACGAAATTTCCCGTAAAATACAACAAAATAGCGTACTTGACTTTTGGGCAGGAGCGAACTATACTACCTCTTAACTATGGGGAAACAGAGAGGTGGCAGAGGTGAGAACATACGATTTAAAAACAGGAAAGAAAAAAATACGCTGGGGAAGATTTTGTCTGATCGCAGTTCTTTTGTATATCGCAGCACTGACGATTCCTTATGTTCAGCATAAAAAAGTATCGGATCATTATAAGAAACAGTTTGATCCACAGGAATGTTATTCTGAGGAGCCGGGAAAAGAACGGGCGGCTTACATTACGGATAATACAGAAGCTTTGGAATATCGATTGAAAATGATCCGGGAAGCGAAAGAAGAAGTGATCGTATCGACTTTTGATTTTAATGCGGATACCGGAGGAAAAGATGTGATGAGTGCGCTGATCGAGGCAGCACACAGGAATGTGCATGTTCGTCTGATCGTAGATGGAATCAGTGGATTTTTAGATATGCTGGGAGATCCGTATTTTCAGGCACTCGCCTCTACAGATAATATAGAAGTGAAAGTGTACAATCCGGTTAATCTGTTGAAGCCGTGGACGATGCAGGCAAGACTCCATGATAAATACGTGATCACAGATTCTTCGATGTACCTTTTGGGCGGAAGAAATACGACCAATCTGTTTTTGGGAGATTATGGAAAGCATCAGAATATTGACAAAGAGATTTTTATCTATGCAAAGGAAGGAGAAAGTGCCTCTTTAAAACAGCTGAAGGCATATTTTGAACGCGTGTGGGAGCTTTCGGACAGTAAAGAATACCGCTGTAAAAAGAAGACTGACCGTGTACAGAACAGTCTGAAAGAACTGGAAGAACGATATCCGAAACTTGAAGCGTTATATCCGGACATTTTAAAAACCTGGGATTGGGAAGCGCGGACGGTAGAGACTGCAAAGGTAACCCTTCTTTCCAATCCGATTGAAGCAAAAAACAAAGAGCCTCATATGTGGTATTCTGTCAACCAGCTGCTTCAGACAGGGAAAAATACAGTCATTTGCACGCCTTATATTATCTGCGGAAAAGAGATGTATGCAGATCTGAAAAATACTTGTGAACAGGGAACGAATGTGGAGATTATTACCAATGATGTGTCAAGCGGAGCCAATCCGTGGGGGTGTACAGATTATTTGAACCAAAAAGAAAAAATCTGGGCAACCGGTGTGCAGGTGCACGAATATCTGGGGCCTCATTCCAATCATACCAAAGCAGTGCTCATTGATGACAGACTCAGTATCGTAGGTTCCTACAACCTGGATATGCGCAGTACGTATCAGGATACGGAATTGATGCTTGCGATTGATTCAGAAGCACTGTCAGCAGAATTAAGAGAAGAAATCGATCGCGACAAAACCTATAGCAGAACAATGACGGACAGCGGAGAATATCATTATGAAGAGAATTATCATCCGCGTGAAATGTCCACCGAGAAAAAGATTTTTTATGCAGTGCTCCGGGTGATTACCATCCCGGTCCGGAGATTTTTGTAAAAGAATGCGACCCGAACATATGGTCGAATGAATGGTTGCATTCCTGAGTGCAGTGTGCTATGATAAAACTCTGAAAGGATACAACTATGAAAAAACGAGATTATATTTTGATTGGATGCATACTTTTGATAGCAGCAGTGTGTGCGGGATTTTTCTTTGCTGACAGGAAAAAAGGCACAGGAGGCAGTTGTCACCGTAGACGGAGAAGTGTATGGTACGTATTCACTGGCAAAGGATCAGACGATAGAGATTCAGGATGGGAATCGTCTTCGTATTCAGAATGGGCAGGCGAAGATGGAGTGGGCAGACTGTCCGGATCAGCTCTGCGTACATCAGAAGGCAATCTCCAGGACGGGAGAGAGTATCATCTGTCTTCCGAATCAGGTCGTGGTGAGTGTACAGGGCAGTAAAGAGGGTAAACTGGATGGAATCGTGAATTAACATTTAACAACAGGAGAGGACAGATGAAGAATAAGACAGCATATTTTGGTGTATTTACTTCGCTGGCGCTCATTTTGAGCTATGTGGAGACCTTGATTCCGATTTCTTTTGGAATCCCTGGGATAAAACTGGGGCTGGCAAATCTGGTAATCGTCATTGTTTTGTATACATATGGAGGAAAAGAAGCGTTTCTTTTATCTGTAACCAGAATTCTGCTGTCCGGATTTTTGTTTGGGAATCTGAGTATGATTCTCTACAGTATGGCAGGGGGCGTTTTCAGTCTCGCCATCATGGTGTTGCTTCGTAGGACCGGTGGTTTCAGTATCCAGGGAGTCAGCATCGCAGGAGGTGTATTTCATAACATCGGGCAGCTGTTGCTCGCGATGATGATCGTAGAGACCTATCAGGTCTGGTATTATTTCCCGGTTTTGCTCGTATCGGGGCTGGTAACGGGGTTGCTGATTGGAATTGTATCCAGTGAAGTACTCAAAAGGACTGCTTTTTTGAAAAAAAGCAGAATAAGTGTAGAAGAAAAGGAAACAGAAGCTATGATTTCATATATTAGAGGGGAACTGGCAGGCCTGGAACGGGACAAGGCAATCGTAGATGTACAGGGAGTAGGATACGGAATTTATATGCCGGAGCAGTCCCTGAGCCTTTTGGGGCCGATTGGATGTGAAGTAAAGATTCACACGTACCTGAATGTGCGGGAAGATGCGATGCAGCTGTTTGGATTTCTGACAAGAGACGATCTTGAAGTATTCCGGCTGGTCATCGGCGTGAGCGGAATCGGGCCAAAAGGCGGACTGAACATCTTATCCTGTCTTTCGGCGGATGAACTCAAGTTTGCGGTATTGTCAGGTGACGCCAAGGCAATCTGTGCAGCACCCGGGATTGGGAAGAAGACAGCCGAGAAGCTGATCATCGAATTGAAAGACAAGCTGGATCTTAAGGAGATGTTAGAGCCGCGAAGCGCAGCCGCTGCAGAGATTCCATCAGATGGGCGAAACGGTGATATCCAGACAGAGGCAGTGCAGGCTTTAGTGGCGCTTGGATATGGCAATGCCGAGAGTCTGAAGGCAGTACGCCAGGTGACAGAGTATACCTCTGTGGAAGACGTACTCAAAGAAGCATTGAAAAAAATGTTATAGATATAGTAGAGGAAGCATATGGGAAGACGAATTATCACAACAGAAAATCTGGAAGAAGATGCGAAGATAGAGAATCATCTGCGGCCGCAGCTTCTTTCGGACTACATAGGACAGGCAAAAGCGAAGAAGATGCTGGAAGTTTATATCCGGGCGGCAAAAGAAAGAGACGAGGCGTTAGACCATGTATTGTTCTATGGACCGCCGGGACTCGGAAAGACGACGCTTGCAGGAATCATCGCCAATGAAATGGGGGTGAATCTCAAGGTGACTTCCGGGCCGGCGATTGAAAAGCCGGGAGAGATGGCCGCTATTTTGAATAATCTGCAGGAGCATGATGTACTGTTTGTGGATGAGATTCACCGATTGAACCGGCAGGTGGAGGAAGTGCTGTATCCGGCGATGGAAGACTATGCGATTGATATTATGATCGGAAAGGGCGCGACCGCACGTTCGATCCGTCTGGATCTTCCGAAGTTTACCCTGGTGGGAGCGACTACGAGAGCAGGGATGCTCACCGCACCCCTGCGGGATCGTTTTGGAGTTGTGAATCGTCTTGAGTTTTATACAGAAGAAGAGTTGATGACGATCATCAAGCGTTCGGCCAGAGTGCTCAATGTCGAGATTGATACAAAAGGAGCGCTTGAGCTTGCCAAACGCTCCAGAGGAACTCCGCGGCTTGCCAACCGTCTGCTAAAGCGGGTGCGTGATTTTGCACAGGTCAAATATGACGGTGTGATCACGGAAGAAGTAGCAAATTATGCACTGGATCTTCTGGATGTGGACCGTTATGGACTGGACCACGGAGACCGGATGATCCTGCAGGTCATGATTGAAAAGTTTCAGGGAGGTCCGGTGGGGCTGGATACGCTTGCAGCCAGCATTTCAGAAGATTCCGGAACACTGGAGGATGTATACGAACCATATCTGCTGAAGTGTGGATTTATCCAGCGTACACCGAGAGGAAGAGTTTGTGACAGATCTGGCATACCGGCATCTTGGAATTCTTCCTCCGGTTTCAAGGTGAGCGGTCACACAGAACTTACAAAAATAGTTGGTTTTTGTTTGCAGATAGTTTATAATAACAGATAAGAAATGCCAAGGAGGATGCTATGAGTTCAGCAAAACATTTTACAGAAGTTTTAATTGGAGGAAAAGTCTATACGCTAAGTGGATTTGAGGGTGAAGAGTATCTGCAGAAAGTATCTTCCTATCTGAACCATAAGATAACAGAATGTGCCAACAGCGAAGGTTACCGCAAGCAGAGTGCAGACACCAGAAATGTACTTTTGGCACTGAATATTGCAGATGATTATTTTAAGGCAAAGAAGCAGGGAGATTCACTGGAGAGTGACATCGAACTGAAAGATAAAGAGATGTATGACTTAAAGCATGAATTAATTTCCGTACAGATCAAGTTGGAGAATGCGGAAAAAGAGCTCGCTAAGATGAAAGAGGAAAACAACGATCTTCAGATGCAGATCGTGAAGCTGGAAACAGAGATGAAGAATCGCAGAAAGTAAAAGAATGAGGGTGCCCAAGAGACTGCAGAAGCAAGCAGCTTTTGTTTGGCCCTCTTTTTATGTAAATAGAAAAAGGAGTTATTGATTGATAGAAGAAAAGAAAAAACCACAGGTAGAGATTTTATCTCCGGCAGGATCCTATGAGAGCTTTCTGGCTGCGATCCATGCGGGTGCGGATGCCGTCTATGCAGGAGGTCCCAGATTCGGAGCTCGCGCATTCGCAGACAATTTTACAGAAGAGACATTAAAGCAGGCCATTGATTATGCACACTTCCATGGAAGAAAAGTGTATCTTACAGTCAATACACTTCTGAAAGACCGGGAGATCGAGACACTTCATGACTATTTGGAACCCTTGTATCTGCATGGCTTAGATGCGGTGATCGTACAGGATGTCGGAGTGCTTGAATTAATCCGGCATGATTTTCCGGATCTGGAGATTCATGCAAGTACACAGATGTCCTCAGTTAATGTTAAGGCAGCGCAGTTTTTACAAAGTCAGGGAGTGACAAGAGTGGTCCCGGCAAGGGAGATTTCTCTGGAAGAGATTCAGGAGATCTATCGTGCAACAGGGATGGAGATCGAGTGCTTTGTCCATGGGGCGTTGTGTTACTGCTATTCCGGCCAGTGCCTGCTCAGCAGCCTGATCGGAGGACGCAGTGGAAACAGAGGGCAGTGTGCCCAGCCGTGCCGTCTCCCGTACAGTGTGGATCAGAGCAGCAAAAAAGAATACGTGCTCAGTCCAAAAGACATTTGTACTCTGGATTTGATTCCGGAGCTGATCGAGGCGGGCGTCTATTCATTTAAGATTGAGGGAAGAATGAAGCGTCCGGAGTATGTAGCGGCCGTGACATCGATTTACCGGAAGTATACAGATTTGTATCTAAAAAAGGGAAAAGGTGGATATCGGGTAGAACAGGCAGACCGGGAAGCGCTGATGGATCTGTATAATCGGGGCGGATTCAGCCAGGGTTATTATAAAGAACGAAACGGCCGGGATATGATCGCCATTTCCCGCCCGAACCATGCAGGAGTACCTGCGGCACGTGTGCTCTCACAGAAAGGAAGAGAACTGACGGTGGAGACTTTAGCAGATATCCACAAGGGAGATCTCCTGGAGTTAAATCTGCAGCGTGAGAATTACTCTTTTGGAAAAGAAATTCCAAAAGGGACGAAGACAATGATCCTGGTTCCGAAAAAGGAACAGTATCAAAAAGGACAAGTTCTGAATCGGATCCGCAACCAAAAATTGATGACAGAGATGAAAGAACAGTATCTGGACGGGGCAACAAAAGAGCTGCTCTCCGGATATCTGCGTGCGTCAGTGGGAGAACCGGCAATGTTAACTGTCTGGACGGAAAGTGCAAGTGTGACGGTCTATACAGAACAGGAAGTGCAGGAGGCACAGAATCAGCCGATGGAGGTGTCCAGAATCCAAAAGCAACTTTCTAAGACAGGGGCCACAGAATTTGTATTTGAACATCTGGAGATTGATCTGGAAGGAAAGGTGTTTCTTCCAATGCAGCAGCTCAATGAATTAAGAAGGCAGGCATTAGAAAAATTAGAACTGGAGATATGCGGGAAGTTCCGGCGGACATCCACGGAACAACCTCTTTTGAAACAAAAATCAGAAGAAAAGGAAACGGAAGGGGTACTGCTGAGTGTTCTGACAGAGACTTTGGAACAGCTGGAAAGTGTGCTGGATTCAGGGGCAGCAGAACGGATTTATATTGACAGTAATATAGTACAGGATTTATTTGAAGATGCGAGACTGCAGCACCTCTGTGAAAAAGCGAAAAGAAGCAGCGCCAAGATTTTTCTGGCAATGCCCCATATTTTCCGGGCTGATGCAGTTCGAAAATTTGAACAACATTATGAGCGGTTTCTGGAAATCGCACAGGACGGTGTATTGATCAGAAACTGTGAGAGTTTTCAGTTTTTAAAACAACATGGATTTGACAGGACGATCGTTCTGGATCATAATCTGTATGTATTCAATCAATACAGCCGGCAATTCTGGAAAAGAAACGGTGTAGAACTGTTTACAGCTCCGATGGAATTAAATGCAGAGGAGCTGAATGTTCTGGGACTTGAGGAAAGTGAACTTGTGATCTACGGAAGAATTCCGGTTATGACATCTGCGCAGTGTGTGGTGAAGACAACAAATGGCTGTACACACCACCCGGTCACGACAACATTGACGGATCGCAGAGGAAAACAGTTCCCGGTGAAAAATCACTGCGGATTTTGCTATAATATTGTTTACAATTCCGCTCCTTTATCGTTGTTTGATGAAAGAGAAGAGTGGATGAGGATGCATCCAAGAAGCATCCGTGTGCAGTTTTCGACAGAGACAGGCAGCGAGGTGACTCGCATCTTGAATGCAGCTCTTGCTGTGAATAATACCCTAAATGCGGTATCGGGAATGTCAGGAGAAGAATTTACGCGCGGTCATTTCAGACGCGGAATAACATAAAAGCAGGTGAAATTGTGGTTAACATCATAGTAGAATTATCAAAATATCTTATGATCCTTTTAATGGGAATTTACACGTTTTCGTGTTTCTCTATTTTCGCACATAATTATGAGAGCGAGCAGAAATGGATCCTGATCCGGCAGAATGTGCTGATGTTTTTACTTCAGCTGACAGCATATGTGGTCATGTATCTGAAGAAGGATGATCCCAAAATACTGACTCTTTATGCAGCCAGCGCGGGTTTTCTTCTGGCTGTGATTCTGTTGTACCGGATTTTATATCCGAAGGTGTCCAAGCTGATCGTTAATAATATGTGCATGCTTCTTTGTATCGGGATGATCATGCTGACCAGACTGGAAGAAGAAAATGCGATCAAGCAGCTGATCTTCGCCGCAGTAGGAGTTGTGATCGGTTTGGTGGTACCGGTTGCGATCCGTAAGCTGGATCGTTTAAAAGACTGGGGCTATATGTATGCAGGAGCCGGGATTCTGGCGTTGGTTCTGGTTTCCGTTCTGGCAGAGGTTTCCGGTGGAGCAAAGCTTGGATTTACGATC
>ENA-OQIT01000266-OQIT01000266.1-human-gut-metagenome-genome-assembly--contig:-NODE-266-length-11490-cov-1.917099_pt1 | contig 11490 bp, 13 predicted proteins | sample MGYA00242587_ERZ504752 | MGnify/ENA primary metagenome ERZ504752 (study PRJEB26092, sample SAMD00036352) | human gut metagenome | host: Homo sapiens | study: EMG produced TPA metagenomics assembly of... | reverse complement strand
CATAGAGCACACTCTTTTCATAGATAGTAAGACGGGAATTATAGTCATCTGTGTTAAACCATGCGGCACTCAAATCAAGCTGAAGAGGAAGCAAATGGAAGGTATAAGCAGCACTTTGAGAAACCAGAAAACCATTGGAAGCAGATTGCCCACGAAAGTTGATGCGTACATAATCCGCTATGGTTTTCAATGTCAGCTTATCTTTCACGCTATAATTCAATTGGTATCGGCATTTCTGCTGAATAGATGGAATAGTTTGCTTGGTTTTATCCTCAGCAGTGAAGTCCTTTTCCTTCTTTTTATAACGATATCTTATAAACATTTCCAGTTCATAAGTAGGTGAATAACTTAATTGGAGTAATCCGTCCAATCCTTTGGTTCCTGCTTTGCTTACTAAATATTTCTTCCAAGGGAAATAGAAAAAATCACCATAACAAGTCATTTTGATATACTTTAAAATACTGGTTTCCAATCCTATATAAAATCCACTCTCATTTTGTACCGTACTTCCCTCTCCTATAGAACGAGCATAAACCGATTGATATTTGGCATCATAATACCTGTTCATAACTATTAACTGTGTTCCTCCTTTCGGTGAATAACGTAACATATTCATGGTTGCCCAAGTACCACATTTGTCTATAGCCGTTTCACCCAATAAAGAGAAGCGTTTCCAAAAGAATTTATAATCTCCTCCCACATTATAAAAGTCCTTTCCACGGGGATAATAAATATTATAGTACTTCTTCTCAGGATTCAACGGCTTGTTGAAAACATTATAAACAGCTGTTAATCCTAACTCACAGTACTTTCCATTATAATTTAAATTACTGCCAACCAACTGATTAGTTAATGTATTTTTCTTCTCAAACTCACGATACAACCGATGATATCCATCTTTTTTCAACGACCTTATAAACTGATTATCAACAATACCATCCATCTTCCGATAAGAATAGAAACCATCCAATGTCCATCTTTTCGCCAACTTATAGCTGACTGCCATTCCTTGAAAATAGTTATATTCATCGGTAGAAGAATGCTTGCGTATTCCCCGGCTCTTATTTCCCAAAGTAGAGAGTGTAGCTGTTTTTCCCATCCCGAAATCAGTGTTGATAACTAGTCCATAACCATAGCTGACACGGTAATTACCAAGAGCTAAAGTCTTGATATGACCTATATTACGAATTAACAAGTATAGTGAATAAAAATCATAACCTTTTTTATTTTGTCCGGTAAAGAAAGGTTCTCCTGCATCCTTTTCAGCAGTAATTCCTGCATAAATCTGATCCCGATAATGAAAACTATATCGCAGATTATGATAATATCCATATCCCAAATACTGTTTGTTCGGATTCTTTTTTAAAGTTTCTGCCGGGTACTGTTGATACCCGGCCTTCGTATAAAAAGGAATATCAACACGTGTTGATAACTCTTGTTTACCGTATTTCAATATCCGCTTTATATTTGGTTTATATTGCTCTTTTTCAGGAGTTTCAAAGTAAATAAAGGGTAGTAAATAGTGAATAGTCTGCCTGTCAATATCTTCAATCATCCATAACTCATTGCGGGTAAGCATAGGACCATATTTGTACAGATAATACAATATATTCTCTACCAGTTGGTCAGAGAGAAATGGAAAACGTTCCAGTTGCTCTTTAGTTGCTGTATTGATATTGATGGGATTTTCACGTAATTCGGAAAGCTCCTCAAAGTGAGTATCCCATTGAAACGAACTGTTTTCATCTTCATCCATCAATTGCTCTACCAGTTCTTCCCATACTTCCTGCGCACACAGGTTATGCACCGACAAAAGTATTGTAATACAGATAATTAACATTACTTTCAACAACCTGTTCATTTTGTAATTCATTGGCGTGTTTTAAGTTAAATAGTTTTATCCACTATACAGAGTAATCATATTTCTTGCTACTTTTGCACCAAGATGAAAAGGAAACTCTTTATAGCATTGTTTTTTTCCTTTATAGCCGTTGCTGCTCATTCCCAGCAACAAACGACTACTATAAACGGATACATGGTACCTGTATGTGTATACAAAGGAGATACTATTCCAGCTGTACAGTTACCTAATGTATACATTTTCAGACCATTAAAATTCAAAAACGAAAAAGAAAGACGGGAATACTACCGCTTGGTAAGGAATGTGAAGAAAACCTGCCATTAGCCCGTGAAATTAACGTGCTGTAATAGAAACTTACGAATATATAGAAACATTGCCTGACAAAAAAGCCAGGGAAAAGCACCTGAAACTCGTAGAGAAGGGATTAAAAGAGCAATATACACCGATTATGAAGAAATTAACCTTTTCACAGGGCAAACTGTTGATAAAGTTAGTAAACCGTCAGACGGATTCTTCCTCTTATGAATTGGTAAAAGCTTTTATGGGACCCTTTAAAGCCGGATTCTATCAAACTTTTGCAGCACTTTTTGGTGCCAGCCTGAAGAAAGAATATCATCCGGAAGGAGAGGATCGACTGACCGAACGGGTGGTATTGTTAGTTGAAAACGGACAAATCTAACTGATTCCTACTGTTTGAATTTTACTCTTATTATCTGAATTTCATTAATTTATTGGCAAACTCCCATACAATAATCCCTGTCGTTACTGATACATTTAACGAATGTTTTGTACCATACTGGGGAATCTCGATGCATCCGTCACAGGCATTGACTACTTCCTGTTGTACCCCTTTCACTTCATTTCCCATTACGATGGCATATTTCTTATCGGCATCCAGTTCCAGTTTATCCAGCAAAGTACTGCCTTCCACCTGTTCGATAGCCAATACGGTAAACCCTTGATCATGAAGTTCCTGAACGGCATCAAGCGTATTCTTTTTATATCTCCACTCCACCGAATTCTCAGCTCCTAAAGCTGTTTTATGCATTTCGGGATGGGGAGGAGTGGCTGTAATACCACATAAATAAATGCAATCTACCAAAAATGCATCCGATGTGCGAAACACTGATCCTATGTTGTGTAAACTGCGTACTTCATCCAGCACCACTGCTAAAGGCAACTTATCGGCTTTCTTGAATTCGTCTACAGTAAGCCGGTTCAGTTCTGTTATTTTGAGTTTCCTCATACTCTATTTTCTACTTTATTATTAACGGTTACAAACTTACATAAAAATCTATGATCTTTACGCCTATATAATGAAAAAGAAGCCTCCCCTACTCTCTTTTTATTTTTACTTCAGTCCCAAATCCATCTGTTTTACAATTGGATTTCTTTATACAAAAAAAGATAATAACTAATTCACATCCCCCTGTTGATAACGGTTGAAAACATGTAAAAAGGATGAGGATATCATTTCAAAAGTATTTCTTGCATATTTCAAATAATGGTATAACATACACTTAAAATCAACAATCCAAAAATTAATCACATAACTTAAACAATCAATATCAACACAATTTAATCACTATTATAGGCATTCATAACCATAAAGTTTTTAACTTTGCATATTATCAACAGTTTGTTAATAGAACAAGTAAAGACAGTATAATCAGTGCTTAAGTCAGTTGATTACTTATTCATATCTCACTATTACAAATGAATAACTTATCAGGCAAGGAAAAGAGTACTATTTTTACTAACAATATGAACAGACTATTATCAATACCATATTTCTTTTTTTGAAAGAAGAAGAAAAAATATAGATATAATGAATAAAGAAGAATGGTTGAAAAAAGGGTATGTTACCGAACCGGTAGACAAAACTCTGGATTTGAAGACTGAAATTGATAAGTTGCGTAAGGAAAAGAATGCGCTTATCCTAGGTCACTATTACCAGTCGGGCGAAATACAAGATATCGCCGACTTTGTAGGTGACAGCTTGGCGCTGGCACAATGGGCGGCTAAAACGGATGCTGATATCATTGTGATGTGTGGTGTTCACTTTATGGGTGAAACGGCTAAGATTCTTTGTCCTGATAAAAAGTGCTGGTACCGGACTTGAATGCAGGATGTTCATTGGCTGACAGTTGTCCTGCTGATGAGTTTGCTAAGTTTGTTAAAGAGCACCCGGACCATACAGTGATTTCGTATGTTAACACTACAGCGGCTGTTAAAGCGGTGACTGATGTGGTGGTCACTTCTACCAATGCCAAGCAAATCGTAGATAGTTTTCCGGCAGATGAGAAGATTATTTTCGGTCCGGATAGAAATCTGGGTAATTATATCAATTCGATTACAGGACGCGATATGTTGCTTTGGGATGGTGCCTGCCATGTGCACGAACTAGTTTTCTGTGGAGAAGATACTGGAATTAGAAAAAACAGTATCCTAACGCTGCCATTCTGGTTCATCCCGAATGTAAAGGAGCCGTTTCCAAACTAGCCGATAAGGTTGCTTCTACGGCAGGACTTTTAAAATATGCCATTACTAGCGACAAGAAAGATTTTATTGTTGCTACGGAAAGCGGTATTCTGCACGAAATGCGTAAGAAATGTCCTGAAAAAAACTTTATTCCCGCTCCTCCCGAAGACAGTACCTGCGCTTGCAATGAATGTAATTTTATGCGGTTGAATACGATGGAAAAGTTGTACAATACATTAAAATATGAATGGCCGGAAGTGGCAGTGGATGAAGCAATAGCTGAGGAGGCGGTGAAACCTATCAAGAAGATGCTGGAAATTTCGGAGAAGCTGGGATTATGACTTTTGTAAAAGATAACAAGATATGGTTGATAAAAGACGTTTCTGTTGTTCCTAAAAGTAAAAGGGAATTCTTCTGGAAAAGATTTATGATAGGATGTATCATCGGAATAGGAGTGACATTGCTGGTTCTGTTTTATTAAAGACTTGTTTTTGACGGGATAATGGTTCTCATGGAAATCATTATTCCGTCAAAATTGTTTTCAAAGGAAAACAAAATACTTATTTTTATGAGAGTCGATGGAAGTAAACAAATGATATAACTAATTTTATACAGTTTTACTTTTTTACGCCTTCAGAAATCGGCAAAGCTTCTCTACGGCCAGCGCACGGTGGCTGATTTTGTTTTTCGTCTCATTGCCTAGTTCGGCAAAAAGTTTTAGTATATCCTTCGGGCACAAAGATGGGGGTCGTACCCGAAACCTGACGAACCTCGTTTTTCTTTGATAATCTCACCTTTTACAATTCCTTCGAACAAATGCTTCTTTCCATCCAGAATTAGGCAGATAGCTGTACGGAACTGTGCCTTTCTGTTGGGGGCTCCCTGCATATTCTGCAATAATTTTTGCATATTGGCTTCCGCATTGTGTCCTTCACCTCCGGCATAACGGGCGGAATAAACACCCGGCGCACCATTCAAAGCTTCCACCTCCAGGCCCGTATCATCGGCAAAGCAGTCCAGACCATAGTTTTCAAAAATATATTCCGCTTTCAGCATCGCATTACCTTCCAGTGTATCGGCTGTTTCGGGGATATCAGCATGGCAGTTAATATCTTTAAGGCTTAATAATTCCACCTTTTCACCCAAGATAGCAGAGATTTCCTCCAATTTATGGGCATTGTTTGTAGCAAATACTAATTTCCTTTTCATTTTATATTGTATTTATTGAATGCAAAGATACTGAGAATGAACCAAAGTAAGATAATTCCTGACAGAATAATATAGGTGAAAAGGTAAATAATAATTTGTTTGCTATGTTTATTTTCAATTTTTGATTATCTTCGTTGGTATTATTTGATACTTGATAGTATGGTATATATAGAAACGCCTCATTTGTTGTTACGGGACTGGAAGGAGGAAGATATTCTTCCGTTTGTCCGCATGAACAGTGATAAAGAAGTAATGGAATTCTTTATCACTACTTTGACACAGGAAGAGACGATGGCTTTTTATTGTCGTATCCGGAAAGAATTTGAAGAATATGGTTATGGTTTGTATGCTGTAGAATGTAAAAAAACTCGGAATTTTCTAGGCTATGTAGGTTTTCATAATATTGCTTTCGAATCGGATTTCACTCCCGGAGTGGAAATAGGATGGTGGTTGTGCCGGGATGTATGGGGAAAGGGATATGCCACAGAAGCCGCCTCTGCCTGTCTGGATTATGCGAGTGATAATTTACCTTTTAAAACGGTATATTCATTCACTGCCATACCCAATAAACGTTCTGCACGGGTCATGCAGAAAATAGGAATGCATTTTGAAAAAGAGTTCGATCATCCTTTGGTGGAACAAGAGCATTGGTTATGCAGACATATATTGTATAAAATAGAAATTTGAGAGAATAGGATAACCGATATGTGGTAATCTTATCATTGCTTCATCGTTCTGTTTCTGCATTGAAAAACAGAACGATGAAGCAATGGTAAGAGATTATTTTTTAGTTACTTTATTTTTAGTTTGTCGAACCCTTCTCCATACACTCCTACCACATTACTTTGTGATATAAATGCATTGGGGTCAATATCTTTCACCAATCGGAATATATCCAGTGACTGGCTTTTTTTTTGCTAATACCACTACGACTTTGATTCCTTGTTTGCTATACCATCCTGTACCATCTAATAGGGTAACTCCACGGTCTATTTGTTTTGGTGATTCCTTCGGCTATTTCATCATGTTTGCGCGAGAAAATAAGGAACTGTACAGATTGGCGTGAACTGTTTATTACATAATCAATCACAATGCTCATGATAAACAATACGCAGAAACCAAACAACACTCGTTTCCAATCATGGAATATGAAATAACAGGAGGATATGATGACAATATCACAATACATCATCATGCGGCCAAGGGTTACATCTTTGTATTTATTGATAATCCAAGCAATGATATCCGTACCACCGGTACTTCCATTATTGCAGAAAACAATGCCGATACCAAATCCCAGTAAGCCGGCACCTACTACACAAGCCATGAATTCTTGTCCTGGTCCTAATAATTGCGGCAGTGTTCCATCCGGACCTTTCAACAATGTTTGAAAGAGCCATAACAGAAATGTCAGCATAAAGATGGCATAAATGGTCTTCAGACTGAATTTAGGTCCTAATATTTTCAATGCGAATCCTAGAAAAACAGCATTGATGATGAAATAAGACACTTGAATCTCTATTCCCGTAGCATAATAAATAATTGCCGCGATACCGGTTACTCCGCCTGTAGTTATTTGATAAGGCAGTAAGAAAGCCGCCCATCCCAGTGCATAGCAAATCAGTCCGAAGGTAATGGCTAAATAGTCTTTTACCTCTCTGCCTAGTTTGATTTTTAATATTTGGTCCATGGTAATGAGGATTGTTTTTAATATAAAGTAGAAAGGTGTGTCAAAAGTTACTGCTTTTGACACACCTCAAGTATAGTATCGATTATAATACGATATTTACAATTTTCTTCGGAACGATGATTACCTTTTTCGGGGTTTTGCCTTCAATCCATTTCTGGGCTTGTTCATTTGCCATAACTGTTGCCTGAATGGTATTGTTATCGGCATCAGTAGCGAACTCCATGGTGAAGCGTGCTTTACCATTGAAAGAGATAGTGTATTTTACAGTGTCTTCTTTTAGGTAATCTTCATTGAATGCAGGCCATTGTGCATCGCATACGCTGGTGGTATTTCCCAAAGCTTCCCAAAGTTCTTCTGCATAATGTGGAGCGAACGGGGCTAACAGGATGATGAGATTGCTCAATACCTCTTTATTGCGGCATTTCAATGAAGTCAGTTCGTTTACACAAATCATAAATGCACTGATAGAAGTGTTGTAAGAGAAAGTTTCAATATCTCCGGTTACCTTTTTAATCAGCTTATGAATTGCTTTCAACTCTTCTTTAGTCGGTTCACTTTCTACAGGCAAGAATTCGTCTGTGCGGCTATAAAACAGATTCCACAGTTTCTTCAAGAAACGGTGAACACCATCGATACCATTAGTATCCCAAGGCTTGGACTGTTCTACCGGACCGAGGTAACATTTCGTACATACGCAGCGTATCGGCACCGTATTTTTCGACAATCATATCCGGATTGACTACGTTGTACATGGATTTACTCATTTTCTCTACTGCCCAACCACAGATATATTTTCCATCTTCTAGGATAAACTCAGCGTTGTTATATTCAGGACGCCATGCTTTGAAGGCTTCGGTATCCAGAATATCATTGGATACAATATTCACATCCACATGCAATGGAGTGGTTTCGTACTGGTCTTTCAGGTTCAGTGACACAAATGTATTGGTATCTTTGATACGATATACAAAATTGCTTCGTCCCTGAATCATTCCTTGATTTACCAATTTCTGGAATGGTTCTTCCTTGATGCTTACGCCTAGGTCATGCAGGAACTTATTCCAAAAAACGAGAATAAATCAAATGGCCGGTAGCATGTTCTGTACCACCTACATAGAGGTCTACATTCTGCCAGTAGTGATCTGCCTTTTCTGATACCAGTGCTTGGTTGTTATGTGGGTCCATATAGCGCAGATAGTATGCGGATGAACCGGCAAAGCCCGGCATGGTATTCAGTTCAAGTGGGAATACATGGACATGGTCAATTAACGTATTTTCCACTACTTCGCCTTTTTCTACATCCCAAGCCCACTTGGTGGCATGTCCCAATGGAGGTTCGCCTGTTTCAGTCGGCAGGAATTTAGCCACTTCGGGAAGTTCAAGTGGCAATTTAGAGGAATCAATCATATAAGGCATACCATCTTTGTAATATACGGGGAACGGTTCGCCCCAATAACGCTGGCGTGAGAAGATGGCGTCACGAAGACGATAGTTCACTTTCACACGTCCCAGGTTGTGGGCTTTCACATATTCTTTGGTAGCTGCGATAGCTTCTTTGATGGTCAGTCCGTTCAAAGAAAGGTCACAGTAAGGAGTGACATCCTTGCGGGGTGAGTTGCAAACAATACCTTCTTTGGCATCGAAACTTTCTTCACTTACATCACAACCTTCTACCAACGGAACGATAGGCAGGTTGAAATGCTTTGCAAAAGCGTAGTCACGGCTGTCGTGAGCAGGAACCGCCATGATAGCACCTGTACCATAACCTGCCAATACATAATCGCTGATCCATACGGGAACAGCATCGCCGGTAAACGGATTGACAGCGTATGAGCCACTAAATACACCGGTCACACGGCGGTCGGCGATACGTTCACGTTCTGTACGTTTCTTGGTACGGTCTAGATAGGCTTCTACTTCTGCTTTCTGTGCTTCGGTGGTAAGTTGGGGAACCAGTTCACTTTCCGGAGCCAATACCATGAAGGTTACGCCGAACATGGTATCTGCACGGGTAGTAAAGATGGTGAATTCAATATCGCTGTCTTTCACTTTGAATTGTACTTCCGTACCTTCCGAGCGTCCGATCCAGTTACGTTGTGTTTCCTTCAGTGAATCAGTCCAGTCCACGGTGTCTAGCCCGTTCAGCAGCCGCTGTGCATAAGCTGAAACACGTAAACACCACTGACGCATCTTTTCTGTACCACAGGGAAACCTCCACGTTCTGAAACTCCGTCTACTACTTCATCATTGGCAAGAACAGTTCCCAATTGCGGACACCAGTTCACCATTGTTTCGCCCAGATAAGCGATACGGTAGTTCATCAGGATTTCCTGTTTTTCTTTTTCGCTTTTGGCATTCCATTCTTCAGCGGTGAAATGTAGTTCTTCGCTACAAGCGGCGTTTAATTCTTCGTTGCCATATTTAGAAAATGCTTCCGCCAGTTCGCTGATGGGACGTGCCTGCTGTTTGTCATTGCAATAATAGCTATTGAACATCTGCTGGAAAGCCCATTGAGTCCAATGGTAATAACCGGGCTCACAAGTACGTACTTCACGGTCCCAATCAAAAGAGAAACCGATTTTATCCAACTGTTCACGGTAGCGGTTGATATTGTTCACAGTGGTGATGGCAGGGTGTTGTCCGGTCTGGATAGCATATTGTTCTGCAGGAAGTCCGTATGCGTCATATCCCATCGGGTTCAGCACGTTGAAACCTTGCAAACGTTTATAACGGGCATAAATATCACTAGCAATGTATCCTAGCGGGTGTCCTACGTGTAAGCCTGCTCCCGATGGATAGGGGAACATGTTTAATACGTAGAATTTCTTTTTGCTTTCGTCTTCGGTTACTTGATAGGTATGGTTCTCTACCCATCTTTGTTGCCATTTCTTTTCAATCTCTCTGAAATTGTATTCCATGATCTATTTTTGTTATTTAATATCTTTGTTATTAAGTGGTTGCAAAGATAATGAAAGTCGTGGAGATATATGGAAAGAAAGAACAGAAAATAAAAAACTTTTTTATCATGTATATATATTTGTTTTTATTTACATTTTTGGGAGTAGTACATATTAGGTATACACCTTACAAAATTTATTGTATTTATTTATACAAATAGCAGTTGTAAAATATACGATGATAAGATTGTAAGATTTATAATCTTTCGAGGATAAGATTATAGAACTTACAAGTATATTATTTAGATATTAAGGTATAGGTGTATTATTTTCCTGTTTCAATACGAATTCCTTGCTAAAATCATCTACCAAACAATTAATTTCCATAACTTTGTTTCCATCAATACATCTAATAGCTATGAAGTACTTTTTCCTTCTTCTTTACTTTATTTTTAGGTTAAATACTCTTGTTTGTTGCGCAGCATATGATATCTAAGCAGCTTTCCTTTTTTCTATCTAACTTTCGTCCAATGAGTATTTTTGATATCTATCAGGATAAAGAAGGATATTTGTGGATAGGAACCACTAATGGGCTGGCACGGTATGATGGTTTTCGTTTGCAGCCTTTCCGGGCTGATTATAAGAACCTGAATTTGCTCACTAATAACTCAATTTCAAATATAATGGATAATGATCACTATGTGTGGATCGGTACGTGGAAAGGATTAAATCTTTATGATAAACAAACCTGTAAAATAACTCCTTTTCCGGATGCGAGATTGTTGGATAAGGGGATTAATTATATGGCAGCAGATAAAGAAGACAATATTTGGATAGGAGCCGGTAATACAATATACAGATGTAATTCTACGGCTTCTATTGTGAAGGAATATGATATTTTCGGCTCACAACAGAATAGGCATGCCATTAATTTTGTTTATCAGGATAGAGAGGGAAATATGTGGGCGCTTACGGGAGGAGGCTTGTTCAGATATGATGAAAAGGCAGATTCTTTTGTTACTTATCCTCCATTAGGCAAGAATAATGCACCTTATACTATGTGTCAAGACCAATCGGGCAATTATTGGATTGGTACGTGGGGTGAAGGACTATGGCAGTTCTTTCCAAAGAAAGAAGGGGAAGAATGTTATAAAAGACATCATATTATCAATTCCAGAAGTGGGGAAACGGAACCGATCTTTTATAGTATGACGCAAGATAATACATTCGGCTACTTGTGGCTATTGTCTTATAATGAACTTTACGCCTTGCAATATACCGAAGAGGGTACATTGGTATCTGTGGATATACATGATTTGGTAGATACACACATGATGTACACTAAAATCATG
>ENA-OQIT01000265-OQIT01000265.1-human-gut-metagenome-genome-assembly--contig:-NODE-265-length-11526-cov-3.358540_pt1 | contig 11526 bp, 9 predicted proteins | sample MGYA00242587_ERZ504752 | MGnify/ENA primary metagenome ERZ504752 (study PRJEB26092, sample SAMD00036352) | human gut metagenome | host: Homo sapiens | study: EMG produced TPA metagenomics assembly of... | reverse complement strand
GGAAGTGGTATATAAATAAAAAATCTAGAATACCAATTTATAATAATAACACTTTAGCGCGGTGATTTATTATCACTAGGAACGAAGAAAAAATATAAAAGGGCAAAAGCATATAGATAGAATAAGGAGGAAAGGCTATGAAGTTTGCAGAGATGCCTTATCAGAGGGTTGATACAGATGCCGTTGTGGCAGGGCTCAAAGAGCTGACACAGGAACTGAAGGCTGCAAAGAGCGGAGAAGAGCAGTTTGCGATTCATCAAAAGTTTTATGAGCTGCGTGACGAGTACAGCACGATGATTCAGATTGCGATGATTCGCAGTGATGTAGATACTGCTGATGCATTCTACAGTGAAGAGAAGGACTATTATAATGAAGTACTGCCTACGATCAGCAATCAGGAGACTGAATACAGAAAAGTACTTTATTATTCTCCATACAAAGCAGAACTGGAAGAGAAGATCGGAAAAGTGGCATTTAAGAGTATGGAGCTTGAATTCAAGGCCATGGACGAGAAGCTCATTCCGTTGATGCAGGAAGAAAATGCGCTGACAACCCGGTATGACAATTTGATTGCGAGTGCGAAGATTGACTGGGATGGTGAGACATTGAATCTGTCCCTGTTGCGTCCGTATATGACACATGAGGACAGAGAGATCAGACGCAGAGCGCATGAAAAGTACAGCGCGTTTTTCCAGAGTAAAGCAGAAGAGCTGGATGAGATCTATGATAAACTGGTGAAAAATCGTACGGCACAGGCAAGACTCCTCGGATATGAGAATTATGTAGAACTCGGATATTACCGGATGAACCGCAATTCTTACGGAAGAGAAGAGGTGGAGAATTTCCGCAGACAGATCAAAGAGTATTTCGTACCGCTTGCAGAAAAGATGCATGAGAGAAGACGGGAACGACTTGGTCTTCAGAAGCTTTCTTATATTGATGAGAACATGTATTTCGTGGACGGAAATCCAAAACCACAGGGAACTCCGGAAGAGATCATGGCGAATGGACAGAAGATGTATGAGGAGCTTTCACCGGAGACAAAAGAGTTCTTTGATTTTATGATGGAGAATGAACTCTTTGATGTGCTCGGCAGAAAGACAAAAAAAGGCCGGCGGTTATATGACATATCTTCCGAAATATCGCGCACCGTTTATTTTTGCCAATTTCAATGGAACAAGCGGAGATGTGGATGTTGTGACACATGAGTGTGGTCATGCGTTCCAGGGATATGTTTCTGGAAGTGATCCGATCGAAGAGCATTGGGATATCACGATGGAGACAGCAGAGATTCATTCTATGTCTATGGAATTCTTTACAGAACCATGGATGAATTTGTTTTTTAAAGAAGAAGCTGACACATACAGACAGATGCATCTGGAAGATGCGATCGCATTTATTCCGTACGGATGCATGGTGGACGAATTCCAGCATATTGTCTACAGCAATCCGGATCTGACACCGGATGAGAGACATGCGGCATGGAAGAAGCTGGAGGAAGAATACAAACCACACCTTGATTACGAAGGAGATCCATTTATGGAAAAAGGTGGTTTCTGGCAAAAACAGCTTCACATTTATGATACTCCGTTTTATTATATAGACTATGTACTGGCACAGACCTGTGCGATGCAGTACAAAATCTGGATGGATGAAGACTACAAAGCGGCATGGCAGAGTTATCTGAAGCTGTGCAGGCTGTCTGCAAGTGATTTCTATACAGAGATGTTAAAAGAAGTGGGGCTTCAGGTTCCGTTTGAAGACGGATGCGTACGCACACTGACAGAAAAACTGGGAGCAATGATGGAATAAGCTCCGGCAATGACGAATGTTCGTTTCCGCATTTTCAGCATACATGAGCAATACGGCTATAAGAAAAAATAGAGTAAATAAATAGGGGAATGCAGGAATCAACATAAATATTTTTCAAGGAGGAAAAAATATGAAAAAGAAAGCATTAGCCTGCCTGTTAGCAGCAGTAATGGCACTTTCACTTGCGGCTTGCGGCAGTGGGTCAGACAATAAGAAAACAAGTGAAAAAACAGAATCACAGGACACAAATACTTCATTAGAAGCAACAAACCAGCTGATCGAAGCAGAGGATCCTTCTGCACTTCCTGAGACAGCAGCAAAGAGAAAAGACACACTGATCGCAGGTGTTGCAGACTTTGCAGGTGTATTCAACCCGGTATACTGGGAAGCAAATGAGGATTTTCAGGTTGTGACAGCTACAACGGCATCTCTGAGTGTCAATGATGACAAAGGAGAGATCGTTGACGGTACAGCCAGCATGTCAGTTTCTGATGACGGTAAAGTTTACACATACAAGCTGACAAAAGAAAAATACAACGATGGATCAGACGTAAAAGCGGAAGACTATGTAAACTGGTATAAAGTCGTATCAGATCCAAGCTATGATGGATATCAGGATATTTCCAAAGTAAACGTTGTAGGATATGAAGATTACAAAAACGGAAGTGCAACTGAGATTTCCGGTATCAAGGTAGTAGATGAAAGCACAATCCAGATTACTCTGGAAGCAGCAAACACAAGTGCACCTTATGTATTAGGTTCTGCAGTGCCGATCTCTACAGCAAAATATGGAGATCTGATCAAGAAAGGTGACCTTTCTAAATTCAAATCATTGAATATGGTTGACTATGTATCGAATGGTGCATATGTATTGAAAGAGTACAAAGAAAAAACATCTGCGACTCTGGAAGCAAACCCGAACTTCTACCTGGGAGAGCCTAAGACAAAGAACCTGATCTTCAAAGTTGTTGCTACAAATGCAGAGCTTCAGGCAGTAGAGACAGGTGATGTAGATATCCACGATCAGGTTGTCTGCGATGATGACCACATCGAAGAAGCACAGGCAGCAGGATTCATCAACATGAAGATCCAGCCGACTCTTGGATATGGATATGTGGCAGTAAACCATAAAAATGAGATTTTCCAGGATGCAAAAGTGCGTCAGGCGCTGCTTCATGCAATCGACCGTAAGTCTCTGAACCAGGCTGTTTACGGACAGTATGCAATCACACTGAATATTCCTCAGGCGCCGATTTCATGGCTGTATGATGACGAAGGTCTGGAGACATACGATTATGATCTTGACAAAGCAGCAGAGCTTCTGAAAGAAGCCGGATGGGAAAAAGACGGCGACAAGCTGATGAAAGACGGAAAACAGATGAAGATCGTCTTCAGTGCAATGTCTGGAAACATCGTAACAGATACTATGATCCCACTGATGATCGACGCATACGGACAGCTTGGTATCGACTTCCAGGCAGAGTATGTTGACTGGCCGACACTGCAGTCTAAATCTCAGAACGGTACATTTGATATGCTGTTCATGGCATGGGGACTGACAGCAGATCCAGATCTGACAGGAACATTTGCAAGTCCGGAAGCAGGCGGATCTCAGAACCACACAGGATATGCAAATCCAGAACTGGACAAGATGCTCGCAGAGGCACTGGCTTCTACTTCGAAAGAAGAGCAGAAAGAAAAATACAAAGAAATTTACAAACTGATCAATGAAGATCTTCCGACATACCCGATTTACGAGAGATGTGACCTGATCTGCTACAACACTCGTGTACAGAACATCGAGCAGAGCTCATATGTAAAATGGTATCAGCAGGATAAGATTGTCAACATTGAAGTTGAGTAATCGAAGTACTCTAAAAAAATAACAAAGCCGTAAGACTTGAAGCTCAAATAGGGATCCAGCGAGGTTTCCCTTCGAACAAACGGCCCGCAGGGGGTGGATACGAACTCGATTCGTTCTATTTCCTGCGGGCAAAATTAAGTTATTTGATCATGAGCAAAACAGAGTCAAATAAAGATTGGAGGTTTTTAACAAATGTGGAAATATGCAACTCGCCGTGTTCTCACGATGATTCCTATTCTGATTGGTGTATCTATGGTTGTATTTCTTTTGGTAGCAAGCCTGCCGGGAGATGCCGTTGATGCTCATGCAGGCGGAAACATCACAGCGGAGAAGATAGCGCAGAACAAAGCACTTTTAGGATTAGACAAACCGATACCGGAAAGATACGTAAACTGGGCAAGTCATGCGATCAGAGGAGATTTTGGTATCTCGATCAGTTACAAGATTCCGGTAACAGAAGTCATCGGTAAATTTGTATGGAACTCGTTTTTAGTAGCTGCTGTAGCGTTCATACTGCAACTATTGATCGCGATTCCAATCGGCGTTATTTCGGCGACCAAGCAATATTCAATTTTTGACAATACATTCTCGGTAGTAGCATTTGCCGGTATTTCACTGCCATCATTCTTCCTGGCAATGATTCTGCGGCATGTGTTCTCTGTCAAGTTGGGGGTTCTTCCTCTTGACGGTATGATAACTGCCGGAGCAAACAATACAGGCGGGGCTTATGTTTTAGACGTAGTGCTTCATATGATCCTTCCGGTTGTGACACTGACAGTGATCCAGTTGGGTGGTACCATGCGTTATGTGCGTACATCCATGCTTGAGGTAATCAATCAGGATTACATCAGAACTGCCCGTGCAAAGGGACTTACCGGAAAAAGTGGTAATTTACAAACATGCGTTAAAGAATGCGATGATTCCGATTGTAACTTATGTTGGTGGTGCGATCCCTGGACTTTTCGCAGGTGCGATGATCACAGAGACTGTATTTGCATGGCCTGGAATCGGTAAAGTATTCCTGGATTCTATCGGAAAGAGAGATTATCTCTTTATGATGGGATTCACAATGTTCCTTGCAGTACTTACAATGCTCGGAAACTTACTTTCCGACCTGTTATATGGTGCGGTTGACCCACGTATTCGTTTGAAGTAGAAAGGAGGAGGACACGTGAAAAAAACACAAGATGCAAATAAGAAAATTGCAAAACAGGCAGCAGAGAATAAAAGCATGGAATCCCCCTGGAGACTTGCGATGAAGCGCCTGTCCAGAAACAAGCTGGCGATCGCCGGACTGATCTTTTTAGGAGTCATGATCGTTCTTTGTATTGTGGGACCAATCGTATCTCCGTATTCAGATATTACAGCAACTGATATTGCGAATGCAAAACAGCCGCCGAGTGCACAGCACTGGTTTGGAACAGACGAAAATGGACGAGATGTCTTTACCCGTCTTCTTTATGGAGGACGTATTTCCATGACAGTTGGTCTGGCGGCGACAGCACTTCAGATCTTTATCGGTGCATTATTAGGTTGTACCGCAGCATACTATGGCGGAGTTGTGGATTTTGTCATCATGCGTGTAGTAGACGTTATTCTGTCTCTGCCGACGATGCCGATTCTGATCATGCTCAGTGCCATGATGTCAGACTGGAAAGTGGACACCGGAGTTCGTGTATATTATCTGATGGTAATCCTTGCGGCGATCGGATGGGCCGGTACGTGCCGGTATATCCGAGGTCAGGTACTTTCGATCCGTGAGATGGATTATATGTCAGCAGCGGAATCACTTGGTATCCGCGATCTGCATAAGATTTTCAAACATATTATGCCGAATGTTATCCCGATCATCATTGTTACAGCAACACTGGCAATCGGTGATACGATCATCATGGAATCCACCATGTCTTATCTGGGAGTCGGTGTACTTCCTCCGATGTCCAGCTGGGGACAGATGGTATCTGCAGGAACAAACCTGATGACATTCAAACTGCGTCCATGGCTGTGGATGCCGGCAGGATTCTGTATCTTATTGACAGTACTTGCGGTGAACCTTGTAGGTGATGGCCTCAGAGATGCATTTGACCCGAAAATGAAACGCTAAGTAAGTTTTGACAAGGAGAAAAGTTATGGCATTTATAGAATTTAAAAATCTTCATACATGGTTCTATACAGACGCTGGAATTGTCAAGGCAGTCAACGGCGTTGATTTTGAGATCCGCAAAGGAGAGACAGTCTGTGTAGTAGGAGAATCCGGATGTGGAAAGAGTGTTACTTCACTCTCTCTGATGCATCTGGTTCAGTCACCTCCGGGAAAAATCGTGGATGGTGAGATCCTGATGGATGGAAGAGATTTACTGAAGCTGAGCAAGAGCGAAATGGAGCATGTCAACGGAAAAGAGGTTGCAATGATCTTCCAGGAGCCGATGACTTCTCTGAATCCGGTACTCAAAGTCGGACATCAGATCATGGAAAGTATTCTTTTCCATACAGATGCAACAAAAGAAGAAGCAAGAGCAAAAGCTCTGGAAATGATAAAACTGGTTGGTATTCCGAGAGCGGAAGAAATCATGGAATGCTATCCTCACGAGCTTTCCGGTGGTATGCGTCAGCGTATCATGATTGCAATGGCTCTGGTATGTAATCCGAAGCTGTTGATCGCAGATGAGCCGACGACTGCGCTGGATGTAACGATTCAGGCACAGATTCTGGATCTGATGCGCAAGCTGAAAGAGGAAATGGATATGTCCATCATGCTGATCACGCATGACCTGGGCGTCGTTGCGGAGATGGCAGATTACGTGGTTGTTATGTATGCCGGAAATGTTGTGGAAAAAGGAAAAGTACTGGATATTTTCCAGAATCCGATGCATCCATATACAATCGGGCTGTTAAAATCAAAACCGATCATCGGTAAGACCAATCACAATGAGCGTCTGTATTCGATCCCGGGACAGGTTCCGAACCCGATCAATATGCCGGAGAACTGCCATTTCAATGAGAGATGTGAGTTCTGTCAGGAAGGCTGTAAAGAAAAAGAACCAAAACTGGTACACGTTGGAAACGGTCATTATGTTGCATGCTTTGTCAACGCACCGGAAAAGGAGGAAGTATAAATGAACAGAGAAAATGAAATCATTTTGGATGTCCAGAATCTGAAAAAATATTTCCCGATCCGTGGCGGTCTGATCACAAGAACAGTCGGACATGTCAAAGCTGTAGATGGAATTTCTTTCAAACTGAGACGTGGTGAGACACTGGGAATCGTAGGTGAGTCCGGATGTGGAAAATCAACAGCCGGAAGAACGATCTTAAGACTGCATGATATCACAGACGGAAAGGTCATTTTCAAAGGAGAGGACCTTGCAAAATGTTCCAAAAAGGAAATGCGTGCAAAACGTCTGCAGATGCAGATGGTATTTCAGGATCCTTACGCTTCTTTGAATCCCCGTATGACGGTCGGAAACATCATCGGGGAGGCTCTGCTTGATCACAAATTGATGAGTAAGGCAGAAGCACGTGAAAAGGTATTGGAGACAATGGAAATCTGCGGACTTCCTACGTATTATATCAACCGTTACCCGCATGAGTTTTCCGGTGGACAAAGACAGCGTATCGGAATTGCACGAAGCCTGATTCTGAATCCGGAACTGATCGTCTGTGATGAGCCGGTATCGGCGCTGGACGTGTCTATTCAGTCACAGATCATCAACCTGCTCGGAGATCTTCAGGAGAGAAACAACTTCTCCTACATTTTCATTTCGCATGACTTGTCAGTTGTAGAGTACATCAGTAATCGTGTGGCAGTTATGTATCTTGGAAATATTGTGGAGATGGCAGATAAAAATGAAATTTTCGACAATCCGCTGCATCCATATACAAAAGCGCTGATGTCAGCGATTCCGGTGCCGGATCCGACAAGAAAGAGAGATCGTATCATTTTGAGCGGAGATCTTCCTTCTCCGTCGAATCCGCCGTCCGGATGTAAATTCCGTACACGCTGTCCATATGCGACAGAGAAATGTGCACAGGAAGCACCGGAGTACAGAGATGTAGGAAATGAACACTTTGTAGCTTGTCACTATGTATGAAATCTTTTGACAATACAAAAAATGTAAGGAAAACTTAAATTTCGCCCCCGGTAATCGCATCGGGGGCATTTTTCAAAGAGGGCATTATGAAAAATCTATTGAAACTGGGACAGGGACCAAGGCCGGATCTGCTGTTTGAAGAGGAAGAAAAAGCGAAAAAGTCAGACACACAGCCGGATGGACAAAAGCAGAAAATCGAATTTGAAAAAGGTCTTCGCACAGTCAGAAAAGAAGCCAAAAAGAAAGCGCGTGAAGAAAAGAAAAAGCAGGAACCGATCGAGATGAGCCGAAAAGACAAACTGGCAGTTATTCTGGCATTCTGTGAACTTCTGCTTCCGCTTGCAATCGGAGTGATGGCAATTTTTGCATTTCTTATCTGGTTTTTAGGAAAATTCTGGCTGCATGCATGGTAAATGGAAAAAGAGAATACAAGAGGGGACAGGCACTTCCGTGGGAGGTGCTTTTTATTTTATACGAAAAGCTGCAGCCGGTCTGCATGGAAATAGAATTTCCAAAAGAAAATCAGAAAGAGAAACCAGACAACTGCACCAAAAAAGAAACAAGAAATGGGACGGCTCGTATGGACTTTTACAACTAATCGAGATATAATGAGATTACATGTAAAAAAATTCGTTTTACAATGTAATTTCGAAGGAGGAACAAGAAATGGCAAGAAAAATGAAAACCATGGACGGTAACCAGGCAGCAGCTCATGTCTCTTATGCATACACAGAAGTTGCAGCTATCTACCCGATCACACCGTCATCCGTTATGCCGGAGCATATTGATGAGTGGGCAACAGAAGGAAGAAAAAATATTTTCGGAACAACTGTTCATGTAACAGAGATGCAGTCTGAGGCAGGTGCGGCAGGAGCAGTACACGGTTCTCTTGCAGCAGGAGCGTTGACAACAACATTTACAGCATCTCAGGGATTACTGCTGATGATTCCTAACTTATATAAAGTGGCAGGAGAGCAGCTCCCGGGTGTATTCAACGTATCCGCACGTGCACTTGCAAGCCATGCGCTTTCTATCTTTGGAGATCACTCTGACGTTTATGCATGTCGTCAGACAGGTGCAGCGATGCTGTGTGAATCCAGTGTGCAGGAAGTTATGGATCTGACACCAGTTGCACACTGTGCAGCACTGGAAGGAAAGATTCCGTTTATCAATTTCTTTGACGGATTCAGAACATCTCATGAGATTCAGAAGATTGAGACATGGGATTACGAAGATCTGGAAGATTTAGTAAATAAAGATGCAATTGACGAATTCCGTGCACACGCACTGAATCCAAACCATCCATGTCAGAGAGGTTCTGCTCAGAACCCTGATATTTTCTTCCAGGCAAGAGAAGCATGTAATCCATATTACGATGCACTTCCTGCAATCGTTCAGAATTATATGGATAAAGTAAATGAGAAGATTGGAACAGACTATAAACTGTTCAACTACTATGGAGCAGAAGATGCAGAGCACGTGATCGTTGCAATGGGTTCTGTCTGTGATACGATCGAAGAGACAATCGATTATCTGATGGCAGCCGGAGAAAAAGTCGGTGTTGTAAAAGTTCGCCTTTACAGACCATTCTCAGCGGAAGCACTGATCAATGCAATTCCGGATTCTGTGAAGAAGATTTCTGTTCTTGACAGAACAAAAGAGCCGGGAGCACTTGGCGAGCCACTGTATCTGGATGTTGTTGCAGCATTAAAGGGAACAAAATTTGATGCAGTTCCGATTTATACAGGACGCTATGGATTAGGTTCTAAAGATACAACACCTGCACAGATCGTTGCAGTATATCACAACGATGAAAAACAGAAATTTACAATCGGTATTGAAGATGATGTGACACACCTGTCACTGAAAGCTGACGAACCTCTGGTAACAACACCGGAAGGAACGATCAACTGTAAATTCTGGGGACTTGGAGCTGACGGTACTGTTGGTGCGAACAAAAACTCCATCAAGATCATCGGAGATAACACAGACATGTATGCACAGGCATATTTTGACTATGACTCCAAAAAATCCGGTGGTGTTACAATGTCTCACCTGCGTTTCGGTAAGTCACCGATCAAATCAACATATTTAATCCGTCAGGCAAACTTTGTAGCATGTCACAATCCTTCTTATGTTGACAAGTACAACATGGTTCAGGAACTGGTTGATGGAGGTACATTCCTTCTGAACTGTTCATGGGATATGGAAGGACTGGAAGAGCACCTTCCGGGACAGGTTAAGAGCTACATTGCAAATCACAATATCAAGTTCTACACGATCGACGGTATCAAGATTGGTAAAGAAATCGGACTTGGCGGACGTATCAATACAGTTCTTCAGTCAGCATTCTTCAAACTTGCAGCGATCATTCCGGAAGAGGAAGCGATCGATCTGATGAAAGCAGCTGCAAAAGCTACTTACGGAAGAAAAGGTGACAAGATCGTACAGATGAACTACGATGCAATCGATGCAGGTGCAAAACAGGTTGTAGAAATCGCAGTTCCGGAAAGCTGGAAAGATGCAGCAGATGAAGGTCTTACAACTCCTCACGTTGGAGAAGGCGGAAGAGCAGACGTTGTAGATTTTGTAAAAAATATCCAGGCAAAAGTAAATGCACAGGAAGGAAATACACTTCCGGTATCTGCATTTAATGAATATGTAGATGGTTCTACACCATCCGGTTCTTCAGCATATGAGAAACGTGGAATCGCAGTAGATATCCCGATCTGGCAGCCGGACAACTGTATCCAGTGTAACCGCTGTGCATATGTATGTCCGCATGCAGTTATCCGTCCGATCGCGCTGACAGAAGAAGAGGCAGCAAACGCACCGGAAGGTATGGATATGATCGACATGATGGGTATGCCGAACATGAAGTTCTCCATCGCAGTATCTGCTTATGACTGTACAGGATGTGGATCTTGTGCAAATGTATGTCCAGGTAAGAAGGGTGAAAAAGCACTCGTTATGGGCAACATGGAAGCAAATGCCGGAAAACAGACATTCTTTGATTATGGAACAGAGCTTCCGATCAAACCGGAAGTGGTTGCAAAATTCAAAGAGACAACCGTAAAAGGAAGCCAGTTCAAACAGCCATTGCTTGAGTTCTCAGGAGCTTGTGCAGGTTGTGGTGAGACACCTTATGCAAAACTGATCACACAGTTATTCGGTGACAGAATGTACATTGCAAATGCAACAGGATGTTCTTCTATCTGGGGTAACTCTTCACCGTCTACACCTTATACAGTAAACCCACAGGGAAGAGGTCCGGCATGGTCTAACTCACTGTTTGAGGATAATGCAGAGTTTGGATATGGTATGCTTCTTGCACAGAATACGATCCGTGAAAGACTCAAAGCATCTGTAGAAAAACTTGCAGAGAACGGCGTAAACGACGATGTGAAAGCAGCAGCTCAGGAATATCTGGATACATTCTCAGTAGGTGCAACAAACGGAACAGCTACAGACAAGCTTGTAAAAGCTCTGGAAGACTGTGACTGCGGATGTGCTGAGAGAGCAGAACTGCTGAAAAATAAAGACTTCCTTGCTAAGAAATCCCAGTGGATTTTCGGTGGTGACGGATGGGCTTACGATATCGGATTCGGTGGAGTTGACCACGTACTGGCAAGCGAAACAGGCACACCATTCTTGTCGCTCTGTGAATCCCCACCACGACCAGAACTTCTGGCCGCCTTCGTTCCCCAACTGGCTTTTCGCAATGGTCACGAGCTGCCCATTTCCAAAAAGTCCGGCAAA
>ENA-OQIT01000264-OQIT01000264.1-human-gut-metagenome-genome-assembly--contig:-NODE-264-length-11537-cov-2.187905_pt1 | contig 11537 bp, 14 predicted proteins | sample MGYA00242587_ERZ504752 | MGnify/ENA primary metagenome ERZ504752 (study PRJEB26092, sample SAMD00036352) | human gut metagenome | host: Homo sapiens | study: EMG produced TPA metagenomics assembly of... | reverse complement strand
GTATTACGAAGAAGAAATCAACGGCGTAAAAGTCTTAAGGATAAGAGTGCCGGAATTCAGCAAGACTAACAAGAAGAGCCGTGTGAAGAATATTGTTTCCTATTTCTTTGGAGCAATGGGAGTGACCTTTAAGGTTGGCAAGATGGACTATGTGTTCTCCATTTCTCAGCCTCCAATCCTCGGAGGACTGCTGGGCGTTTGGGGCAAGTGGGTAAAACACGCTAAGTACATCTACAACATTCAGGACTTCAACCCAGAGCAAGTGCTGGCGGTCGGTTACACTAAGAATAAGCTCATCACCGATGCCATGATGTGGTTCGACAAGTTTAGTTGCAAGCGTAGCGACCTTGTGATAACAGTCGGCCGCGATCTGGTGGAAACGGTGGAGAACCGTTTCAAGGGAAAGAAAGTTCCTAAGACCGTTATGATCAACAACTGGATCGATGAGAACGAAATCTATCCGTTGGATGAGAATAACGAGAAGGTTCAGGCTTTCAGAAAGAAATACAGTCTCGATGGCAAGTTCGTCATCATGTACTCTGGCAATATTGGTCTTTACTATGACCTTGAGAATCTGATTAAGGTTGTGGAGAAAGTTGTGGCTGGAACGAAAACAGCGGATGGTCGAGAAGTCGTATTTGCATTTGTTGGTGCGGGCTCTGTGCTGGACAAGTTGGTGCTCTATGCAAAGGAGCATCACATGGACAATGTGACTTTCATTCCGTATCAGGATAAGGCTGATCTGATTTATTAGCCTAAACGCCGGGGATGTTCACTGGTGTGTGAATGCGAAAGGTATTAAAGGTGTGAGTTGCCCGTCAAAATATTACGGTTTGGCTTCTGCTGCAAGGCCAGTAATTGGGGGTCTTGGAATCTGGATCTGAGATCCGGTGCATTATCGAGGACACAAAGGGCGGCCTGTGCTGCGAACCGGGTGAGTATGACAAGGTTGAAGAAAACATCCGCTGGTTCATTGACAATGCTGGCAGCGAAGAACTGAAAGCAATGGGAGCCAGAAGCCGGGAAAACCTTGAGAAGAATCTGACAAGAAATGTAAGCGTACAGAAGTATGCAGAAGAAATTCTGAAGCTGTAAAGGAGGTGAGAGGACATGAACAGTAACTGGTTCAAGCTGGTTATGAAGATGACAAAAGTTGAATATGGAAAGAACCTCTTGCTGAAGGGTGTACCAATCATTTTCAACAAAGGCGGTGCCAAACTGAAGATTGGTGAGAACGTCACAATTAAGAGCAGCTTCCTCAGTAATTTGGTTGGACTTTACAGCCGGACAATCATTGTTACCCGCGCTCCGGGAGCAGAGATTGAAATCGGAGATAACGTGGGAATAAGTGGAGCAACGATTTACGCCCGCAAGAAGATTACGATTGGTGAAAACACCTGTATCGGTGGTAACTGCAAAATTCTGGACAATGATTTCCATCCTATCGAAGCAGAAGCCAGAAATAAACTGCTGCGAGATGAAAACGGTGGTGACAGTGATCTGGTGCCGAGCAGGAAGATTGTGATAGGGAAAAACTGCTTTATCGGGTGCAACAGCATAATCCTGAAAGGCACAGTGCTGGGCGATGGCTGCGTTGTCGGTGCTGGTGCTGTGGTATGCGGAAAGTTTGAAGATAACTGTGTGATTGCTGGAAATCCAGCAAAAGTGATTAGGAGGCTGTAAGAGGATGGGGGAGACTTCAAAACAATCAACTTCATCATTTGTATTCGGGGATAATTCATTTGATGTCTTGCGGATATTCTCAGCCTTACTTATTGTGTTGGGCCATATAATAGGACACTTAAATTGCAATGTTTGGAAACCGCTTTATTTGCTATGGATCCATTGGCCCGGATTATTATGTTTATTTACATTAACTGGTTATTTAATTCCTGCTTCCTTGGAACGATCAAAATCAAAGAAAGAATTTTTGGTGAAACGAATATCAAGAATATATCCAGAGTTATGGGTGGCTTTTGCTGTTTCTCTTGTTGCGGTGTTGGCAATGGGGGGATATGGAAATCTTCATTATAGCGTAAAAGATATAGTGGTATGGACCATATCTCAGGTTACAGTATTTCAGTTTTATACACCATCTTCAATCGAAATTTATGGAGTGGGAAACCCTAATGGAGCCTTATGGACCATTTCAATGGAACTGCAGGTTTATGTTGTTATCATGCTTGTATATCCATGGTTGAAAAAGCAAAAGAAAAGTGTCTGGTGGGGAATTGGATTAATTTCACTCCTATTCAATATCCTCTATCCATTTTCAGAGGCTTTTATACCGACAATTGTGTACAAATTAATAAATGTAACCTTTTTGCCGTATGCATATATTTATTGGATTGGAATATATGCATACACGTTTAAGGATAAACTGATTCCGAAACTCAAAAAATATTTTTGGTATCTTCTTGGAGGTTACATGATATGGTGTGTTCTTAATGATACAGTGTTGCATTTGAGTTTTGGACATTATTGCAATATCGTGTCTGGAGTTTTTATATGTATGTTGACATTAAGTGCAGGATATTATTTTGGCAATCACAAATTCAAAAAAAGATTATTCGTACAGTATTTATCTTTACCATATGATAGTGATAAATGTACTTGTTATGTTCGGTATCAAGGGGAATATGTGGGCTATATTTATTACATATGCGACCACTTTGGCATTCTCGTTTATTTCAACGAACTATGTGACAAAGGGCAATAAATTGATACGGAAGTTGCTGCTACGATAAGGTGTAAGTAGGCAAAATGTATGGGGTGATTTAAAAGTAGTTATTCTTACCAAAATGAGGAGAACGATAAGGAAATGAAATATTTTGTGTTTTTTTCAACAATCCTCCTGATTTTATATTTAGTGGAATTTGTAAAGAAAGATAATAGAACTTTCACTTTTATGGATAAAGATTTTACTACAGCTATCAAAGGCTTTTCAATTCTCACAGTCATGTGGGCGCATGCAGGTGCAAGACTTGGTGTTGGCGGAATTCAGTTCATTGCCGGTGTTGGAGTGGCGTTATTTCTTATCTGTTCTGGCTATGGGCTTGAAATGTCATATCAAAGGAATGGTCTGAAAGGTTTTTGGAAGAAACGCTTTTTGAAGGTCTGTATTCCGTTTTGGATTGTGGAGCTAGTTGGATTGCTTATCACACAGCAGTTTGAGATAAAGAAGTATCTGCTAGATGCTGTGTTTATTAGCCCGGCTGCAGGTTATGGTTGGTTCATGCAGTATATTGTCATCTGCTATATTTTGTTTTTCAGTGTGAAGATGATGTCAGAGAAGCTACGAGTAAACGAGATGTGGATACTCATTGTGGCATTTGCTGTATGGTTCATAGCTGACAGTTGTTTTTTTGCAGATTCCGGAATGCCCTTCCTGCGAGCAAGACAAATGCTCTCGTTTCCACTTGGCGTGATGATTGCAAAGAACAGAGAAAAGATAGAACGTTATAGCACTCGAAAAAGAACTGTTATTTTAGTATGGGGGGGGGGGTATAACAGGTATACTCTTCATGGCAATCACGCAGTTATCTGTGGTTAAAGCATTGCCGTATTTTGTATCTAATGTAATGGCTTTATTCACGGTGTTACCGCTGGCAATAGCGTTTATTGCATTTGTAGGAAAAGCAAAAGTTTTGCTGAACAACAAATTCTTACTTGGAGCTGGAACTGTTTCTTACGAGATTTATCTTGTTCATGCGTTTTCACTTAATTTGGTAAAGGGCTCATTAGTACGGGTTAGTGTGTTTGTTGCTGTGACGGCTGTACTTGCATGTGTGTTGTATCTGGGACAAAAGAAAATGATGGGAAGTAGGGTTTGAATAAATTATGGTTGATTTAACAGTTGTCATTCTCACGAAGAATGAAGAAAAAAAATCTAAGAAAGTGCATTGAATCTTTTTGTGGAATTGTGAAGCGATTTGTGATTGTGGATAGTTTCAGCACGGACGGAACAGAGGCGCTCTGCAAGCAACTTGATTCTGAGTTAAGAGCCAATGGCTCGCAACTTGATTTCTATCAGAATAAGTGGATGGATTACGCTACACAGCTTAACTGGGGACTGACTCAAACTAACATTACTACAGAGTGGTCCATGCGTTTTGATTCTGATGAAGAACTTACCGAGGAGCTTGTAAATGAAATTGAACAGAAACTGCCGGATGTGAAAGAGCCTGTTAACGGTATCATACTTCGGAGACGCGTATATTTCATGGGGCGATGGATCAAGCACGGAGGTAGATATCCGGAACTGTTGCTACGTATTTTCCGCACGGGAAAAGCAATGTGTGAGCAAAAGCTGATGGATGAACACATGATTTTGTCTGAAGGGACAACGACTACATTCCAATACGATTTGATTGATAATAATCAGAAAGACTTGGAATGGTGGACAGCGAAGCATAACTGGTACAGCAACAGGGAAGTTCTGGATCATCAGATGACACTAGCAAACCAGCAAGTAGAGACGCTCGAATCTGGTGGACAGTCCAGCGGACAGGCTTCCATGAAACGCGCGGTAAAGAATGGTGGATATTATAAGCTGCCGAAGTTCTGGCGGGCACATATCTATTTTATTTATAGATATTACATAAAACTGGGTTTTCTGGACGGACCTGAAGGGAAAATATTCCACTTCTTGCAAGCATATTGGTATCGGTTCTTAGTCGATGCAAAACTGTATGAATGTGAGAAAAAAGGCATAACAATGAAGCCACAGGGAGATTTGAAGGCTTAGGAAAAACTTAGTGGGGTATAAAAAGTCATGAGTAAAAAGAAAAAAATACTTGCATTTGCGGATTTTCCATCACCGTACCGTGTTGAAGTTTTTTAAAGGTCTTTCAGAATGCTATGATATGTTTGTGATTTTTGATAAAATGTCGGATCAAAATAGAAATGCGGATTGGTTTTGTAAAAGTACAGGGCTGGATTCAGTTTCTCTACTTGATGAAGAGGGAAGAAAGAGATTTGAAAGAGAATTACTTGAATTAAATAAATATGATCTCATTTTGGCATACGATTATCATATCAAAAATGCAATTAAACTCGAAATATCATGTATAAGACAACATGTGCCATATGTTATGAATTGTGATGGTGCATTTATTAGAAAAAATCCGATAAAAAACATGATAAAACGTTATCTTATCAGGCATGCATCTGGTTATTTTGCAAGTGGAAAGCATGCGGCGGAATATTTTATTTACTTTGGGGCGGATGAGAAGAAGATATACTATCATCCGTTTACATCCTTACATTCTTCTGAAATATATGAATATCCAGCTTTGGAGCAAGAGAAGATAGCGTTAAGAACGGAATTAGGATTAAGCAATCAAACTACTTATATATCAATAGGTCAATTTATTCCGCGAAAGGGATTTGACGTATTATTGAATGCGTGGAAAGAATATGACAATGAGAATCAGCTGCTAATTATTGGTGGTGGCGATGAAAAAGAAAAATATGAGAATACTATTAGACAAAATAAATATAAAAATGTTCATTTGATCGATTATAAACCCAAAGAAACAATTTTTAAATATTATAGGGCTTCGGACATTTTTATTTTGCCGACAAGAGAAGATGTTTGGGGACTTGTTGTAAATGAAGCAATGGCTTGTGGGCTACCAGTCATTTCAACTGATATGTGTTTGGGGGCAACTGAACTCATTGAATCAAAGATTAATGGTGAGATTGTTCCAGTAGATAATGAAGAAGAATTGATTAAGGCGATGCAATGGGACTTTTTTGTGATAGGAAAAAAATAGGTGTTAACAATATAAAGAAGATTCAAGAGTATACCTACGAAAATGTTGTTGATAAACATATCAATGCTATTAACGAGATTCTTCTTTAAATAGTGGAGAGAAAATATGCGAATCGTAATTTACATAAATAACAAGTCAATAGCGGATGTGGATTGTTCTGATTTAACAAAGGGTAATCCTGGAATTGGTGGTACTGAATACTGTATATTATTGTTGGCACAGTTGTATAAAAGGTATTATCCAGACAATCAAATTACATTGATTGCCAGCAGTAAGGGGGATACTACCCGAAGTGGATGATATTGTAATAGAAAATAATTTGTTTGCTGTTCCTCAAACAGCAAAGAGTATTGCAGCAGATGTGCTTGTAGTCAGTTCTGTATTTGAGGGGAAGCCTTTGCCTATAGATTTCTTTTCTGCGGTAGAAGCAGAAAAAATCAAAACAATTACATGGGGACATAATTTTTACCTTAATGATTTTTGTAATCTACTAGTAAAGAACGATTTTATTTGCGCAAAATGTTTTTGTAGGGCACCAGCAATATGATCGTTATATTGATCATGAAGTAATTCGGAAGTCTACCTACATATACAATATGTACCCAGAAGTTAGTGAACCGTTTCGCAAAGAAAATGATGGAAAAACTGTGACATATATTGGGTCCTTGGTGCCAACCAAAGGTTTTCATCTGTTGGCGAATGCCTGGAAGGCTGTTTTAGTAGAGGTTCCTGATGCACAACTTCATGTTGTCGGCAGCGGTAAACTCTATGATAGGAACTCAAAACTTGGTGTATACGGAATCGCTGAAGAGTCATATGAAAACAGTTTTATAAAAGGAATCACAGACAGAGCTGGTGAATTATTGCCTTCTGTTCATTTCCATGGTGTAATGGGAGAGGAAAAGAAGGAGCTGATAGCTAGGACAAGTGTCGGCGTAGCCAATCCTTCAGGACGGACAGAGACTTTTGGTATCAGTGCAATAGATTTTTCCAGTCGCGGAGTTCCGGTTGTTACCATTGCATCCGGCGGTTTTCTGGATACTGTAGAAAATGAAAAGACAGGCTTGCTATATAATGATACGAAGGATTTGGCAGGCTGCATCGTGCGTTTGCTGAAAGAAAAAGAATTCAATGAAAAATGTGGGGAATATGGAAAAGAATATTCTAAACAGTATGCCCCGGAAAAATTGATTGTAAAATGGCACGAGGTATTTGAACTTGTTTTAAAGGGAAAAAGACCAGCGATTGAAATGCCTACCAATTTTATGAAAAACAATTTGAAGCAGTTTCGGATTTTAAATAGAAAAATCAAGAACTTCCTGCACTGGGAATACCCGATTTCTGTGATAGGAATTGAAACGATAGGAAGAAATCTGTTAAGGAGGTTGGGACATTGATTAAATTTAGCATCATAACGGTATGCTTAAATGCCGGACAAGATTTGATTGATACTGTAGAGAACACATTAAATCAGAGTTATGATAATTTTGAAATCATTGTAAAAGATGGTTTTTCTAAAGATGGTTCTATAGAGAAGTTGCCGTATAATGACAAGATTAAGCTAATTCAAAAGAAAGATACGGGCATTTATGATGCTATGAACCAGGGAATAGAGGCTGCAACCGGTGATTATTTGATTTTTATGAATTGTGGTGATTGGTTTTATGATGGCTCAGTACTTGAAAGAATCGACGCAGCCATCAAAGAAAAGCAGGAGATGTGTTATTACGGTTTGTGCTATAACCGAAAACTTGACAGCATAAACGCTTATCCAAAGAAAGTGACGAGATTTACTTGCTTTCGGACGATGATTTGCCACCAAAGTACAGTATACTGTCGAAAACTGTTTGAGGAGAAAAATTACGATACATCCTATAAAATTTTGGCGGACAGAGAATACTTAATGTGGATTGTCTGTAGCAAACGAATTTCTCCTTGCTATTTGGATTTCCTTATCGTTAACTATCAAGCTGATGGAGCTTGCGAAAATGAAAAGTATAGGGAGCAAAATAAGAAAGATATTCAAAGAATGAACGAGACTTATCTGTCAAACTTTGAACAAACAAAGTTTAAAATCCTGCATTGTTTGACTTTGCCGAGATTAAGGTCTTTGATCTCAAGTAGTCCTAAGCTCGGGAAAATATATATGAAGTCGGTAGATATGATATACAGAGCTATGTCAAAAAACAGCAGGTGATTGTTTTTATCAAGGAGGAAATGCAAGTGAATCATCATCCAAAGGTATCTATTGTAACCGCTTGTTACAACAGTGAAAAATACATAGAGGATTGTATCAAGTCAATTATGCGGCAGACCTACGATAACGTGGAGCATATTATTGTCGACGGAGGAAGTACAGATGGAACACTGGATATTATAAAAAAATATGAGAATCAGTATAATATGCGCTGGATCAGCGAAAAAGATAACGGTATGTATGATGCAATAACCAAAGGCTTCAGAATGGCAAGTGGAGAAATTTATGCCTGGCTGAATTCCGATGATATGTATATGCCGTGGGCATGTGAGTTGGTGGCAATCGTTATGGAGAAAACGGGAATTCAGTGGTGTACGGGAATTCCGTGCCATTACAACGAGCGTGGGGTGGCTCATAATGTTCCGAGAATTACTCCTGTTTTTCCACGAAATTTTATTCGCAAAGGATATATGGACGGTAGAGTGGCAACTTTTCTAGAGCAGGAATCTATGTTTTGGAGTAAGAATCTGTGGGATAAGGCAGGTCATGTTCTGGTGCAGTATAAAACCGCCGGAGATTACCATCTCTGGAAAGAGTTTGCAAAATATGAAGCCCTCTACACACTGGACAGTGTGATTTCCGGTTTTCGGATTCACGCTGGGACAAAAATCAGGTGATCGGAATAAGTATTACGCAGAGGTTAGGGAAAATTCCCTTTGCGGAAAATTATTACAGAAGAGTAAGCTGATTAAGGTGTTATGTTGTATCGAGTCGTTCACTTTTTCAAAATACCGTATTAAAACACGAGATTTTTTAGTGTGATAAATATGAAAATAATAAAGAACCTTGAGATTTGCAATAGTGGGAAACATTTTGCCAGATGTTGGCACGATTGGTAGGTTACATTATTTCTACTATAAGATGAGGTAAAAAATAGTGGTTATAAGAGTAAAAAATAAAAAACGGATATTTGCATATTTAACAATTATATATCTTTTGGTAATGTCAGGCTCTGTTTTGCTATTACAAATACATGGGTACGATAGGTACTATTAATATGAATATTACTATAGTGTTTTTTGCATGTTATCTTTTAACGCATAAAAGTAGATCGAGATACCTTAAAAAAGAAATTAATGACATATTTATGATTTTGGCAGCGTTAGGGCTAATTGTTGTCATGCTTTTGGGAAAAAGTAATTTTACAGGATATTTGGCAACCTATTGCGCATTACTGATGCCATGGTTGATTGTGCAGATGGTAGATTTTGATTATTTTATAGATGCTTATATTAAAACAATGTTAGTTCTTGTGGTATGTTCTTTAGTGTTCTTTTATTTTCCACAAGTTTTAAATGTTATGCCCGGTACGGTATTGAAAACATCAGGATGGAGTTATGACTTTTTATGGAATATATGCAAAGTTTCATAAAGCAGAGTATGAAATATTAGAACGTAACATAGGAATATTCTGGGAACCGGGAATGTATCAGGGTTATGTTATTTTTGTCATCAATACTGGTGGCAGTGCGAAAAGAGATTTCTTGGAAAACTATCATTTATCAGATACTTATGGTTGTGTGCATTTTTTCTATGAAGTCTACAACAGGTTATCTTTTGTTAATTCCGGTTTTTTTGATCTACGCATTGAAAAGTGCTGAGGGATTTAATAAAAAAGTACAATTTTTGATGACAGCGGTCATCATAGGGATAACTGTAATAATCTTTTTTAATAATGATATTTTGTATGGAATCATAGAATTTATTTCACCTGATATCATACCTAAAATAAGTAATACATCTAATGAATCGACAGCAACAAGATTGTATAGTACATTAATAGATATGAACCTTGTTGTACGACATCCGTTTGGAATCAATATATTGGAAATTGATAGTATGCGAGCTCAGATGGCAGGTATATTGAGATACATGGTAGATGGTTCGAATATAAATACTACATTTACTATGATGTTATATTATGGAGTGATTCCAGGATTATTATATTTATTTTTGCAGATAAAAGCGTGTTTTATGATGTCGGACAATCGTTTTATTTCCGCAGTGATTCTTGTAATTACGTTAATCATTATAAATACTGAACCTCATTATATGACATTATTGTTTACTACGTTTTTCATGTACTTTGCACGGAAGATTGAAAAGAATGAATATAATGAAATGCAGTCTGAAGGATAGGAGAATTATGTTTAATCAACTGAAAAAAATAATTGCAAGCAATGAAATGTTATTAAAAAACATTATTGGAGCCTTTGTTGTTAAAGGAGGATCCTTGATTATCTCTGTCGTCCTTCTTCCATTGTATCTTAGATTCTTTGGTAGACCAAACAGTTCTAGGAATTTGGTATACAATTCTTTCTATATTAAATTGGGTGGTGCTCTTTGATCTAGGTTTAGGGCAAGGTTTAAGAAATCAGCTTCCTGTTTTATTTGAAAAAAAATAAATCAAAAAGGTAATAAGGGATAGCATTTCTAACGACATATATTCTTATGTCAATCATTGCTATCGTGATTGGCATAGCAGGCTATGCCTGTATTCCTTTAGCAGATTGGAACAATATTTTCAATGTATCTTCATCATTGGTTGAAAATTTCATTTTAGTCAAATGCGTTCGAATTGTTTTTATTGGAATAATGTTGCAGATTGTTTTGAAAATTATTACATCTATCCTGTATGCATATCAACGTTCTGCAATAGTTAATGCTTTAGCCCTGTTCACGAATATTCTAATTCTGCTTTTTCTTTTGGTTTTGCCATCGAAAAGTATTTCTGAAAACCTTCTTATGATGTCTTGGGTTAACGTAGTGGCGGCTAACGTTCCCTACATAATATGTAGCATTGTAGTATTTTCAACCATGTTAAAAAGGTAAGGTTCCTAGTTTCAAATGTTTCAATAAAAAATTACATCAAGCAAATTTGTAACGTGGGAATAGCACTTCTTTGGCTTCAGATCGTTTTATGGTTGTTTCTTCGGCAAATGAATTTTTGATTTCAAATTTTACTGCACCAGAATATGTTGTTGAATATCAGGCGTATTTCAAGATAATTTAAAACCGCCGCAATGATAATTTCACTTGCATTAACTCCTGTTTGGTCAGCAGTAACGAAAGCACAAGCCCAAAAGAATTATGTCTGGATATTGAAAATATACCGTGTATTTTTAATTTTAACATTGGCATGCTTTGTCGCGGAACTTCTGATTGTCCCTTTTTTGGGTGTAGTATTTGATATTTGGCTTGGTACAGGAGTAATTCATGCAAACATAGTATATGGGCTTGTATTTGTATGTTCAAGCGTCGTTTTTGTTGCACATAATGTGAATACTACGATAGGCAACGGTATGTCATATTTTAAGTTACAAATGATTTGGATGACGTTCGCTGGAATTATTTTTATACCGTTGGCCTATATTTTGGTTCAGATTACTAGAAGTTGGATAGCCGTTGTTCTTGCTAATGTGCTAGCTATGTTGCCATACGAAGTTTTGGTCGCCTATATTTACTATAAAGAAATTGAAGAATAAAATTGAGGAATAGCAAAG
>ENA-OQIT01000261-OQIT01000261.1-human-gut-metagenome-genome-assembly--contig:-NODE-261-length-11575-cov-3.865653_pt1 | contig 11575 bp, 12 predicted proteins | sample MGYA00242587_ERZ504752 | MGnify/ENA primary metagenome ERZ504752 (study PRJEB26092, sample SAMD00036352) | human gut metagenome | host: Homo sapiens | study: EMG produced TPA metagenomics assembly of... | reverse complement strand
CCGATATCATCGGAGCGATTCGGGACAGCAAGGCTCCTAAAATTTATATTTGCAACGTCATGACTCAGAAGGGCGAAACGGATGACTATACCGTGTCCGACCACGTCAAGGCCATCCATCGTCAGGCCGGTGACAAGATCATCGACTTTGTCATTGCCAATAACGGCGACGTTGACCCGGCAGTACTCCAGCGCTACGTGGCCCACGGCTCGCACCCGGTTATCATTGATAAGAAAGAAATCGGTGAAACCGGTGCCACGCTGATCTTGTCGGATCTCATCAATAAAGAAAACAGTGCTACTCACGATACGAAGAAACTGGCGAATGTCCTCTTTGACTTGATCAATGCCCTGCGGACCGATTTATCGCCGGAATTGCTTCACTATTATCTCAAGCGTTATACGCTGACTCACCGTTAGGAGGCGGCAGCCATTGTCTTTTGCGGAAGAAGTGAAAAATGAGATTGCTCATTATAAACCAGAGAATGCCGACTGCCGCTTTGCGGAACTGGCAGCCCTCCTTTGTATGGGCGGCTCACTGATTCTCGGCTCTCACGGGATGATTGGCATCGAATTCAGTACATCCAATAACGCCGTCGCCCGTAAGGTCCTGAAGATGTGGATGAAGGCATTTCCCATTCGTCCGGAAGTGAGAGTCCGCCAGGGACTGACGCCTGCGAAAGAAAAATTATTATATCCTGCGCGTAGCGCCGTCCCCGGAGAGTACGATGGCTTTGCGAGACTTGTCTCTCTTTCCGACGGATAAGGAATTTTCTGTCCATCCCCTTCTGTTACCAATAACTCTTTTTTTATTCTTGATGAATATATGAATGTATTATATACTATTCTAAGTATAAACGTAAAGCAGAAAGGGGTTCTTACCAATGAAATTTATATATCCTGCGGTTTTCCGCAAAAATGAAGAAGGCAGATATAAAGCATTTTTTCCGGATCTTGCCTGTTGTGAAGCTGAAGGCGACACTCTCGACGATGCGATCGATAATGCAAACGAGGCTGCTTATAACTGGATTTATGCAGAAGTAATGGAAGATGAGATGGATCTCCCTGCAATTTCCGATGAATCCGATCTGGATCTGCTGGAGGGAGATATTGTAAGAAATATTCAGGTCAACATCCGCATGTATGACGGATGGGATGAGTAACCACTACCCGCAACGACAAATTACAGAAATTCAGCTCCGTTATGTTACAATAAATCAAACATTAACGGAGCTTTTTTATTATTTAAAGCTGCTCAGATGGCATGCTCCGGCGTACTATCTGCAAAACGATTTTTTATCTCGCTTTGCACTTCAAAAAAGGAGGTTTTACTATGAAAGCAAAAAGTTTTAAAAAGTTCTTTGCAAGCATCGCTCTCAGCGCAGTTCTTACATTCTCAACCGCAGCTACAGCTTTTGCAGCAACTGCACAGCTTATGCCGGTCGAACAGTCTGCTGAATTATCTCAGGAACAAACGGATACCCCTTCTGTTGATGATTCCGACGCGCAGGCTACAGGTGCTTCTTATCTTACCTCTCAGGCTGGAATCGCACAGATTGCCGCTTCTGAAAGTTCTGTGACTGTCCAGTGGACTCCGGTTACAAACGCTGCAAAATACGCAATCAGTATCAGTCCTTTCAGTTCTGGTTCCTACAAACTGCTTGGTTACTTTGACAATAGCCGCAACAAAGCAAGGATCAACAAATTAAAAGCAGGCTCAGCCTACAAAGTAAGGATTACAGCTTTAACTTCATCCGGAACATCGATTTCATCACGCATCGCCGGATGCACAACCCTTTACTCCCGCGTAACTGTCAAAACCTCTTACGCATCCGCAGGTGGTTATACCTTTAATATGAATACTGTAAATCCGGCAAACTCTATCTCAGGTTACAAAGTTATATATCAGAGTTCTGCCACTCACAAACTTATCACCAAATACTATAGCAGACCGTCCTTTACCCTGCCGTTAAACAAAAACACCTTTTATCAGGTAAGAATTTATCCTTACCTTCTTCTGAATAACAAACGTTACGTAACCACAACACCGACCACCAGATATATTTCCATGGGAATCGTTCTTCAGAAAGCCGGAAACACCAACAGTACCATGAAAGTAAAATGGAATAAAGTTGCAGGTGCAAATAACTACGCTGTTTACATAAAATACCCTGGAACCGGCTCCTACAAAAAAGTAAGAACAACAACATCTACTTCCTTTACCCTTACCAATATGACAAAAAACGTCAAGTACGGAATTAAAGTTATTGCAAACAAAAGAGCCGGAGGTAAAACCTGGAAATCAGCTGCAAACGCATATACCATGTCTCTCTCCGGACGTTAACACAAAAGGCAGTCGGAAATTTAAACCGACTGCCTTTTTCTTCTCTGTAATTTAAATTTCGCTGCGTAACTACGCATCTTAATTTTTTCCTTTGCTTCTGCGTTTTCTCTGAATTTTTTCCTGAATTGCAGGATTATCTTTTACTGCGTCAATGAGTACAGCGATCAGTACAACTGCACCTGTAACGATTGTCTGCCAGTAGGAAGAGATTCTCAGCAATGTAATACATGTACTGATAACACTGCTTAAGAGACCACCAAAGATAGTTCCGACAACAGTTCCGATACCACCTGCCATGGAAGTACCACCAAGTACTGCTGCTGTGATGGAATCCATCTGCCAGCTTTCACCAATACTTGCCTGAAAAGAAGCAAGCTTACATGCCATCATAACACCTGCAAATGCAGCGAGAAGACCACTCAGGCAGTATACTAACATTTCTACTTTTTCTGTAGGGATACCTACAATCTTTGCACATTTACGGTTGCCGCCAAGTGCGTAGATATGACGTCCGAACTTTGTTCTGTTAAGCATGACTGTAAGGATCACACAAATCAGGATCATCATAACAACAATCTTAGGAAGTACTCCACCGATAATTCCGTTCGCGAGGTTCTGTGCATTTTCCGGCATACCTGTGATTGGCATACCTTTCGTGATAACGTATACAATACCTTTATAAATCTGCATAGTTGCCAAAGTTACGATAAATGGTGTCATTTTAAAATAAGCAATAAAGAAACCGTTTACCGCACCAAGAACGATACCCATCAGGCTGGCAATGATAATAGCAAGATATGGATTCATTCCATAATTTACCATAAAAATTGCACTTGCCATACCACAAACCTGACCAATAGTTGCTACAGAAAGGTCGATTCCTCCTGTGAGAAGTACAATTGTCTGTCCAAAACCAACAATAATGGCAAAAGAAGCAGCTCTTGAGAGTGTACTGATGTTATAAGATGTAAAAAAGTTTCCTGTTGCTATATGTACTGCAATTCCAACAAGAACGGTTACGATAAATACCATTCCTGCTGTAGATTTTATAAATTTCTTTAAACTGTTCATGATACGAGATCCCCCTGTTATTGAAATGCCACCTTCAGGACATCTTCCTGTGAGGTTGTTTCCACCTGGTCAATGAATCCACTGACTTTTCCTGCATGAATGACCATAATACGGTCTGCAAGTGCCAGAACCTCTTCCATTTCTGAAGAGATTACAACTACTGCTACGCCGTTGTCTGCAAGTGTACGGATAAGGTCGTAGATCTCACCTTTTGCATTTACGTCAATGCCTCGTGTCGGCTCATCCAGAATCAGCATTTTTACATTCTTTGCCATCCATCTGGCTACGATAACTTTCTGCTGGTTACCACCGGAAAGGTTTTTGATCAGCGTTTCTCTTGATGCTGTCTTGATAGACATGGAATCAATATACTGGTCAACGATTTCTGTAATCTTTTTATAATCAATCAGACCATTCTTTGTCATCTGTCCATAGGATGGAAGGATCATATTTTCTTTTACTGACATTCCAGGAGTAATTCCATCATGACGTCTTTCCTCTGAAACATATCCCATTCCGTATTTGATTGCTTCGATTGGAGATTTGATATTCACTTCTTTTCCTTCAATGAAAGTATGTCCGCCCGGCTCTTTCTCTGTAATTCCAAAGACGCATTTGAAGATTTCTGTACGTCCGGCACCTACAAGTCCAGCTACACAGAGTATCTCACCTTTTTTCACATCAAAACTCACATTCTCAAATTCACCTGTTCTGGTAAGATTCTTGGCTTCAAAGAACTTCTCCTTTGAATAGGTACGTTTGATATGTTTTGCCACATTGACCTTTTTACCGGCCATTTTTGTGATCATTTCTTCTTTCGTAATCTCTGAAGTTGGAACTTCTTCTACCAGCTGTCCATCCTTCATAATGGTAATTCTATCTGTTTCTTCCATGACTTCATCAAGATGATGAGTGATAAATACCATGGCAGTTCCTTGTTCTTTTAAACGATGCATAGAATTAAACAGATTTTGTGCCTCTATGTTTGTCAGTACAGCTGTCGGCTCATCCAAGATCAAAACCTTTGGTGTATAGGTAAGAGCATGTGCGATAGATACCATCTGCTGATAAGCTGCAGATAATTTCTTAACCGGCTGTGTCACATCAATATCTACGTTTAATACTTTCAGAAGTTCTTTGGTCTTTTTCGTGAGACTTTTTCCAGTCAATCATACCTTTGGAACAGAATTCATTCCCCAGAAAAATATTCTCAGTCACACTAGCTTCAGGAATAAGATTCAGTTCCTGTGGCACTAATACAATATTCTTTTTTAATGCGTCCTGTGGAGAAGAGAGCCTTAACGGCTCTCCTTCCATGAAGACTTCCCCGCCATCTTTTGTAAGCTGTCCGGTAAGGATATTCATAAGAGTACTTTTTCCGGCTCCGTTCTCTCCTACCAGTGCATGGATTTCACCTTTTCTCAGTTTCAGACTTACGTGATCCAGAGCTCTGGTGCCCGGAAAAAACTTACTGATATCCTTCATTTCGATGATAAGATTATCATTCTTATTCTGCATCTGTATCTGCATCCTCTCCATAAAGCATGGTAATATAGTTGTCTGCATCGTCAGCGTATACGGATGTTGATCCAACGTCTGTAACTTCGTCTACTGTTTCGCCGTCGATAGTCTTAACAGCGTTCCAGATTAATTTGTATCCCATATCATAGCAGTTCTGAACCTGAGCTACATATAATGTACCGTCTTTCAGATAGTTCAGAGTACGAAGATCATGATCCATACCACCAATAATGATATCGCCTGCTTTACCTGCATCTGTTACAGCCTGACATGCGCCAACAGGGTTGGACATGTTGTTGCAGAGGATACCGCCCAGATCCGGATATGCCTGCAACCAGGATTCTGTTAAGCTGATTGCTTTTTCTACAGAGTCATCATCTCTCTGCTCATCTACTACTTCGATATCCGGATATGTAGCAATAACATCTTTGAATGCCTGAAGTCTCTGCTCATGAGATTCTGCGCCCATTGTACCGCCAAGAAGTGCGATCTGTCCTTTTCCACCCATCTTCTCACATACTGCTTTTGCGAGTGCTTCTCCATCTCCGTATGGATCATCATTTCCTACGAAGAAGCTTCTCTTGCAGTCTGGTACGTCAACAGTTCCAAATGTTGCAACTTTAACGCCTGCATCTACTGCTGTATCAATTGCTTTTGCAGTAGTATCTGCCTGATTAACGTCTACAGCGATCAGGTCATATCCCTGTCCTACTGCTGTTTCAATTGAGTTTACCTGGTCAACTGCATCCGGCTGTGCCGGTCCATACCATTCATAGTCAATTGTAACGCCTTTATCTTTGAGATCTGCTACAGCTGCATCTACACCAGTTTTGATTGCATCATACCAGCTGTGGATGTTTTTGTATGTGCAGTAGATCTTATATTCGTCTTTCTGTGGCTGATAGTCTGTATCAAAGTCTGCATCTGCTAGAGATGTTTTTCCAGCTACGCTTCCACCGTCTGTTGCTGCAAATACTGTAGATCCCATCATGGATGTTGCCATTAATGCTGCAAATGTGATTGCCATAAGTCTTTTTTTCATTTTCGTTTCCTCCTTGGATTTAAAATAGTGTTTTTTATTTTTCCTTTATTTAATTTTCTGATCAGTAACCTTAAAATTTAATTACGCCCTTGATTACTTCATCTTTATGATCATTGCTGTATTCAATCGCATGGATGCAATCTTTGAAATCAAATACATGAGAAACGATTTTCTTTAACGGGATCAGTCCACCGGATACTGCTTTGATTGCCTTTGGATACAGGTTTCTGTATCTGTATACGGAATAGATTGTTCCTTCCATTGCATTTAATGTAGCGATATCCAGTTCAAGTACAGGTTCCGGAGAAACACCTGTCAGAGTAACTTTTCCTGCACGTTTGATCAATCTGCAGGTCTGTAATGTTGTGATTCTGTTTCCTGCACATTCGTAAACCTGATCAGCTCCGCCACCCGGAAGTGTTTTTGCAAATTCTTCAATGCTTTCTCTTGTGCTGTTAAATACTCTTGTTGCACCTACTTCCAGTGCTTTTTCCAGACGTTTGTCCAGTACGTCTGCTGCATAGATTTCTGTTACGCCTCTGGCTTTCAGGCTCATGATGGTACACAGACCGATACATCCACATCCAAGAACAATTGCAGTCTCACCAAGTTTGGCATCGGAAAGTTCTGTTCCATGCATACCTACTGTTAATGGCTCCAGAAGTCCGCCTTCCATAGTATCCATGTTCTCCGGAAGTTTGTAGCACATTGTTGCGTCATGTGTACAGTACTCAGAGAAAACACCGTCTCTTTCGTGAGGAATTGCCAGCATCTTTACATCCGGGCAAAGGTTGTAATGACCTGTTCTGCAGGCTTCACATTTGCCACATGGTACTGCAGGTTCAATAGCAACTTTGTCACCGACCTCGAATCCTGTTACGCCTTCACCGATTGCTGTAACAACTCCGCCCGGCTCATGTCCCAGAGCAAGAGGTCCGTCCAGTTCCCAGTTTGCCAGTCTTCCCTGATCAAAGAAATGAAGATCAGATCCACAGATTCCTACATACTCCAGTTTGATCTGAAGTTCTCCTGCTGCCGGCTGCGGGATTTCTCTCTCTGTCCACTCAAGCTGTCTCTGTCCTGTCAGTACGCAGACTTTCATTGTTCCTTCCATTGTTTTCTTCCTCCTACATTACATTGTTTTTATATGATGTTATTATTTATTATTACTTACTTTTTTTGCTGATCAGAATTTTTACTCTGTCTTTGATTCCCTGTACATCCATCTTATAGTACTTGAAGACTTCCTGATCTGTACCATTCGGTACATCCTCATCAGGGATTCCACAAATATCTAACGGTACCATTTCTGTCTGTGCTGCAACTTCTGCAACTGCACCGCCAAGTCCGCCGTAGATACTGTGTTCTTCCAGTGTAAGGATACATCCGCATTCTTTTGCTACTGTTTCGATCATCTCTGTATCCAGCGGTTTGATGGTAAACATATCTACTACAGAAACGTTGATTCCTTCTTCTTTCAGTTCCTCTGCTGCCTGAAGTGCTGTTGCAACAAGCTGTCCGCATACAATGATCGCTGCATCTTTACCGTCTGTCAGGCGTTTTGCTTTTCCAATCTTGAATTCTGTATTTTCATCATAGATTACCGGAACTCCGCTTCTTGCAATTCTGATATAAGTTGGTCTAGGAGATTCCAGAAGTTCTTTTGTGATCTTTCTCATCTGTACGGCATCAGACGGGATCATTACTGTCAGTCCCGGAATCGCACGCATCAGGGAAATATCCTGAAGTGAATGGTGTGTTGCACCAAGAGCACCATAGCTGATTCCTCCGCTGATTCCGATCACTGTTACATTATTATGAGAATAAGCAATATCTACTTTTACCTGTTCTGCAGAACGCATGCTGTAAAAGCTTGCCGGGCCGATGGTAAATACTTTCTTTCCCATATAAGCCATACCTGCGGAAACTGTAACGCTGTTCTGTTCTGCGATTCCCATCTCTACGAACTGCTCCGGGAGTTCATCCGGGTAAGCTCCAAGTTTTGCTGAGCCTCTTGAGTCCGTACATACTACCATAATATTTTTATCTTTCTTAGCTTCTTCCAGAATCATCTCAGAAAAAGCACTACTCAAAGCTTCTTTTCCCATCATGCCAGTTCCTTTCTGTATTCAGCCATATCTTCTTTTAACTGTTCCACCTGCTCCAGACTTGGTGTCTTATGATGCCATCCTGCCTGATTTTCTGCACATGCAAGTCCTTTTCCTTTGATCGTGTTTGCAATGACGCATACCGGCTTTCCTTCTTCTCTGGTATCCAACGCATCTGAAATCTCATCATAATCATGACCATTAATCTCGATTGTCTTGAATCCGAAAGCTTCTGCTTTTTCTTTCAGGTTCTCGATTGGCATTACATCTTCTGTATTTCCACTAATTTGTAAATGATTTCTGTCTACAATCCATGTAAGATTATCCAGTTTATATTTTGCTGCTGACATTAACGCTTCCCAGTTGCTTCCTTCTGCAAGTTCACCGTCACCGGTAATAACATAAACGTGATTATTTTTTTCATTCTTCTTCAGTGCAATGGCGATACCTGTCGCAAATCCAAGCCCATGTCCAAGAGATCCTGTATTTGCTTCTACTCCGTTTACTTTCTTGTTCGGATGCCCTCCGAGAAGTGCACCGAAGCTTCCAAATTCATCCATTTCTTTCTGTCCAATATAGCCATATCTGTTCAGGAGAGAATAATAGGTTTCAGCTGAATGCCCTTTGCTGAGGATAAAATAATCTCTGCCTTCCCATTTCGAATTTTTCGGATCATGTTTCATCTTGTCAAAAAGAACAACCATCACGTCTGTCTCTGATAAGTCTCCTCCGATGTGTCCGCCTCCACCGTGATAGATCAGTTCTACTGTTTTTTCTCTTATCTCAGAAGCTTGTATCATCAACTTCTTCTTTTTCTCTGCATCCATTTTTTCATACCTCCTGTTTACTTTTTCAGAAGCATCTCTACTGCTTCATTCCATCCCTGAACCTTTTCATTTCTTTCCTGCTCCGGCATCTCTGTTTCAAAGAAGTTATAGGTAATTGCCTTATAAATATCGTCTGGTTCATAGTATCCGGCAGATTCTCCTGCCAGATATCCGGCTCCGATCACTGAAAGTTCTTCTGCATCTGGAATCTTGATTTCTGTCTGTGAGATATCGCTCTGGAACTGCATCAGATATTTATTCCTGGTAGGACCTCCATCTACACACATCTGCGAAATATCAATTTCTGAATCTTTTCTCATTGCATCAATTACATCATTGATCTGATAAGCGATGCATTCACATCCTGCTTTTACAATTTCTTCTCTTCCAGTTGTTCTGCTCATTCCTGAAATACTTGCGTAAATGTCATCTCTCCACCATGGAGCTCCCAGTCCTGAAAAAGCAGGTACAATATATGTATGATCATTTGGATCTGCTTTTCTTGCCAGTTCTTCTGTTTCTCCCGGAGAGGAAATCATGTGAAGGTTATCTTTCAGCCAGGAAATAACGGCTCCTGTATAATTGATATTTCCTTCTAATACATAAGAAGCTTTTCCTTTGATTCTCCATGCAAGGGAAGTAGATAAACCATGTTCACTGAAGAATGGTGTCTCACCTGTGTTCATCATTACGGAAGATCCTGTTCCGTAAGTAGTTTTGATTCCGCCTGCCTGTCTGCAGTTATGTCCGTAAAGGGCTCCATGAGAATCACCGAGGATTCCACAGATTGGAATTTCTTTATCCAGGTATCCTTCCAGGTCTGTATATCCGAATGTGGAATCTGAATCACAGATCTGAGGAAGTGCTTTCATCGGAATTCCAAACAGTTCACACATTTCTCTGTCCCATACCAGATCTTTGATATTCAGAAGCTGTGTTCTGCTGGCATTGGAGTAGTCTGTCTTGAATTCCTTTCCACCTGTCAGTTTATATACCAGCCAGCTGTCCATTGTTCCAAGAGCAAGTTCTCCGTTCTCTGCAAGTTCTTTTGCTCCGGAAATGTTCTCAAGGAACCATGCCATCTTGCCTGCCGGATAATACGGAGAAAGCTTCAGACCGGTCCGTCTGTAGACCTTTTCACCGGAAACACCATCTTCACCGATCCGTCTGCAGATATCTTTTGCTCTGCTACACTGCCATACGATCGCATCTGCAACAGGTTTTCCTGTTTTTCGGTTCCATGCTGCTGTTGTTTCTCTCTGGTTGTCAATTCCGATACAAACAATCTGTTTTTTATCTATGCCAGCTTTCTCTACCACCTGTCTGGCAGCTTTGATTACATTTGCGTAAATCTCTTCCAGATCATGCGATACCCAGTTCTGATCATTTACAATCTGCTTATGTGCCGCATCTGCTCTGGCAATAATCTTTCCATCTTTGTCAAAAAGAACAGCTTTTGTTCCCTGCGTGCTCTGGTCAATTCCCAGAATGTAGAATGAACTCATATCCTCATCCTTTCCCACCATTATCGTTTTATGTTCTATTTTGTTCGAATGTCTGTGCTATTTGTTTATTTTTTATGTTTTTCCTGTTCTTTAATGCGATTATATAGCACATTTTATATATTGTCAATATCATTTTTATCTTTTTCAAACATTATTTTGTTTTATTCCGAACATTTTTATTCAAAAAACACATTTTAGCATTGAAATATGTACTTCTTTCTGTTATATTATTACTATAGTAAACACGCCTGTATGGCTTTTAGAAAGTAGGTACTTATTAATGAAAAAAGAACGGCACGCTCGAATTATCGAAATTATGCAAAATCAAAATATTATTACTATAAAAGATCTTGCACAACAACTAAACTGTACAGAAATGACCGTTCGCCGCAATCTTGATGAACTTCAGAATATGAACTTTGTAAAAAGAGAACGGGGATATGCCATTTTGCTTCAGCCCGCAAAAGATACTGATTATTATGTAGAAAGCGGAGAACACGAACGCGAAAAGCGAGCAATCGCAACTATTGCTTTACAGTATATCCATCCATCCCAGAGTATTTGTATGGATTCCGGAACTACAATCCAGCAACTTATCACAATGCTCCCTATGACCATGCCATTATCAGTGATAACTCCCAGCCTTGTAGGCGCGCTGGCATTATCAGATAATACAAATATACAGGTTCTGATTCCAAGCGGAGTGATGCACCACACTAATCGTTCTATATTGATTTCTGATCCTGAATGGCTCTCTCAATACCGAGCAGATATTGCCTTTATGTCCTGCCGTTCTTTCCGCGTCCCCGGTGGTGCGTTCGAACATTCACAGGCACTTACTTCCACCAAACGTGCTCTGGCGTCTATTGCTCAGAAACGAATTATTCTTTTGGATTATTCCAAGTGGAATGTAAACTCGTTGTGTAATTCTCTGAAATTATCAGATTTAAACATCCTTATTACAGATAATAAAGCGCCTTTAGAACTAGCTACCAAAGCAGCTGAAAAAGGATTGAAATTATTATTGTAAACCCTGATAATAATGTTATTCAGGAACATTTTAATCCTTCAGAAGACAGCCCTATAAAATAGAAAAACTGGTTCTGATCGTTATCATTAAACAAAAACAAAACTTAATTGTATATATTGACTTTCTTC
>ENA-OQIT01000256-OQIT01000256.1-human-gut-metagenome-genome-assembly--contig:-NODE-256-length-11996-cov-3.973123_pt1 | contig 11996 bp, 16 predicted proteins | sample MGYA00242587_ERZ504752 | MGnify/ENA primary metagenome ERZ504752 (study PRJEB26092, sample SAMD00036352) | human gut metagenome | host: Homo sapiens | study: EMG produced TPA metagenomics assembly of... | reverse complement strand
AGAATTTGAAATGATGCGAAGTGATTTAGCAGATAACAACAGAAAGATGTGGCGGATGATTGATGACGAGAAGGCTTTGCGGAATGCAATTGCACATGATATACGTTCTCCACTTTCCATATTGCGTGGGTATCAGGAAATGCTCTTAGAGTTTGTTTCTGCTGAGAGTATAAAAACAGAGGATGTTATTGATATCTTACAAACAGGCATGTATCAGATTGACCGTATAGAGCATTTCACGGAAAACATGAGAAAAATGTCCCATTTAGAACAGAGGGAACTGCAATGCTCAGAGATAGAATTATCGGAACTGGCAAAAAAGATTGAGGCAGAAGCTGCCATGCTGTCCAAGAAGGAAAGTAAATTATGTAAGGTAGAAAGAGTGCAGGAACAAAACATTGTGAAAGTGGATGAGGAACTTGTCATGGAAGTGACAGACAACTTACTGGAAAATGCGGTTCGATATGCACAAAAAAGTATTGCTTTGCAGATAAAGAAAAAGGATGGTTTTCTTATAATTTCTGTTGAAGATGATGGAATAGGATTTGTGGATACTGAGGAAAAAGTAACAGAACCATTTTATCATAAGAATCCACAAGATGATTTAAAGCATTTTGGCCTTGGTATGTATATTTCTCGTATTTTCTGTGAAAAGCATGGAGGAAATTTGAAAATATATAATGCCAGACAAGGCGGTGCTCATGTAGAAGCTCTTTTCAAAGCTGAATAAAAATACTTTATAAGGCTGAAATCACAAATAAAGTGGTTTTAGTCTTTTTTGTTGTGAATTTATTGAGAATTGATTTGTATGATGTTGTTAAAGAAATAAAGAAAGGAAGAGATACAATGAAAACAATCATAAAAAGAAGTATACTTGATTATTTAAAGAACCCTGTTTTGTGGATTGGCTTGATTATTATAGTTGCCAGTATGTATCAATGTCTGTCATCGTATTTGCAAATTCATTATATCAAACAGAATGAACAGATCACACAAAATGACGTAGCATTGGAAGATGCTGATGTCATGGATGGGTACATTCCCACATCTGATGATAAGGAAAGAAGAAGGGAGTGGGAAGATACGATCAAAGAGACGTTAATGGACACCTCCAAAAATGGTTTTGGATTTAGCAGGCAGGAAGCAGATCATGTAATGAAAGAAATTCAGAATATGGATGTAAAGACTGCTTCTGAGTTTTTGGAATCCCAATATGGCTATTATAATGCAATATATGCTTATGAGGACCTTGAAATTCATAAGGGGACAGCAGAAGAAATCAATCATTATATCGAGCGGAAATTATCCGAACATTCTTTTTCCTGGTACTTTGCCAAAAAGTTACACGGATTTTGCAGGATTGCATATGGCCTTTTTTGCAACAGTCTTGCTATCATTTTTATTTATTCAGGATACACGAAAAAATACCTATGAATTATTACATACAAAGCCTGTTACGGCAATCCAATATATATGTGGGAAAATAATAAGCGGATTCATTAGTATGTTGGGCGTATTAGTGATTTTGAATGTTATATTCTTTATGCTGTGTTTGAAAACGTCTTTAGAATCGGGATTTCCGGTAACACCAATTGATTTTTGCGTGAATTCTCTGATCTATATTGTGCCGAATCTTTTGATGATATGTTGTGTCTATACAATTACAGCATTAATATTTAAAAATCCGCTTCCGGCAGCACCAGTTTTGTTTTTACACATTATATATTCAAATATGCTGACCAAGAAGAATGATATTTATTATATGAGACCGTTCTCTATTATGGTGCGATTTCCTGGCAGGTTTTTTGAAACACATGCAGCCAAAATGTCAAATATAAATCAGATTATGCTTGTGATCGCATCTGTTATATTAGTATGTATTTCTGTTACAATCTGGAAAAGGAGGAGGGTTCATTGAAAACGGAACTAAAAAACTGCCTGTCGTTATATAAGATTTTTTATTCATGTGCATTTATACTGATATTGTGTGTTATTCATCCGATTATATACTATGAAGAAATCGGTTCAGCAATTCAGTCTCCAATAGCATTTTTAACAATTATTTTTTGTAGTGACACATATTTGATGGAAGTAAAAAGTAAGCGTGCCGATGTATTTCATTTGTATGATCAAAAAAAGCAGTTAAAAGTAATATCGCAGAGAGTGGGCGTTCAAATATTATATTTATTAATACTTTCCTGTGTTGGATATGTTTTGTTTTTCTGGCAAAAACCGGGCGGTGTAAACGAAGGCATTTCGGGTATTCAGATATTTCTTTTATATTTCATTGCAATGTTTGGAACTATCTGGTTTTGGAGTATATGCACTGTGATTTTGTGTACATTGCTTCGAAATATGTGGGCAGGTATTGGATGTTTATTTGGAATTGTCATTGGACTTATATCAAAAGCGGGAAGTTCATTTTTCGGAAATCTGGGATTGTTTTCTTTCAGCTTTTGTGAACCTACTCAATTAATGTCCGAGAGTTGGATTTATGGAACGCTTGTGTCTTTTATAGCGGGGCTGTTTTTATTTGCAGTATTACCAATGGCTTTAAAGAAAAGAGGATAGATTATGAGTATTAGAATAAATGATTTAACAGTTAGATTTAAAAATGGTGTAGTTGCAGTAAATAAGGCATCTCTTGAAATACCTAAGGGAATTTACGGACTTTTGGGAGAGAATGGTGCGGGAAAAACCACGCTGATGAGGGTTCTTACAACCGTTTTAAAACAAACGGAAGGATTGGTTTCGCTTGATGGAATTCTGTATAACGAGGGAAATTATGAAAAAATACAGAAAAAGATTGGTTATCTTCCACAGGAAATCGACTTATATCCGAATCTTACGGTGAAAGAATGCCTTGTATATATGGGGGGACTGTCAGGAGTAGCCAGAAATGACCTCGAACAAAGAATTACCTATTATCTGGAAAAGACTTCTCTTACAGAGCATCAGAATAAAAAAATGCGGCAATTATCTGGTGGTATGAAGAGACGTGTCGGACTCATACAGGCACTTCTTAATAATCCGGATTTTTTGATTATTGATGAACCAACAACTGGGTTAGATCCGGAAGAAAGAATCAGGATCCGCAATCTTCTGGTTGATTTTTCAAAGGATAGAACTGTGCTGTTTTCCACTCATGTAGTAGAAGATTTAGCAGCAACCTGTACACAGCTTGCCATTATGAAAAAAGGAAGTTTTTTATATTCCGGAAGCGTGAGTGGATTGCTGGAAAATGCAAAGGGCTGTGTTTGGAATTGTACGGTACAAAATGCAGAAGAAGCCCGTTTGTTAGAAGCCAATTATTCTATATCATCTAAGCAGTATGTAGAAAATGGAATTCATATGAAAGTATTAAGCAAAGGAAAGCCAAATGAGAATTGTGTCCTAGATAATGATATCACTTTGGAAGATGCATATATTTATTTGACGAATAGCTGAATATAACGGCGGGCAAGTTGCCCGCCGTAAATTATGTTTGTTTTGTTAAAAGACCGGATAGAGTTTTTCCAATGGAAAATCCAATCTGTGGATATAACTCCTGATCAAGAAAATGCGGATATTTTTAAATTGATTGTGTCAATTTAAAATCAATTTCTATTCAATGTGGTTTTCCGGCAGGTTCTGTAAAATAAGCTCAGATTAAAACAATGACGGGAGGAGCTTATGCAACAGAATATTGAATTTGAGCGGTGCATTGATTTTCTGGTACGGATGATTGATAAGTACGGCGAAGAAGTCCTCCGGGAGTTGGAGGAAGAAAAATAGAATAAAGAAGAAAAAACAGCATAGAATACTTCTTTTCATAGCATTTGTAAGACCGTCGAAGTCTCCTTTTCACAGGTTCGGCTTGCTATTCTCCATGGGAAACAGAGTCTTTCTTTTTTTAGACTTACCAGAAATCATTTCATGCCCAGAATAGATAGCTATGATCATGCAGAACAGAGAGCTACAAGCAAAATACTTATGAGCGGATTTCATATTTTTATAGCCAGTATAAAAGATTCCAATCATTGCTGCCAATGCACCAAGTGACCAATATTTATGTGCTTTCATCTTAGATTTCTCCTGCGTTTTTTTATTATGATTCAGTTTTTTCTTTTATTTATAAAGAAATGAGGAACACATCTGGATATAGCGAGATGGTTCCTCTTTTTGTTATGCGGTTTTTTGTACAGCCAGCGCTTCGATTTCTTCTAAGGTCAGGTCTGTAAAAGCGGCAATATCTTCGTAAGTGAGTTTACCGGAGGCCAGCATACGTTTAGCAATTTCAATGCGTTCAGCTTTTCGCATATTTTCCATTTCTCTGCACATAGTCAAAACTCCTTCCTCATCTTCTTTAAAATAACGTACTCTGTCAGCAAGGATTTTATAATACATGTCTTTCGGATTGGTACAGGAAAAATCGTGCATTAGTTTTCCGAGTTCTGTTTCATCTTTGATTTGGGAATTTATATAAATAATATGAGCTTCATCACCGAATGGTTCACCGGTTTCCTGGATGATGCGGTCAACATGATAAATTGGAAGCCCGGCTTTTAATACATCATTTTCGGTAATAAAAATCACATAGGTTTCAGTGAGAGCATCATATTTATCGCCAGCTTCAGTTATATTGGCATCTATAAGACTGCTATTGTATCTTGCACGTTTTGCATCAGCACCAAGATCACTTCTTTGAATTTCTATATTATAAATGCGGTTATTGGAATCAACAGCTAATATATCCAAGCGAATAGAACGTCCCTGTAAATTTTTTATATCGTATTGTCCCTGCACAGATTGTACTTTAAGGTCATGTCTTTGCAAAATAATTTGAAGTAGAAATTCCGCACATGCCTTATCTTCAAAAACTTTACTCATAAAATCATCATCTAAAAGACGGAACCCCCTGAGGCGTTGTAGATCTTCTTTATGTTTTTGCTCAAAATCTAATGTTTCTTCTGTATTATCCATTGTAAAAACACCACCTGCTTTCCTTTAGAATGGGACATAGTAAACATGGATTCCTGTATCATTATTTTAACATGGCAAATAGTAATCCTCAATACCTGAATTTTGAAATGACAAATGCCGATAAAAAATAACAGTCTATAAATCTTTTACTTTTTCAATCTGTTCATTCACATCTTTAAGTTGCTGTTCAGTATCTTTTTAAAGATTTTCTGGGAGCACTGGTCTGGTCTGATGCCTGATTGAGTTCTACATGGAAATCATCAAGAGAATCATAGCCATGTTCCTGTATGTAGGCAACAGTCTGAGCCATCTGCTTCAAATTGGTGAGCTTTACTTTTTGAGCATAGGCTCCACTTTGCTGTGCTTTAATACAGGTTTGCAGATCTATGACAAGCCGGAGATCTGATTTTATGAAAATGAATGGTGTAGAGATAGCAGAAGTATCAGAGAAAGGAACAGTTGGTAAATCTGTGGAAGTATTCGGAGACTGCTGTTCCAGAATTTCTTCTTTCTGTTCTCTATGGGATTTCGTGTTTTCCTCAAATGCTTTCAAGAGAAAATCTTCTGTGTATCTGGTTCCAAGATTCCTTTCAGTGATATATTTTTTTCTGCCAGGGTGAAGATAGCTGTATCGGTTTCGACTGATCTTGAAGATGATGTGATATTTTTCATCAAGGATTTTTGAAAATTCCTCTGGTGATTGGGCGGTGCTTGCAGCATCATCAATAGCGTCACGAAGAAATTGTTTTTCTGTCTGGTAACGTGTTTCCTTTGGTGTGATTCCATCTTCTTTCATTTTCTGATTCAGTTCATCGAGCTTTTCCTGTCCACGGCGTTGTGCCCAATATTCTTTTTCTGTGATTTTTCTTTCAGCAGGAGTGAGCAGATCAACCTGATGTAGCGGGTGGATTACTCCACCCATTGCTGTTAACCGATTGTTTTAATTGGACAATCTAACCGCTTTTAACCGAGCATTTTAACTGGACGCTCTAACCGCTGCGCAGATATTTCTATCTGTGTTTTTATTATATGCAATTTACAGTAAAAAACCAATGCCTTTAATTGCTAAAATTTTATGAACTTTTTCGATATCTATGGAATCGTTTTTATCACAGATAGGAACAAAAAGAAAGAGATAGCAGATGGGTATAAAAAGTTTGCTTGGTTTCGGTCAGGCGAGGGATAAGCCTGTACGGAATTACAGTAATGGTGAGTATTCGTTCAATTTCGGACAAAGCACCAGCGGAAAGAGCGTCAATGAAATAAGAAACATTGATAAAGGTTTATCTGATGGCTTGGAATGCATTGGTTGAGAACCGAGAGGGAGAAAATTTAACTAATGCTATTGAGTCTTCAGACATTGGGAATAAAACCTTATGTTTGCAGGCTTTTTGTTTACAGAAAAATTTTTCGTGGATATAATAAACATGACATATAGTTGTCGTGTTGTGTTAGATATGATATGTATGGAGTGTGGAAACTATGAAGACAGATAGGCTTATTGGGATATTGTCAATCTTACTGCAGGAAGAAAAGACAACGGCTCCTGAACTGGCAGAAAAATTTGAGGTATCCCGCAGGACAATAAACCGGGATATTGAAGACCTTTGCAAAGCAGGCATTCCAATAAGGACGGCACAGGGGACCGGTGGTGGTATTAGTATTATGGATGGATATCGTATGGATAGGACGATTCTGACATCCAAAGATATGCAGATGATCCTTGCGGGGCTGAGAAGTCTTGACAGTGTGAGTGGAAACCGATACTACGGTCAGTTGATGGAGAAAATCCAGACCGGATCATCAGAGTTTATCAGTGAAAGAGACTTTATGTTGATTGATTTGTCTTCATGGTATAAAGGCTCTCTTGTTCCGAAAATCGAAGTAATCCAAAATGCAATAGAAAACAGGCATACTATACAGTTTAAGTATTATGCTCCATCTGGAGACAGCAACCGAAGGATAGAACCGTATTATCTGGTTTTTAGGTGGTCAAGCTGGTATGTATGGGGGTGGTGTTTAGAACGTGAAGATTACAGATTGTTTAAGTTGAACCGTATGGATTGCGTTACAGAATCGGAGCAGTTTTTTATGTGCAGAAATGTACCAATGCCGAATTTGTCAAATGAGAAGATATTTCCGGGCGGGATAAAGGTAAAAGTCCTTTTCGCCCCGGATGTAAAGTGGCGGTTGGTTGAAGAATTTGGACCGCATTGCTTTACCAGGACGGATGATGGAAGGCTGCTTTTTTCGGCGGATTATACAGATATGGAAAACCTTGTGACATGGCTCATGACATTTGGAGCAAAGGCTGAGGTGCTTGAGCCGAAAGAAGCACGGGACATTATCCGCAGGAATGCGGAAGAAACATTAAAAAGCTATGGAGGATTAGGAAAATGACGTTTGATTATAAAAAGGAATACAAAGAGTTTTACATGCCGAAGGGAACACCGTCTATTGTCAGAGTCCCGAAAATGAATTATATAGCGGTGAGGGGAAGCGGTAATCCAAATGATGCAGATGGAGAATATAAGCAGTCTATTGGACTTTTGTATGGAATTGCATTTACGATAAAAATGAGTAAAAAGGAAGACCATCAGATTGACGGATATTTCGATTATGTGGTGCCGCCATTAGAGGGATTCTGGTGGCAAGAAGGCGTGTCAGGAATCGATTATGCGCGCAAGGAAGAATTCAAGTGGATTTCTGTTATTCGCTTGCCTGATTTTGTTAGCAGGGAAGATTTTGACTGGGCAGTCAGAAAAGCTACGGAGAAAAAGAAACAGGATTTCTCCAAAGTTGAGTTCTTTTCGTATGATGAAGGTCTGTGTGTACAGTGTATACATATCGGATCGTATGACGATGAGCCTGCTACAGTAGATGAGATGCACAGATTTATGGAAGAACAAGGATATGCACTGGATATTACTGATCAGAGAATGCACCACGAAATTTATTTGAGTGATGCACGGAGGGTGGCACCGGAGAAACGCAAGACTGTGGTCAGGCATCCGATAAGGAGGGCTTAAAGGTATGGAATATATTAGAGTTACGAAAGAAAATCTTGAAAAGGAGCACATTTGCTGCGCCATTTCCAACAATAAAGATATTCAGGTATCATCAAAAAAAGCATGGCTTGCGGATAGATTTGATGAAGGTCTTGTGTTTCTTAAGAGCGTAGAACGCGGCAAGTGCTTTATTGAGTACATACCTGCGGAGTGTGCATGGAATCCAATCGAAGCACCTGGTTATATGTATATTAATTGTTTGTGGGTGTCCGGATCTTTCAAAGGCCATGGATATTCAAGTGACTTACTTTCCGAGTGTATTGAGGACAGCAAAGAAAAGGGGAAGAAAGGCCTATGTATTCTTGCAGCAGCAAGGAAAAAGCCATTTCTGGCCGATTCGAAGTTTCTAAAATATAAAGGATTTAAAGCTTGTGATGAGGCTGATAATGGAATCCAGCTATGGTATCTGCCGTTTGAAGAGAAAACTGAGCCACCGGTGTTCAAGGAATGTGCAAAACACCATCATATAAATGAAAGCGGCTATGTTCTTTATTATACAAACCAATGTCCTTTTAATGCAAAGTATGTACCAATCTTGGAAGAAACCGCTCAGAAGAATGGTATTCCACTCAAAGCTGTGAAGATTGAAAATAGGAAGGATGCTCAGAATGTACCAACGCCAATCACGACTTATGCACTATTTTGTGATGGGGAGTATGTTACGAATGAGCAGATGAATGATAAGAAATTCTTAAAGCTGGTGGGAAGATAGGAGAAAACAACATGGCATCAACAAAGGTATATTTGAATTTATGTTTCTCTCTTAATTTATGGCAGGTTTTATCGAGCTGAAGCCGGTAATAAAAAAATACTATAAAACAAAACAGAAAAGCTGACGTAAAAATAGCAGGTACCATAAGGCCTGCGAGCATTTTTTCTTATATTTAACTGTCAAACTCCCGTGTATTGATTTTCTGGTACGGATGATTGATAAGTACGGCGAAGAAGTCCTCCGGGAGTTGGAGGAAGAAAAACAGAATAAAGAAGAAAAAATAGCATAGAATACTTCTGAGCGGATATGGCTGAGAATGTTTTTGACATATTGACAGGACATTTAAAATGACGTATACTAAGCTCAGTGATCGTTCTGTAGAAACTTGAGAAGCCTACAGGCGGGGGAGAGCCTGCGGGTCTCTCCCTCTTTTGTTTTAAGGAGAAATGAGATGCAGACACCGAAAAAATTCTCTTCTTTTAGTGACCAGGTTTCCTGGATCAGTGATGAAAAGGGAATAAAAATAAAAGACAGAGAATATGCGGAAGAGATGTTACGCCAAATAGGATATTTTCCTCTTATGGGAGGATATAAACATCTTTTTAGAATATCAAACACAAAAAAATATAAAGCAGGAACAAGTTTTGAAGAAATAGTCAGTCTGTATAAGTTTGATGCAGAGCTTAGAGAGTTGTTCTTTAAATATTTACTGCAGATTGAGCGACAGATGCGTTCTTTGATGTCATACTATTTTACTGAAATGTATGGAGCAGAGCAGAAGCAGTACCTGGACGCTAATAATTATAATAATACAAAAAGAAATCATGCAACAATCGTAAAGTTGATAGCGACCTTGAAACGAGTAACAACGACCACAGATTATACATATATCAACTATTACCGCAAGACATATGGTGAAATTCCATTATGGGTTTTGGCAAATGTACTTACGTTTGGAAACTTATCAAAAATGTTCCGAGTGTTTCCGCAGTCCTTAAAATCAAAAGTATCAAAAAACTTTGAACCTTTGAATCAGCATCAGATGGAACAGTTTCTATCTGTTCTCACTAAGTATAGGAATGTATGTGCCCATGGGGAACGACTGTTTACATACAGAACAGTAGATGCTATTGCGGATACACCGCTTCATAAAAAACTTTCATTACCACAGAGCGGTAATCAGTACGAAAAAGGAAAACAAGATTTGTTTGCTGTGGTGATTGCTTTTAGATATCTATTACCTGGAAAAGATTTTCTGGAATTTAAAAGAAAGCTCATAAAAGAGATTGACCGAGTAAACAGAGAAGTAGAGCATATAAGTGAAGTTGAATTATTGAATAAAATGGGTTTCCCGAAAAATTGGAAAAATATTACCAGATACCATTTAAATTAAAGAAATATCCTCTAAGAGATAGTGAAATACCTATTGTCTTAGAGGATTTTTTATTGAAGAATTTTAATATTTAAGAGTTTGTTTTTTCCTCTTTGACATTAAAGCTAAGATTTCTTGTGGGTTTGTCAACTGACGTCCGGGAAGTGTCTGCTTTGGTGTGCGGTCACGGTCAGCTTCATCAATCGCTGCGATAAAATGTTTTACGCTATTTGGATTGGATATGACAAAATTATGAGTAATACTTGAAGTAGCCATACGAACACCTCCTCTTTCGTTTTTTTGTGTATTAATTATACGATTGACAGAGAAGTGCGTCAATAAGAAAAATAAGTATTGAAAATAGTTGGAACAAATACTAAAATAAAGTTGGGACATTGAATGGAAGTTATGTTACGAGATAATAAGAATTGTAGGTGGAAGGTTTGAACATAGAAGCATATGATGCAGATTCATTGAGAAAGATGGTTAGGTTGCTTGAATATGAGAACAAGATATTAAAAGATAAATTGAAGAAAGCAGGCATTTCATATGAAGAGGTGAATCCTTTTGAAGAAAAAATAGAAAGTGCAGAAGAATATGACCTAGATCAAGGGAATCGTATTGTAAATCCACCGTATATTACAGAGAAAATGGCAATGCGTTTCTTTTCGATGTTTTGGGGAAGAGAAGATGTATATGCCAGAAGAGGAAAGAACGGGGGCTATTTTCCACAATGTGCGAATCGTTGGAATGACCGGCTTTGCCCTAAACAACGTAAAGAGAAGGTATTGTGTGATGAATGTGAAAATACCAAATGGATTAGTTTGGATGTTAAAAAAATAATTGATCATTTGTTAGGCACAAAAGAAGATGGATCAGATGTAATAGGTGTATATCCTTTACTGCCAAATGGTACATGCAGATTTATTGTATTTGATTTTGATAATCACGAAAAAGGAGCAGAGGTTACGGACTTTGCAAATACGGATAATGAGTGGCATAAAGAAGTGGATGCGCTTAGAAAAATGTGTGAGCTTAATGGTATCAGACCTTTAGTTGAGAGATCTCGATCTGGAAAAGGTGCCCATGTATGGATTTTCTTTAAAAAGGCAATACCTGCGGCAACAGCAAGGAATTTTGGATTTCTCCTGTTAGACAAGGGTTCGACTTTTATCAATCTGAAATCGTTTCATTATTATGATAGAATGTATCCTTCGCAGGATGTGGCAAGCAGCATAGGTAATTTGATTGCATTGCCATTACAGGGGCAGGCTCTTAAAAATGGAAATAGTGCTTTTGTAGATGAAAATTGGAATGCTTATCCTGATCAATGGGATGCTCTTTTCAATAAAACAAGAAAGCTGGGAATAGAAGATGTTGAACAATGCATGGCAAAATGGCAGGGAGAATTAGCAGAAGTCAGAGGAATGCTTACTAATATTGAGAAGAATGTCAGACCGAAACCATGGAAGAAGAAATGTGAGTTTTGTAAGTCAGATGTTGTGGGCAAGCTTCACATGGTATTGGGCAATGGAGTTTATGTTGATACTCTGAATCTTATGCCAAGAATACAAAATCAGATTCGTAGTTTGGCGGCATTTGATAATCCGGAATTTTACAAAAATAAAGGCTGGGATATTCTAATTATTATAATTTCAGTGCTGTATATTTAGGTAAGGATATAGATGGATATATACAGATTCCGAGAGGACTGCGGGAAAATATTATACAGGAATGTGAAAAAGCAGGCATTTCAGTTGATGTTTCAGATCAAAGAGAAACAGGACAACCTATCAGAGTATCTTTTAAAGGTGATTTGCGAATGCAACAGGAATTAGCAGCAGAAAAATTATTATCACAATTCAGATGGGGTTCTGAGTGC
>ENA-OQIT01000255-OQIT01000255.1-human-gut-metagenome-genome-assembly--contig:-NODE-255-length-12006-cov-7.251873_pt1 | contig 12006 bp, 8 predicted proteins | sample MGYA00242587_ERZ504752 | MGnify/ENA primary metagenome ERZ504752 (study PRJEB26092, sample SAMD00036352) | human gut metagenome | host: Homo sapiens | study: EMG produced TPA metagenomics assembly of... | reverse complement strand
CGTCGACGAGATCAACAACCGTCCCATGCGCGTGCTGGACTACCGGACGCCCGCCGAGGCGTTCGCCGACGAACTGTTAGAATTACAGGACCAACAAGGGTGTTGCACTTCTAAATAGACATCGGGTGCACTTCTAAATAGACATCGGGCATGGTAGGGTGTGCAACAGAGATGAAATTAACATGATTTCCTTGCAGTTTCAGGAAATACCTTAAGGGGACGAAGTTCACGTACCATGTCAAGAGTCAGCACCACGACATCAGCAACGGCTCAACATATGAGCAACACCACAGCAGAGACTGAGACACTGCACCGAGTGCAAATCAGCCGTGCTCAGGCAGCACATACGGATTCTCACATTGCGGACGCAACTCCTGATACGGCTGCACCAACATTTTTTGACGGCACTTACTTCTCATCTTCTCCGGATGGCACCGTTACTCACAACGATGCTGGCGATAGGCCTCATCTCATCGAATATTCAGTGCCCAAATGGCGTTATCTGTACAATACGACCATGGTGATTCTGGATCTGCTGATGACCATCATCGCCACCTGCATCGTATTCGTGTGCAATCCAGGAGCATATGCCAATGTGCAGAACATGGGACCATCCGATTATGGTGTATTCAGTTTCCTGAGCTTGGCCTGCATCTCCTGGCTCATCAGCCTCTATGCAGCTCGAAGCTACGAACGCCACACTATGGGCGAGGGATACGGACTATACGCCAAGCTGCTGAATGCGGCCTTTATCGACTTCATTATGCTCTGTACATTGGGCTACTTGTTCCATCTGAATGTGCCGCGTTCCCTGAATGTATTTATTCCTATCCTTTCTCTCATCCTCGTTATCGTTGAACGGTGGCTGATGCGTCGTGCGCTTCACCGCAATCGAGCAAAAGGCGAGTTCAACTACCCCACTATTATCATTGGCTCTCCGGAGGGCATCAGTAAAACGCTGAAGCAGCTCAAGGCATGCCTCAGCCTGGGGTATGCACCCATCGCGGTCTGCCCTGTTGCCTCTGTGTGTGATTCGGATGACCCGAATGCTGCTCAACATCTTGTATCGGTTCCGTTTATTCCTACCAATGATGAAGAAGCGCGGCTCAAGGTGTTGGCGTTGAACTCCCATTTGCCCCAGACCGCCAAGCGGATGAAGGTTCGCACTATTCTGATCGCTGATGTGCTGACGCGTGATTCTGAAACCATGCGTACTCTTTCGCTCGCTGTTGAATCTATGGGCATCGAGCTGGCTCTTACTGCATCCGTTGCAGATCTGAGCGGTGCAAACCTGCAGCTACACAATGACCCCTCTATGCCGATTTTGACAGCCCGACTTGCACAGTATTCTCTGCCGACTCGCATCTTTAAGCGTGTGTGCGATATCGTTCTCTCCCTGGTGGCAATCATTCTGAGTTCGCCCATCATGCTATGGGCTGCATATAAGGTTAAGCGAGAAGACGGTGGCCCCGTGTTCTACTCACAGACTCGTATCGGCATCTACGGCAAGCCTTTCACTATGTACAAATTCCGTTCCATGCGGCTGAACGCCGATAAGATGGATGCCGAAGTGGCTGCCGCAGCTGGCGTGGAACTGGGAACAACATTCAAGGTCAAGGACGATCCTCGTGTTACTAAAATTGGTAAGTTCATCCGCAAGACTTCCATTGACGAGGTTCCTCAGTTCTTCAATGTGCTGAAGGGCGATATGTCCATGGTGGGTCCGCGTCCGCAACGTCAATATGAGGTTGACCAGTACTCGCCATTGTATTCCACTCGCCTACTGGTCAAGCCGGGTATCACCGGTCCTTGGCAGATTTCCGGGCGTAATGATTTGTCTCAGGAACAGTCTGAATATGCAGATGTGTCATATATTCAGAATTGGTCTATCACGGGGGATATCGCGATTCTGCTGAAGACAGTGGGCGCGGTATTTAATGGGACTGGTATGTAGTTTTCGCAATGCGAAGAAGGGCGTCAGCTTTGACGCCCTTCTTTTGTCTCTCCCTCAGAGCCTGTGGCTGACGTCCTCGTCAGAGGGAACTTTTACTGCTTGTTGATGGAGCAGGCAGCAGTGTCGGTGGTAACACCGGAATCAATCCAGCCCATTGGAGTTTGGTCGATAGTGAGGTCGGAGACAGCCTTGGTAGACGTGGTCACGTCGAAGGAATAGGTGACGGACTCTCCAGGAGCTATCGTGGCATTGCTCGCATACACGGTTTACCATTCAATGTTTCTTGACGGCTCTCCGTCACTGAACCACCACTGATCTTAAGATTCGAGATGGAGCCCCCGGCAGGCGCATAAATCAGAGTTTTTTCCACACCTTGTCCGCCGGAGCCAAGGATATAGCTCGTTAGAGCACCAATCTGGCTGTTCTCAAGTGTATTTGTCATCTTATATTCCACATGATAGGTCTGAGAACCATCATTACCACAGGTGGAACGAGTCACCTTCGAAGTACGATGAATATACCATCCCATCTTTGACGGATTCTGCTCAGTCACATACACTCCCACCTGCGGATGCTCTTCACTGCTCGGAGTCTGTGCAGTAAAGCCTGCATCACTAATGGTCTTTTCAGCAGTTTCGTCGAATGCGTACATGGAGAAGTGACGGCCTTCGGCCATGCTACCCATAAGCTGTGCGACCTTGGTGAGTTTAGCCAAATCAATATTGCTGAACATACTACCGACTGCTTGTTCTGCGACTTGAGCAAATAGGGCGTCCTGCATGGAGACTGGGTAATCAACATACACCTTGTTCAACAAAAACTCAGCAGTGTTATCTCCCGTAAGCACCGTTCCATCAGGAATAGTGACATTACCACTGATTTTCGTAAGTTCCTGCAAAAATACAGGATCAACCATGAGCACGCCGTCCAGCTGAGTATTGCTTCCCCACGGCGTGCGCTGCCAAATCGCGCGCATACCTTCGGCACTGCGTGAAGTATCAGGGTATACGGCCAAATCTCGCACATCGAATGACATGTTCAATGGTCCCCACTGCCGGAAGATGCGCTGCTCGTCTTCCGTAGGATCACCAGCACCATATGGGATATATTCACCATTCGAACGGAAATCACCGATACCGATCTTGCCGTTGTCGGTAGTTACCACACCCACAGAACCAATCAGGCCACCGGACGAACGCTCCTCCGAAGTGGTCATAGCCATCAACGCATACGTGCGCGGCTGATCGGAGCCAAGGAAGTCCGGTAGAATCTGGAACGTGCCGGACAGCTGATTGACTTTGTCCGCCATCTTGGTCAGCTGCGTATTGCCGGTGGCATAGGCGTTCTTCACCATGCCGATATGGGCCTTCGGCAGCTGCTGATACTTCTGCACCTGCTGCTGCAGTGACTGGTTCGCGGTGGCAATATTCTTCTGGGCTTCCAGAATCGGCTGCAGATTCAGCTGACCGTCGCCTGAGCTGAGCTGTGCGCTCTTCAGCGTGGAAAGTACGTTCATAAACTGCGGCACCGAATCACTGACCAGCGAATCCACCACCGAAGTCATGCCCTGCACAGTGGTGATGTCGTCGCCGTACACCGGCGCCTTCGAAGCGATGTTCCACAGCGTGCCGTGCGCAATCTCGTTCGCAGCCGCGGTCTCGGTCTTTGCCTGGCTGATCTGCTGGCTCACCGTATCGAGGTTGTCGAGGTTACCGAGGTCGGTCACACCGCCCAGCAGCTGCATCGCCTGTTCCTCATGCGCCTTTACCTGCTTGGCTTCGGAATACAGCTTCAAACCGAAGAATCCGCTCACGCCTAGCAGCACCACAAGTAGCGCCAGAATCAACACCACCCACGGCCAGATGCGGTGCCTTCTGCGTGGAATACTTTGTTGCGTGACTTGCCCTATGAACGCTCATACTAACTCCCAAACTGATCTTATTGACTTGTAACCTCTTGCAATAACCAACCGCCTATTATGCCCCGGTCTTGTGCACAAAGCGTGTTCGCCCCCGCTTCTGCACATATTCCGAACCGACTGGACCACCCCTGGGTATAGCGTATTGGGGTGCTTTGAGAGGCTGCTCGGCCAAGCACGCGAAGACGACGGTCGCCGAATACATCGAATACGCATTGATATGCGAGGCGCATGTATCACTGAACAGATACGCCACCGACACCGCCAAGGCAACAGGCCGGGCAACAGAAGTGGGGTAGTGCGTGACTGGAGCTCAGGGAATCAAGAATCGTCGCGGCGAATTGCAGCGGGTACTGAGCCGTGAGGAATCATACGTGGATGGTAAACTGAGCCGCGCGGCATTTATTTCCATCGCAATCCTGACCTTTATTACCTTTGTCGGTAATTTCGCGCAGCTGCAACTGAGCTCGGCGCTGCCGATCATCGTTTCCGAATTCCACATCTCCGTGACCACCGGACAGTGGCTCACCTCCGTGTTCCAGCTGGTCATGGGCGTGATGGTGCCGTTGACCGCGTTTCTGACCCGGCGCTTCTCCACCCGCCAGATCGTGATTTGCTCAATGGCGGTGTTCACGGTCGGCTCGCTGATGGCCTGGGTCGGGCCGAGCTTCATCTGGGTGCTGCTCGGGCGCGTGCTTGAGGCCGCGGGCACGGGCGTGATGTGGCCGGTGCTGCAGATCACCGTGTTTTCCATTTATCCTCTGTCTCGCCGCGGATTCGCGATGGGCACGGTGGGCATGGCCATGAGTGTGGCACCGGCCATCGGCCCCACGCTGGGCGGCTGGCAAACCGATGCGAACGGCTGGCGTTCCATCTTTCTGACCATGACCGTGATTGGCGTGGTCTCGCTGGTGGCGGCCATGTTCGGACTGCATAATTTCGGCTCGCATGACCCGTCGGCCCGCGCGGATTTCTTCTCGGTAAGCCTGTCCGTAATCGGTTTTGGCGGGCTGATGTTCGGCTTCACCGATTCGGAGACCTATGGATTCGCCGCTCCGGTAACGTGGGGGCCGATGGTTGTGGGACTGGTCGGCATCGTATGGTTCGTGATGCGCAACCTGCGTCACGGTCGGCGGTATCGCGAAGCCAAGGCGGCGCAGTCGGGAGCGGAGCCGGCCGCACTCCCCCAGCCTCCGCTGCTGGATCTTGAAGTGCTGAAGAATCGGTCCTTTACCGTCGGCACCATCACGGCATCTCTGGCGTTCTTTGCGTTCAGCTCGATTCTGGTCATCATGCCGCTGTATATCCAGACCGACCGTGGCTATTCGGCCACCATGAGCGGCCTGATTATGCTGCCGGGCGCCCTCGGCCAGTGCGTTTCCCAGTTCTTCGGCGGGCGGGCGATGGACCGTTTCGGCGCACGACCCGTGGCGCTGTGCGGCTCGATTGTGCTGACCGTCGGTACGCTCGGCATGTCTTTGGTGTCTATGGATACATGGATTTGGTGGGTGTCGATTTGCCAGTTCACGCGTCAGATCGGCATGGGATTCCTGCTTATGCCGATTACCACATGGTCGCTGAACTGCCTGAACGGGCCGGATGAGGTGTCTGCCGGATCGTCGGTCACGAACACCGCGCGGCAAATCGCAGGTGCCGTGGGTGCACCTGTGTTGGTGATTCTTATGGAAACGTTCGCCGCATGGAGGCATCAGGCGGGAGTCTCAGCCGTTGCGGCTTCCATCTTTGGCATCCAGTGGGTGCTTCGCTTCTCTGCACTGCTGTGCTTTGTGATGGTGCTGATGGTGCTCTTCGGCGTCAAGGGTGACGGCGCTGGGCGTACGCGTGACATTATTTCCTTGCGTGCGCTGCGCGAACGCCGCGCACGGCGTATGGCTCGGTAAGCTGCTGGCTCCCGCTGGCGGGAGCCGGCTCATCAGCTTCTTACGCCCGTCCCATCAATGTCAGGACGATGAGCAGCACGTTGAGGGTCACAATCAGTGCCACCACAATCAGGAAGATGATGTGCTTGATCGTGCCATCAGCCCATTTGCCCATGAGTTCTTTGCTGTGCGTATAGCGCATGAGCGGAATCACGGCGAACGGGATGCCGATGGAAAGCACCACCTGGCCGATGACCAGCGCCTGAGTCGGGTCCTTGGCGAACCACAGCACAATCAGTGCCGGCACCAGCGTGACCACGCGGCAGGCCCACATCGGGGCGTTGACGTGCAGCAGACCGTGCATGATTTCCGAGCCGGCGTACGTGCCAACCGATGTGGAGCTCAGCGACGAAGCCAGCAGGCCGATGGAAAAGATCGTGCCGATCACCGGGCCAAGCACCTGCGTGATCGCCCGCTGTGCGCCGTCGATGGAGTCCGTGCCAGACATGCCATGCAGCGAGTTGGCGGCGAGCACCAGCATCGCCAGATTCACGGTGCCGGCCAGCAACAGCGCCCAGGCCACATCGATTTTCGAGCCTCTCAACTGCGTTTTGATCGACGGCTTTTCGCCGCCTGCGTAATGGTCGTTCACCAGCGTGGAGTGCAGGTAGATGGCGTGCGGCATCACGGTGGCGCCCAGAATCGAGGCGGCCATCAGCACCGAGTCGGTGCCCTGGAAGCGTGGAATCATGCCCTTGACCACTTCGCCGGGGCTCGGCGGGTCCACGAACAGGCCTGCGATGAAGCCGAATGTGATAATCAGCAGCATCACGATGATGATGCGCTCGAACGTGGTTTGCGTCTTGCCACCTTGGAACCACAGCATCACCGTGGAGATTGCGCCGATCACCAAACCGCCGATGAACAGCGGCAATCCGAACAGCAGGTTCAGGGCGATGGCACCGCCGATCACCTCGGCCAGATCGGTGGCGATGGCGATGACCTCGGCCTGCATAAAGAACATGAAGCGGCCGGCATCGCTCATACGTTCACCCAGCAGTTCCGGCAGGGATTTGTTGGTCACGATGCCGAGTTTTGCGGACTGATACTGGATGAGCACGCTCATGGCGTTGGCGAGCACCAGCACCCACACCAACAGGTAGCCGTACCTCGCACCGGAGGTGATGTTGGCCGCCACATTACCAGGATCGACGTAGGCCACGGCCGCCACGAACGCGGGACCAAGGATACTGGCCAGCGCATGGTCATGCGGCTTTTTCTTGCCGTTTGCCACGGTTCCAGCTCCGGCTCCGACTCCGGCAAGCTGGCGTTCCTTCTCGATTTCCGGTGTTTCCTGTTCGATGTCTGCCACGGCGTTCGTCATAGTGGTTGCCGCAATGGCATCTGCTGCGGTGTGTGTTACTGCCATATCGTCTGTTCCTATTCCCTTCTCCCTTCATACCGGGCTCAGTTATAGCGCGGGCATGTTTCCCGCGTCAACAGACGGACAATCTGCGGACGATTGATGGATGACTGGCGGACTGGCAGCTGGCATTCCCCGACATCTCGCTCATGAAATGTGACAAACCGCCGAAAACTCGCTCATGAAATGAGGAAATTACTAGAAAACTCGCTCATGAAATGTGCCAGACGGTAGAAAACTCGCTCATGAAAGTGTAAAATCATTGATATAGCAGTAATTCGGAAAGGGGCTCCTCATGTATCTCAAACGCAAAGCCGATGCCTATCTCAATGCATGGAAATCCGACCCGAATCGCTCCCCGCTAATCATCAAGGGCCCTCGTCAAGTAGGCAAGACAGAGACTATCGATTACTTTGCCGCACACAACTACCGTTCGGTAGTGGAAATCAACTTCGTTGAGGAACCGAAATATCGTGCAATCACTGCGGACGGTTATGGCGCGGATACCATCGTCCGCAATATTTCCCTGATCGACCCAGCTAAAAAGTTCATTCCGGGCGATACGCTCATCTTTTTCGACGAAATCCAGGCCCATCCTGATATCGCCACTGCACTGAAGTTCTTTAAAATCGACGGCAAATATGATGTGATTTGCAGCGGTTCAATGCTGGGCATCAGCTATAAGCAAATCGAAAGCAATAGCGTGGGATATAAGACCGACTACGAAATGCGATCGTTGGACTTCGAGGAATTTCTGTGGGCTCGCGGATACGATGAGGCCGTCATCGAAAGCATGTTCACCCACCTGTGTGACGCTACGCCATTCTCTGAAGTGGAAATGAACGTCTTCTCCACGGCATTTATGGATTACTGCGTGCTTGGCGGCATGCCTGCGGTTGTCGCCTCCCATATACGCACTGGCACGTTCGAGGGAACACTGCAATTGCAGCGCCAGCTTATTTTGGACTACCAGGAGGATATCCGCAAATACGCGCAAGGACTCGATCAGGCACGAATTCTCAACGTGTTCAACCATATTCCCGTGCAACTCGCCAAGGAAAACAAGAAGTTCCAAATCAGCAAAGTCGCCAGCGGAGCGCGTTTCAAAGACTATCGAGGATGCGTGGAATGGCTTGAGACCTCGGGAATGGTGAATATCTGCCGATGTATGTCCTATCCTGAACTGCCGTTGAAAGGCAATTATGACGAAAACAAGTTCAAGATATATTTCGGCGATACCGGTCTGTTCGTAGCGATGCTTGACGACGAGGCCAGTGATGATCTGCGGGCCAATCGTAATCTTGGTGTCTATAAGGGGGCTATGTACGAGAGCATCGTCTCTGAAGCGCTACGGAAATCCGGCTATGACCTGTACTACTACAAAAAAGAGGATTCCACACTGGAACAGGATTTCTTCGTCCGCACGCGCGAATGGCTGGTGCCGGTGGAGGTGAAATCGAAAAAAGGCACCGCCAAATCCATGCGGACGCTAATCGCTTCGGATTCTTATCCGGAAATTCAGTTCGGCGTGAAACTATCCGCCGGCAATATCGGTAGTAGCGAACACGTGTTCACCGCACCATACTTCACCACATTTTTGCTCCGACGGCTCCTGCGCGCTTATGACGAGGGGCAGGCACCTATGCTCAACAATCCTGAGCGGTAGCCCCTATTCGTCTGCGGGCACGGCCTGGCCCGGGCAGGTATGGAGGACGGCGAGCATGGCGTCCTTTTCTTGGGAGGTGACGGTGAGCTGGTACTTGTCTTTGACGCCAATCTGGCGGGCCACGTAGTCGCAACGGTAGTCGGCGTTGGTGGGTAGCCAGTAGGCGGCGGAAGCCGAACCCTTCTCCTGATTGGCCGGACCGTCGACGGCCAGCAGGTTATAGGGGTCATTGCCGAATTCATGGCGTTTGGCAGTGGACCAGTCGTGCGCACCGGATTGCCAAGCGTTTTCAAGGGCCACCACATGGTCGATCTGCACTTTGGCGCTGGTGGCGCGGCCGCGTACGAAATGGATGGTCTGGGCGGTGTACGGATCGGCCAGTGTGCCGGACTCGACCACACAGGAACCGGCGTATTTGTAGGTGATGTCCGTGAGATCGCGGGCGAGCACGTCGTCGCGTACGTCGCAGCCATTGCCGTCGACGTCGGTGGTGCGGAAACCGAAGGAATCGCGGTCGTAGCCGGAGGAGCTTTGGTTGTCGTCTACGGCGAGCGCGTTCAAAGTGTCGGCGGCTGAACCGGTGGCAGTGTAGCCACCGGTGATTTTGGCCACGTCGGAGCTGACCTGCGGCAGTAACAGGCCGATGGTCACGCCGATTGCTACGGCGAGAACGATGAGAATCAGCACGCGCTCCAGCGGTCCAGAGGCGTTGAAACGACGGCGGAAGTGGGCGTTACGACGTGCCATCAATCACGCATAGGTGAAGGTGAGGGGGTCGTGGCCGGCGCGGGTGGGGCCGTCGAGGGCGTCGATGGCAGCGTGTTCATCGGCGGTCAGGGCGAAGCCGAACAGGTCGAGATTCTCCCTCTGACGGTCGGCATGCACGGACTTGGGGATGATGATCGTGCCGTTTTCGATGTGCCAGCGCAGAATCACCTGGGCCGGGCTGACCTCATGGGCGGCGGCGATCTTCTCGATGGTGCCGTCGCCGGCGTTGAGGTCGGCGCCACGCGCCATCGGCGAGTAGGCCTCCACGGCGATGCCGTGCTTCTTGCAGAACGCCACCACTTCGCGCTGCTGCCACGTGGGGTGCAGCTCAATCTGATTGACGGCCGGCCATGCGCCGGTCTCCCCGTGCAGACGCTTCAGATCGGCGGGCATGAAGTTGCATACGCCGAGCGTGCGTGCCATGCCTTCGTCGCGCAGCTTGACGAACGCCTTCCAGGTGTCGGTGCTGCGCCAGTCGAACGGCGTGGGCCAATGGATCATGTACATGTCCACGTAATCGAGCTGGAGGAGTTTCAGGGAGTTGTCGAATGCCTTGAGCGCGGAGTCGTAGCCCTGCTCGGAGTCGCGCAGCTTGGTGGTGACCCACAGGGTCTCGCGCTTGGCGCCGGTGTTGTATCCGGAAGCGGCGAGCGCACGACCCACGCCGGCCTCGTTGTTGTATCCGGCGGCGCCATCGATGTGGCGGTATCCGGCTTCCAGCGCAGATTCGACGACAGGGGCCACGCCCTCGTCATCGATACGTAGCATGCCAAGGCCGACCTGCGGAATGGAATGGCCGTCTTTCAAGGCGATGTCCGGCACGTTGGCGGGGTTGATGTGTCCGTTGGTCATGATGTGCGATGCTCCTTTATTGCTGCGACTACACGCCACTGTACACGGTTATGTGGGTGATGTGCGGCCGGTGTGCAGGGAGCGTACGGGTAAACGGCATGATTATGACCGGCCTTCCATGTGGGAAAGCCGGTCATAATCATGACAACATCACGCTCTACTCCTGCGACCGGGGCCTCGTCCCATTGTTCCCGGACGCGAATTTGCCTCCAACCACAATGATGCCCAGCGCCATTGCGGAGCCCCTCTTCCCCTCCTCTGGGCACGAATTTGTCCCGGTGAAAACGTCAATCGATTGACGTTTCTACCGGGACAGAAATCGTTGTCCCGGTACGCAATTTCGGCCCATTTTTGAGAACCGGGACAAACCAATTTTCAAAGTCCACATACCCCGACAAGCAGAATCGGCGGAATACCGTCAATCCCGAGATCGACATGTTGTCCCGGTTCGCACATAAAACGATTGACGCTCGTATCGGGGCAACGAGAATTGTCCCGGTACGCGAAAAACGCCCGTTTTTTCAAACCGGGACAATGATTTCTGTCCCGGTATTAACATCAATCGATTGATGCGCGAACCGGGACAGAATCGCATCGCTACGCCGAGACAGCCACATCTGGCAGACGACAGCCGACAGCCAGCAACTGGCAACCGCATCATAATGCCGAGTCAGTCCTTATCAGGAGCGCTTACGACGCAAAGCAAACGAGACCCCGCCGGCTGCACCGAGAACGACGACCGCAAGACCCACGGCAGTCACCGCGCTACCGGTCTTGCTCAGCACGCCAGTAGCCTTGTTGCCATTCGCACCGTTGGTCTTATCGCCATCGCCATCGTTGTCGCCGATATTGTTCACGGCCTCGGCGACCATGCGAATCTCATCGGCCTGGCCTTGCGGGCTGATGTCGTATTTCTTGAGGTTATCGGCGGTTACTTTACTGGGTACTGTGTTGGAATCGTCGTCGCCATCATCCAAGGTGTATGCCCACGACGTTTCCGCCATGGAACACCGGCAACAACGTGCTCGCGTGGCATGGCGTGTACTGGCGACAGTCACCACGGCGACCCCGCCATGGAACGTGGCACAACCATGCGGGGGACGCTCTATGTGCATTCAGTCATGCTGCCGATGCTCTTTAACTTGCATATCCACGGGGGCGGCACGAGGCAATTTGGCCGCCTTTACCCGTACATCCATGGGGCGGCGAAAATCCCATGGGGCGGTAACTTGCCCATGGGGCGGTCGGTAAAATTTTACCTTCCGCAGAATAAAGCCATTTTCAGCCACCGCCCCATGAGGAATTCACCGCCCCATGGGCCAATCACCACCCCATGAAACAGCTCATTCGCACAGCAACACTATTTGCCGAGCAACACCCGCTTGGCGAGTTCGGGACCGTATTCCGCCAATGCGGAATCTTCCGACGCGATGCTGGCGTGGCCACCATTATGCTCACCATTGTCACCAACACCAACCACCAACACCCAACACCCAACACCCAACACCAAACACCAACACCCATCCGTCGTTACCACCACCATCG
>ENA-OQIT01000249-OQIT01000249.1-human-gut-metagenome-genome-assembly--contig:-NODE-249-length-12235-cov-3.625289_pt1 | contig 12235 bp, 9 predicted proteins | sample MGYA00242587_ERZ504752 | MGnify/ENA primary metagenome ERZ504752 (study PRJEB26092, sample SAMD00036352) | human gut metagenome | host: Homo sapiens | study: EMG produced TPA metagenomics assembly of... | reverse complement strand
CGAGCAGAGCTTTGAGGCCATAGAAGTAAATTATCACGGAGAAGGTCGGATGATACTATATTATATTCTGGTCCCCGCTGGCATGGCTGGTGTTCCACATCGGCTTCCGCGTCCGGTGTGAGGGCCGAGAGAACCTGAAAAAAATCGGCACGAAAGGCTGCATCATTGCCCCCAACCACATCTCCGCCATCGATCCGGTGTTCGTCGTCATCACCCGGTTCTGGGGCCAGCGGATGACCGTGTTTGCCAAGAAAGAGCTGTTCGAGATAAACGCATTCCTGTCGTGGTTCTTCCGGTGCGCCGGCGCAGTCTGTGTCCGCGGCACGAAAGAAGAGGTCGCGTTTGAGATGTAAGGTATGGGTATAACAGAGTAACAACAGTAATGGAAGCACAAAATAAAAACCATCATACAGGAATGATTTGACCTGTATGGTGGCTTTTTTGGCAATTGCAGAAAGCCTTTTTCAGACACGCTCTAAGATTATTTCATGGCGTTTCTGATTGCAGCCAGCAGTTCGTCATATTCTTCGTATGCCGGGATCTCCGGATAATCTGCCTTGATCTTGTCTGTACTGCGGAAGAGAAATCCTGCCTTGCTTGCCTGGATCATACCCAGGTCATTGTAGGAATCACCGCTTGCAATGGTATCGAATCCGATAGACTGTAAAGCTTTTACAGTAGTTAACTTGGATTGTTCCACTCTCATCTTAAAGCCTGTGATCTCACCGTTGTCTGCAACTTCAAGAGTGTTGCAGAATAAGGTAGGTCTGCCAAGCTTCTCCATGAGCGGTGCTGCAAACTGTGTGAAAGTATCGCTGATCAGAATTACCTGAGAGAAAGAACGAAGTTCATCCAGGAATTCCTTTGCGCCTGGAAGCGGATCAATTTTTGTGATCACATCCTGGATCTCTTTCAGTCCAAGACCATGCTCTTTCAGAATACCAAGTCTCCAGTTCATCAGCTTATCATAGTCCGGTTCATCACGTGTGGTTTTCTTCAGCTCCGGGATTCCGCTTGCTTCTGCAAATGCGATCCAGATTTCAGGTACCAGTACGCCCTCTACGTCAAGACATGTAATATACATAATAGAAATCCTCCTTTGTGTAAAACCTCTTTATTTTTGAAAATCCTTTAATGCTTTATTTAGTGAAATCATTCTAACATATTCTGAGAGTCCTTGCAAATTTAATTTTTGAGTAGTTCAAAAGGAGAAATAAAAACGAGTATTGACATAAAAAAACTAAAGCCATATAATAGTTAGGCAACTAATGGATAGCAACCTAACTATTATATGGCTTTGCAATAGTATGGGTACTGATTTTAGGAGGTGCGGCGAGATAGACGAGGAAATGAAACAGAAGCTGAATGAGATGCATGTAGGCAGGCTGATACATATTTTATCCCATACAATGAAACGGCATAATCCGGCAGAGGTGATGGAGAATGACGATCTGACGACCATGCAGAAGCATGTGCTGAAATTTATCCTTCTGGAAACCATGCACAGAGATCTCTATCAGAAAGATATTGAAGAGGAATTCCAGATCAGGAAACCTACAGTGACAGGGATCCTGAAGCTGATGGAGAAGAACGGTTACATTTACAGAGAGAGTGCGAAACAGGATGCACGCCTGAAACAGATCATTCCCACAGAGAAAGCAGAGAAGATCCGTCCTGCAATCTTAAAGAGTATTGAAGAAGGCGAAGCTAAAATGCTCCGGGGAATTCCGAAGGAGGATGTGGAACTGTGCAAACAGGTTCTCTGGCAGATGTATGAAAACCGGAAAAAATCCTGCGATAGCAGGAATGATTTTTAACAGAAATAACGAGACATAAGGAGGACATTAACGAAGATGAATAAGAAACTTTTACGTTCAGTCCGGGAATACAAGAAGCAGTCTGTACTGGCTCCGGTCCTTGTAATCCTGGAAGTACTGATGGAAGTTCTGATTCCTCTGGAGATGGCGAAGATTATCGACGTAGGTATTGCAAACGGAGATATGAGCTATATCATCCAGCGTGGAGTCATCCTTGTTGCAATGGCAATGCTTTCCCTGTTCTTCGGCGTACAGGCCGGAAATATGGCGGCAGTTGCAGCAGCAGGATATGCGAAGAATTTACGACACGATATTTTTTATAAGGTGCAGGATTTTTCCTTTAAAAATATCGACCACTTTTCAACATCAGGTCTGGTCACACGACTGACCACTGATATCACAAATGTACAGCAGGCATACATGATGAGTATTCGCCTTCTTGCCAGGGCACCGTTTATGATCATCCTGTCATGGATTATGACACTGACGATCAACAAACCGATCGCAGTGCTTTTCCTGATAGTTGTTCCTGTCCTTGGCGGTACACTAATCTTTATTGCGAAAAAGGCACATCCGCATTTCATCAAGGTCTTTGATGAATATGACAACCTGAACAATTCCGTTCAGGAGAATGTAAATGCCTCACGTGTAGTTAAGGCTTTCGTAAGAGAGGACTATGAGATTGAGAAATTCCATGGAATTTCCAGATATGTTTATAATCTGTTTACTAAAGCAGAGAAAATCGTTGCATGGAACTCACCGGTTATGATGTTTGTCATGTATACTGTAATCATTATCATTGTTGCAATTGGCGGAAGAGGTATTGTTCTCGGTGGCATGGAAACCGGTGAGCTGACAAGTATCATTGTCTACGCACTTCAGATTCTCATGTCCCTGAACATGGTAACTTTCGTGTTTGTTATGATCATGATAGCAGAAGCATCCACAGACCGTATTGTAGAGGTTCTGGATGAAGTTCCTGAGATGCAGGATAAAGCTGATGCAGTAAAGAATGTGGCAGATGGTTCCATTGACTTTAATCATGTAGATTTCAGCTATGCAGGAGAGGGAGGAAATCTTTCCCTGAAGGATGTAAATCTTCATATTAAATCCGGTCAGACAGTAGGTATCATCGGCGGAACCGGAAGTGCAAAGTCTACCCTGGTGCAGCTGATCCCCAGACTCTATGATGTCACAAAGGGTAATGTCCAGGTGGGAGGCGTGGATGTACGCAACTACAATCTGGAAGTACTTCGTGACCAGGTTTCCATGGTACTTCAAAAAAATGTGCTGTTCTCAGGAAGCATCTATGACAATATTCGCTGGGGTGATGAACATGCCAGTGAGGAAGAAGTTCGGAGGGTCTGTAAGCTGGCCCAGGCAGATGGATTCGTCAGTGAGTTCCCGGATGGCTACGATACAATGATCGTTCAGGGCGGTAACAACGTATCCGGCGGTCAGAAGCAGCGTCTGTGTATTGCAAGGGCTCTTCTCAAGAAACCGAAGATCCTGATCCTGGATGACTCTACCAGTGCAGTAGATACAAGAACAGATGCCCTGATACGTAAGGCTTTCCGCGAGGAGATCCCGAACACAACAAAGATTATTATCGCACAGCGAGTTTCTTCTATTGAAGATGCAGATCAGATCATCGTACTGGATGACGGTAAGATCGCAGGTGTGGGTACTTCAGAAGAACTGCTGAAGACAAATGATATTTACAGAGAAGTATATGAATCACAGGTCAAAGGAGGCGGAGACGATGAATAAGAAGAAAAAATTAGATCAGAACACCATCCAAACTGCCAAAAGACTTCTGAAATATATGACAGGAACCCATAAGATACAGTTTATCATCGTATTTATCTGCATCTTTATCAGTTCCGCAGCAAGTATTGCAGTATCCCTGTCCCTGAAATTTCTGCTGGATGACTTTATCATCCCGCTGATCGGACAGACAGATCCGAACTTTGCAGAACTCTATAAGGCACTTGCAGTCCTTGGCTGTATTTTTGCACTTGGTGTGATTGCCACATTTATTTATACCCGAATGATGGTTTATATCGGTCAGGGTGTGCTTAAAAGTGTCCGTGATGATATGTTCGAGCATATGCAGACTCTTCCGATCCGCTATTTCGACCAGAATACAAACGGATCTGTCATGAGCCTCTATACCAACGATACAGATACCCTGCGACAGATGATCAGCCAGGCGATCCCGCAGGCGCTGATGGCGCTGTTTACGATCGTGGTTACCTTTATTTCCATGTTACTGTTAAGTCCGCTGCTTACAATTCTGGCAGTTGTGATTATTTTTATTATGCTGAAGGTTACCAGTAAGATTGGTTCCAACAGTGGCAAATATTTCATCCGTCAGCAGGTATCTCTGGCAGATGTGACCGGTTTCGTGGAAGAACGAATGAATGGTCAGCGTGTGGTAAAAGTTTTCAACCACGAAGATAAATCAAAAGAAGAATTCGACAAACTCAACGAAGCACTCTTCGAGAGTTCTGCAAACGCCAATAAATACGGAAACATGATGGGACCTGTGATCGGTAACATCGGTAACCTGCAGTTCGTACTGACAGCAGTACTTGGGGGACTTCTCTCTGTAACAGGTGTGGGCGGCATCACCCTCGGTGTTATGGCTTCCTATTTACAGTTCACCAAGAGCTTTACCCAGCCATTCATGCAGGTGGCACAGCAGTTTAATGCCATTGTTATGGCACTTGCAGGTGCAGAACGTATCTTCAGGCTCATTGACGAGAAGCCGGAAGAGGATGAAGGTTACGTAGAACTTGTTAATGCAAGAAAGGATGCCAACGGCAATATCACAGAATGCAAAGAGAGAACAGGCATGTGGGCATGGAAACATCCACATTCTGCAGATGGTTCCGTTACTTATACAGAACTGACAGGAGATGTCCGATTCGAAGATGTTACATTCGGATATAACCCGGACAAAGTTATTCTGAAAGACATCAGCCTCTTCGCCAAGCCGGGACAGAAACTTGCTTTCGTAGGTTCCACAGGTGCAGGAAAGACAACGATCACAAATCTGATCAACCGTTTCTATGATATTCAGGAAGGTAAAATCCGTTACGATGGAATCAACATTACCAAGATTAAGAAGGATGACCTGAGACGTTCTCTGGGAATCGTACTTCAGGATACTCACCTGTTTACAGGAACTATTAAAGAAAACATCCGCTACGGTAAACTGGATGCTACAGATGAGGAAGTATACGAGGCAGCAAGACTGGCTCATGCAGACCAGTTTATCAAAATGCTTCCAAAAGGTTACGATACCATGTTAAGCGGAGACGGTGAGGAACTGTCCCAGGGACAGCGCCAGCTTCTCTCCATTGCAAGAGCAGCAGTAGCCAATCCGCCTGTACTGATCCTGGATGAAGCAACTTCAAGTATTGATACCCGTACAGAGAGTATCGTACAGAAAGGTATGGATAACCTGATGAAAGGCCGTACTGTATTTGTGATCGCCCACAGACTTTCAACTATCAGAAACAGTGATGCCATCATTGTACTGGATCATGGAAAGATCATTGAAAGAGGCGACCATGAAGATCTTATTAAGTTAAAAGGAACTTATTATCAGCTTTATACCGGTAAGCTGGAATTGTCATAAGAAACGATCAGAAAGACTGCAATTATTTCAGAACATGAATAATTGTGGTCTTTCTTTGCGGGCGTTACGTTTTCTGCGTTATAATGCTATGATCGTACAGGTATGTGGATCACAGATGATGAAGTTCCGGTTTACGGATAAAAAGAAAAATTATGCAGCAGCAAGGGAGAGATATACGATGGTAAAGATAGATCTGATCACTGGTTTTCTTGGTTCAGGGAAGACGACGTTTATCAGGAAGTATGCGCAGTATCTGATGGATGCTGGTAATAATATTGGGATTCTGGAGAATGATTACGGGGCTGTGAATGTGGATATGATGTTGCTTCAGGATCTGATGGGAGAGAACTGTGAGCTGGAGATGATCTCAGGAGGGTGTGATAAGGACTGCCACAGGAGGAGATTTAAGACGAAACTGATTGCTATGGGTATGTGCGGTTATGACCGTGTGATCGTGGAGCCGTCTGGGATTTTTGATGTGGATGAGTTCTTTGATATTCTTCATGAGGAGCCGTTAAACCGTTGGTATCAGATTGGGAATGTGATTGCAATTGTGGATTCTAAGCTGGAGCGTGATCTGTCAGAGGAGGCGGATTTCATTCTGGCTTCTGAGGTGGCAGATGCCGGATGCATTGTGATGAGCAAGAGCCAGGACGCATCACCCGAGGAAATCCAGGGTACGATTAAGCATGTGAATCAGGCGTTGGAGAAGGTTCATTGCAGCAGGAGATTTCATTGTGAAATGAATGGTGTGGATACTGCTAATGTTATCCACAAGAATTGGGATGAGATGTCGAAAGAGGACTTTGACCGGATTGCATCCTGTGGATATGTGATGGCAAGCTACAGGAAACCGGAGTTTGAGGCAGAGGGTGCCTTTACTTCTCTGTACTTTATGAATGTGAAGATGACTGAGAAGGAGCTGCGGGAAGCAGCTGAGAAGATTCTGTCTGATCCTGAATGTGGGCGTGTGTTCCGAATGAAGGGATTTATGAGAGTAGACAGTGACAGCGAAGACGGTTCTGGACTATCTGCATGGGCAGAGTGCGATAGACGGCAGTGGATTGAATTAAATGCTACGAAGAATGAAATTACAATCCGACCGCTTCATGTAGGACAGGAGGTCCTGATCGTGATTGGAGAAGAACTGCATGAGGAGAAAATTAAATCCTATCTGAAAATCTGAGATTTGAACGCAGGTCGCGAAGCGGATTGCGAATGTCTGCTTTACTTTATAAAAAAGGGCACTTGAAAAATCAGGTGCCCCATTGTATAATCTACTTAGAAGATGACCGGAAGCGTGTTCCGGTTGCCCTCGGTATAATTAATGAGTAAAGAAATTAAGCATCCAACTTTGGGCGGTGGGATGCTTATTTCTTTTTATGTTGATCTATGTAAGTCAATGCCGTAAAAATTACTAACAATAAAGTAAGGACTTCCATTGTGTTCATCGGGCATCACCCTCCTTTCGTGAAACTGGAGGGCAGGGGTCGAAACTTTGCATCCGGGTCTGTTCAATTATACTTGTTCAGTATAACGTGAAAAATAGAAGATATCAAGTACTTTACGTTCTATATTATTAAAAACAAAACAGGGTATGAAGTTCATCGTAATCTGATGAAACTTCATACCCTGTTCATTTATTTTTATGGAGTTTTGTAACCGTAAGGATTATTTGGTAAACAGATCAACCAGATCCTGGCCGTCTTCGTAGCCCTGGCTCTTCAGCTCATTTACGAACCATTCGTCTACGCCGTCTACAGCTTCTTTAAAGGAATCGATATCCATATCTGCTTTCTCTGTGAAGGTTACGCCGTTTTTGGATTCCCAGCGTTCTTTGATCTCATTGTCGCTGGAACGGTTGATGTAACGTTCATACTCAACTGCCTTCTGGCCACATTCGTCAACAACTGCCTGCTGTTCTGGTGTGAGGCCGTCATAGATATCCTGATTGATGCAGAAGAACAGACAGTCATAAATTGCATCCCACATGGAACAGTAAGGCTGAACCTCCTGAACGCTTGCTGCGTCAATAGCAGGAAGTGGATTTTCCTCACCTTCAACCGTGTTCTGCTGAAGTGCTGTGTAAGTTTCTGACCAGTTCATGTTGGTGGCATCAGCGCCCCATCTCTTGTAGCATTCCATCAGAAGGTTGGAACCTGCTACACGAACCTTCAGGTTCTTCATATCATCTACAGATTTAATCTCGCGTTTGCTGTTAGTCAGTTCACGGAAACCGTTTTCTGCGATGCCCATGCAGTGGAGTCCGTACTCACCCAGGATTTCCTTCAGCTTCGCACCTGCTTCGCCGTCGAATTTCGCATCTGCATCATCGTAAGAATCATAGACAAATGGAAGAGAAACAACGTTGAAACGTGGATCAAATGCAGAGTAGATCAGGTTGGAGTGCATGGAGATCTGAACCGGGTCCCCATTCATCAGAGCCTGGATGCCTTCGGACTGGTTGCCGTTTGTAAGCTGGTCAGCTGCGTAAATGTTGACTTTAACTTTGCCGCCTGTAGCTTTTTCCATCAGTTCACCGAACTTACGTCCGCCGTCAGCCCAGGTACTTGTCTCAGTAGTGGAGCATGCAAAGTTCCAGGTTGTTTCCGGCCAGTCCAGATCACTGTAATCTTCCACTGTGTTGAAGGAATCCTTTGTGAAAAGGTCAACCAGATCCTGGGCATCGTCATAGCCCTGGCTCTTCAGTTCGTTTACAAACCAGTCATCGATACCGTCAACTGCTTCTTTGAAGGAGTCGATGTCCATATCTTCTTTTTCTGTGATTGTTACACCGTTCTGGCTTGCCCAGCGTTCTTTGATCTCGTCATCTCCGGAACGGTTGATGTAACGCTCATATTCAACTGCTTTCTGTCCTGCCTCGTCAACTACTTCCTGCTGTTGTGGTGTGAGACTGTTGTAGATGTTTTCGTTGATACAGAAGAACAGGCAGTCATAAATTGCATCCCACATAGAGCAGTAAGGCTGAACCTCCTGAACACTTGCAGCGTCGATAGCGGGAAGCGGATTCTCCTGACCTTCTACTGTGTTCTGCTGAAGTGCTGTGTAAGTTTCAGACCAGTTCATGTTTGTGGCATCAGCGCCCCATCTCTTGTAGCATTCCATCAGAAGGTTGGAGCCTGCTACACGAACCTTCAGGTTCTTCATATCGTCTACAGATTTAATCTCATGTTTGCTGTTTGTGATTTCGCGGAAACCGTTCTCTGCAATACCCATGCAGTGGAGTCCGTACTCACTGAGGATTTCTTTCAGCTTTGCACCTGCTTCGCCATCGAATTTCGCATCTGCATCGTCGTAAGAATCATAGACGAACGGAAGAGAAACAACGTTGAAACGTGGATCAAATGCAGAGTAGATCAGGTTGGAGTGCATGGAGATCTGAACCGGGTCCCCATTCATCAGAGCCTGAATACCTTCGGACTGGTTGCCGTTTGTAAGCTGGTCAGCAGCGTAAATGTTGACTTTGACTTTGCCGCCTGTGGCTTTTTCCATCAGTTCACCGAACTTACGTCCGCCATCAGCCCATGTACTTGTCTCAGTAGTGGAGCATGCGAAGTTCCAGGTCATTTCCGGCCAGTCAAGGTCGCTGTAATCTGCGATTGTGTCAAAGGAGTTATTGCCGTCTCCTGCCTCCTTGGAAGCTGTGTCAGAGGAAGCGGAGGACTGATCACCTGTGTAGGAGCCTTCTTTTGCAAGAGCTTTCGGAAGGAAAGTGGAGGTGATCGGGATGTATGTAACGATCAGAAGAACTGCAACGCAGGCTGCGATCATTGGCACAACTGCCCTTGAGATCTCCTGCAGAGTAACTTCCAGACCTTTTTTGATCTTGATGCTGATTGCTACGAAGAGGTTTACGCCTACAGGAGGAGTTACCTGTCCGATTGCAAGGTTTACAGTTGCCATAACACCGAATGCTACTATATCGTATCCAAGAGCCTTACATACAGGAAGCATGATCGGAATGAAGATGTACATAGCAGAGTTTGCATCGATGAAGCATCCTGCGATCAGGAAGATGATATTTACGATCAGCAGGAAGGTAAACTGATTGTGTGCGATGCTTCCAAGTAAATTGGAGGCTGCATCTGCAATACCGAATTTGGTACATACAAAGGAGAACAAAGAGGCACTTGCTACGATGAGCATGATACCGCCGGTTGTCTTTGCTGAGTCTACCAGGATGTCAAACATATCGCGGATAGAAACTTCGCGGTAGATGACCATACCTACGAAGAGTCCGTATACAACGGATACGGCTGCGGCTTCTGTTGGTGTGAAGATACCGCCGTAGATACCGCCCAGGATGATGATCGGCATCAGGAATCCCCAGAAAGCATCTTTAAAAGCGTCCCAGCGTTCTTTGCCTGAGGCTTTTTCTCTGGATGGTTTGATGTTGTGTTTCTTTGCTTCCAGCATTACTACGATTACCAGTGCCACGCCCATAAGAAGACCTGGTACGATACCTGCCATGAACATATCTGCGATGGATGTGCCTGTGATGGAGGCATATACAACGAAGGCGATACTTGCGGGATGACAATGGCGATGGAGCTTGAGGTTGCCATCAGTGCTGTGGAGAATGGTGCGGAGAAACCGCCCTGTTCTACCATTGCAGGGATCAGTACGGCGCCAAGAGCTGCAACAGTTGCAGGGCCGGAACCGGAGATGGCGCCGAAGAAGCAGGCTACGATAACACATACGATGGCGATACCGCCTTTTTTGTGGCCTACGCAGGTATCAACGAATTTGATCAGTCGTTTGGAGATACCGGCTTTTGCCATGATGTTTCCTGACAGTACGAAGAATGGGATTGCCAGGAGCAGGAATTTGCTGATTCCTGAGTACATGTTGGTTGCTACGATCGTCAGGGATGTACCGGAGTAGAGAATTGCGCATACGGAGGAAAGTCCGAGGCAGATTCCGATGGGTACACCCAGGATCAGGAATATGAAGAAGGAGATAAATAAGATTGCACTGATCATTTATTTGCCCTCCTTTTTGTCTGTTGTGATTGTGTTCATGTTACTTTTTGTGCTGTTGTCGGTATTTTTGGCGCTGTCGGTTTTGCAGCAGAAGTCCAGACAGAATTCAATGAAGTGAAGGATCATGCATCCTGCACCGATGGGTACGAAGGACCAGAAGATCCATTCAGGCCAGTTTAATACGAAGGTTCTTTTTCCATTCTGAAGCTGAGTAATTACCTTGTCCATTCCGTATTTGAAAAGGATGACGCTGAAGATGATGCTCAGGACTGTGATCAGAATTACGGATGGTTTCTTCAGTTTCTTTGGAAGGCGGTCTGTGACCAGTGTCAGGCTGACCAGTTCTCCTTCGCGGCAGGCCAGTGCGGCTGCCAGCAGGGTGATGAGTACGAATACCGCTACTACAAGTTCTTCTGTGAAGGACCAGGAACGGTGGATGACTTTACGGGAAAATACGTTTCCCACAGTCAGCACCAGGATCAGCAGTGTGGAGATCACAAGGACGATCTTTTCTACTGCAGCCAGTGCGTTCATGATTTTTTTGTAGATTTTCATGCTCTCTACTCCTCTCAAAAAATTTGCTGCTGTTTTTCGGAATTTGGAGCAGATTCAAGGCAGATGGAATGTAATGGTTATAATATGTAATTAGTTACATTTTTCATCTGTGGTGAATTCTGTTGTCTGCGAAAAACAGAAGTAGTGTTTCGGTTTCAGATCGACAGCCTGGAAAAGAAAGTATGTCTCGTGTGTCAGGGCTTTTTTATGTTATAGGAACATTACGGAGTAATTTCCTATAACATAAAAAAAGTCCGCCCCACGCAGGGACGGACATATGATATTCCGTAACCACCCTGTTTCACCTTTGAAACAAGTACGATTCTGCAACGTACCGATATACGCGGCTCCTGTAACGGGGGACGGCCGGGGAAGCTTACTGTGAATACGGCAATATCTGTGATGGCTGTATTCAAGGGTTCGGCTTTCCTTCTCGGGGATGATATTCGAAACAGGTCTGTCACTGCATTTCACCGGACTGCAGTTCTCTGAGGACGAGGGGGACTTGTTTTTACTGGTTCCCTTCGTTGAATTTATGCGTTATAGGTTTAGCTGTTTAAAAAGCTAAAGCAATTTTAACGCTGTTTGTTTTGAAAGTCAAGAGGTTTTTGTAAGTATTTGGGGGAAGTTTGTTGGTGTGGGGCGTACACAGACAATAAGGGACGCGCGAAGCAGCATCTCTCTGCAGGTTCAGTTCCGGGGGCTAAGTAACTCTAAGGTGGGGGAAATCCGCTAAAAGCATGAAGAAAAATGCAAAACTCGCTCCGTCGCAGACTCCGCTCAGACAGGTTGCTATTTTTCTTCATAACGCGGATTTCCCCCACCTAAGAGTTACTAAGCCCCCTCCAAATTCACCTGCAGAGAGATGCTGCTTCACGCTGGCTATTGGCTGTGTAAGAGAAAATGGATGAGGTGGTGGGAGCGGAGGGGTTAAGTGAAAAGAATCAGTTGTTACTCTTGACAATCGAATGATTTTCTGCGTATATTGTAAAAAATAAATATTAAATATTGGATAAGTAAAATAATGAGTAAAAGCTACAAAGATGAGCAGAAAGAGGTAAAGATCATGGATTTAAAGAATTATTCAACAGGAGTACAGCATATCGGGATTCCGACAAATGACATTGATAAAACTGTGGAGTTTTATCATAAACTTGGTTTTGAGACTGCATTTGAGACCGTAAATGAGGAAGCGAATGAGAAGGTTGTGTTTC
>ENA-OQIT01000248-OQIT01000248.1-human-gut-metagenome-genome-assembly--contig:-NODE-248-length-12245-cov-2.282555_pt1 | contig 12245 bp, 7 predicted proteins | sample MGYA00242587_ERZ504752 | MGnify/ENA primary metagenome ERZ504752 (study PRJEB26092, sample SAMD00036352) | human gut metagenome | host: Homo sapiens | study: EMG produced TPA metagenomics assembly of... | reverse complement strand
TTGGAGGCGGGATGCCGCACTCGGAGCCCATGATCTCGGCACCCGCGGTCTCGTTCAGCAGGAAGTTGATGAGGGTAGCTGCCTCTGCGGGATGCTGGCAGGTCTTGGTGATGGCCAGACCCATGGAGACCTTGGAGAAGCCGCCGTTGTAATCGCCGAACTTGATCTCCTCGCCCACGGTGAAGCCAGCCTTGTTCTCCTCGTCCAGAGCGTCAGCGTACTTGGTAGCGGAGGAGTCCCACTCGAAGCAGCCGGCCAGCTTGCCGGTGATCCACTCGGTGGACTGGTGAGCGGCGTTGTCGCCGTTGGAGCCGTAGTAGGTGGGCAGGCTCATGATGACGTGGCCCTCGACCAGGCTCTTGATGAAGTCGATGCCCTCAGCGATCTGGTCGGCATCGTAGTTCAGGGTGGAGGTGGCGGGGTCTGCCCAATCCTTGCCGTACTTGCTCTCGAGGTAGAACACCATCAGGATCATACGGTCGTATGCGCCCAGGTGCAGGGGATAGTAGTCATCGCCCAGCTTCTCCTGGAAGGTCTTGCCGGCAGCCATCAGCTCGTCCAGAGTGGTGGGGAAGGAGATGCCGGCCTTGTCGAAGGTGGTCTTGTTCCAGTAGAAGATACGGCCGGTCATGGAGACGGGCACGCACTGCTGAGAGTTTGCCACGTTGCAGGCAGCCAGCTTGGCCTCATCCCACTGGGTCAGGTCGAGGTACTCGGAGACGCTGTTCAGGTCGATGAAGGTCTGGCCGTTCTTGGAGTAGTTGTACAGCCAGTTCCAGTTGATCTGGCAGACATCCTCAGCGACGCCGCCTGCGAACTTGGTGGACATGGTGTCCTCCCAGCCGGACCATGCAGCGAAGGTGGGGTTGACGGTGATGGTGCTGTGCTCAGCAGAGAAAGCCTTGATGGCCTCCTGGTAAGCGTTGTGACGGGACTCGCCGCCCCACCAGCTCATGGTCAGGGTGACGGGGTCAGAAGACAGACCGGCCACGGAAGCTGCTGCGGAAGAAGCGGCAGTGGAAGTGGCGGTAGAACCAGCGTTGCCGGAGCCGCCGCAGGCGGCCAGCAGGCCGGCAGCACCCACAGCGCCAGAGACCTTCAGAAAGTCACGACGAGAAATTGCCTTGCTCATTTTCGTTCTCCTCCTATGTAGAAAACATCTTCTTGCATGGACGCCTCTGCAAAGCATCCGTTGTATACAAATATGATACCAAAAGCAAGAAAAAAAAGAAAGATGCAAATTGTAGTGATAGCGGCAGAAAACGTACAAATATTGCGCTTATTTTTTGCCCGCTTTTGACGTCATTGCCAGAATGAATAAACTTGGACCGAAAAACTGTGCAACTTGTATACTTCAACGATTTGCATAGAAAACTGGGATGCAACAGGGGAAGATTGGCCTGAATTGCAAGAATTTTGTAGCCGAGGCAGAATTTGTTGAAAGAGCGTTGTATACATTAAAAGCAACGATAACAGAAAGTTCCGGCCCTGAGCTGATATATCAATAGCGCAAAAAACGCGCGAATCAGGCCCCGACTGATATATCACGGATGCAGAAAAGATACAAAAATGCCGCCCGGCGCGCGGGCGGCATAAGATCAGGAAAAAGAGTCACCGGCGGGCGGCGTAGAAGGCGCTGCGCTCCCGGAAATAGCACTGGGGACACATGCTGACGTACTGGACGTCATTCTCAAGGTCGATGGCTACCTGTTCGCCCTCAAAGACGAAGCGACCGTTGACCTTGCGGCAGTTGCAGGTGGCCTTGCGGCCGCAGGTGCAGATGGTCTTCATCTCCTCGATGGTGTGGGCCAGCTCCAGAAGCCGGGTGGAGCCGGGGAAGCCCTTGAGGGAGAAGTCGGAGCGCAGGCCGTAGCAGATGACGGGGATGTTCAGCTCTACCGTCACCATGAACAGCTGCTCGGCCTGCTCTGCGGTGAGGAACTGGCTCTCGTCACAGAGCACACAGGCCAGAGGCCGGCCCTCGCTGCTGGCGGCCCGGACGGCCTCCACCAGGTCCATGTCCGGCGGCACCAGCAGGTCGGCAGGGCGGCGGACGCCCAGACGGCTCACGAGGTCGCCGCTGCCCTTGGTGTCCACCCTCGGCTTGAGGATGAGCACCCGCATCCCCTGCTCCTCGTAGTTGTGGGCCACCTGCATCAGCGCGGTGCTCTTGCCGCTGTTCATTGCGCCGTAACGGAAATAAAGCTTTGCCATATCGAAAAAGTCTCCTCATGAAAGGACTCTCTCAGCCAAAGCCTGACGGAGAGGGCCGGTATTATCGATCGTATCTGCTCAGTCCTGATTGCGCAGCCGGTAGCCTAGGCTCATCAGGCTGTCGCCGAGGTGGACATTCTCCACCACCACGTCGGGGTAGGAGACAGACAGATCGTAGTGGGAGAAGTTCCAGAAGCCCTGGATGCCCAGAGCCACCAGACGGCCGCTGATCTCCTCTGCGCCGCTGCGGGGCAGACAGAGCACAGCCACCTCGGGGTGGTGCTCGGCGCAGAAAGCTTCCAGCTCATCGATGTGTAAGATCCGGATGCCGTTGATCTCTTTGCCCACCTCGTCGGGGGCGTTGTCGAAGGCGGCGATGAGTTTGTAGCCGTTGGTGTCGGTGGTGATGAAGCGGCTCACAGCCTTGCCCAGACGGCCGCAGCCGATGAGGATGGTGGGCAGGAGGTCGCCGTTGCCAAAGAGCAGATGCTCAAGGATGCTCAGCAGGTTCTCCACCGAGTAGCCGATGCCCTGACGGCCATTCACGTCGCCGATGCAGTTGAAGTCCTGCCGCACCTGAGAGGCAGTGGTACCCATCTGGGCGGCCAGCTCACGGGATGAGATGCTGGTGATGCCGTCGTTCTTCAGGGTGCGCAGGTAGCGATAGTATTTGGGCAGGCGCTTGATGACGGGCAGAGAAGCTTTGCCGGGAGTGTTCATAGGGGGGCTCCTTTCTTTTTATCCGCAGCATTGCCGGGGGGAGGTGCGCAGCGGCAGGGCGCTCCGGCAAAAGATTTGTACTTTCTTGTACAATAATGATACATATTTGACAATCTTATCTCTAGTATAAAGTATACAGCGCGAAGAGAGAATGTCAAACCATTTGGCACATTTTTTTGAGAAAGAAAAGAAATCTTTGCCGAAGTATAACCGGCAGGAATGGCGGACAAGCTGAAATGAAGCAAAAAGGAGGATGCGCAGAATGTCACAGGAAGAGAAGAACGTCCCCGTGGAGCAGCAGCGGCTGGAAAAAGAGCAGATCGAGGATATGGGCAGCGTTTACCGCACCCGGGGAGCTCACGCCATCCACTGCCTGACGGTCATCGGCCAAGTGGAGGGCCATGTGGAAGCGCCCCAGGGCCAGAAGACCACCAAGTATGAGCATGTCATCCCCCAGCTGGTGGCCGTGCAGGAGGACCCCGCCATCGAGGGCCTGCTGGTCCTGCTCAACACCGTGGGCGGGGATGTGGAGGCGGGGCTTGCGCTGGCGGAGCTCATCGCCAGCATCTCCAAGCCCAGTGCGGCGGTGGTGCTGGGCGGGGGCCACTCCATCGGCATCCCGCTGGCCGTCAGCGCCCAGCGGAGCTTCATCGTGCCTACCGCCACCATGACGGTCCACCCCGTCCGCCATTCCGGCATGATACTGGGCGTGCCGCAGACCATGCGCTGGTTCGAGCAGATGCAGGAGCGGATCACCGGCTTCGTGGCGTCCCACAGCGGCATCTCGGAGAAGCGGTACACCGAGCTGATGATGCGCACGGGCGAGCTGGTCATGGACGTCGGCACCGTGCTGGATGGCCGAAAAGCCGTGCGGGAAAGGCTCATCGACGAGCTGGGCGGGCTGTCGGACGCGCTGGCATGGCTCTACCGAGAAATCGAGGGGAAATAAATTGCCATTTGACTTTTCCCGTGGTACAATGAAAGAATCGAGTCGTATCGGAATTCTTCCATCGTCACCGGCAGAGCCGCCCTGAGCGCGCCCTGCTTCATGATATAAAATAAGGAACGGGTTTTAGGAAACATGGCAAAGAGAAAACGCAAGACCTCCGGGCGCAGCACAGCCTCGCGCCGCAAGAACCGGACACAGGACCGGATGCCCGCGGGGCTCATCACCCTGTTTGCGGGGCTGGTGCTCATGGCGCTGGCTTTCGTGCCGGGCAGCTCGGCCTGGCGCACGATGCACGATGTCCTGTTCGGCGTGTTCGGCTGCGGAAGCTTCGTGCTGGGCGCAGCGCTGTGCTATCTGGCCATCCTCTACACCCGGGGCGAAGACCTGCTGCCCCACATCGCAAAGCTGGCGCTGGGGCTCATCTTCGCCAGCGGCACGGTCATCGTCTTTTCTGACATCTCCACCGACCAGACCGCCGCCCAGATGACCGCTGCCTGTTATCAGAATGGGATGAGCGCATGGCTCTCGGGCGGTGCGCTGGGCGCTGTGCTGGGCGGGACGCTCCTGCTGCTCTGCGGCAGACCCGCCGCCAATCTGGTCATGGCGGCGCTGGCGGCCTGCGCCAGCCTGTACATTTTTGACGTTACGCCCGCCGAGTGCTGGCAGTGGCTCTGCAACGTGGGCGGCAGCGTCCACGAAAAGGGTCTTGCCGTCCACGAGCAGAATGCCGCCCGCCGGGCCGAGCGTCTGGCAGAACGCGCCGCCGAGGAGGCCGCGGCAGAGGAATATGAGGACTATGACGACGACCTGCCGGAAGACGAAGTGGGCGAGGACTGCTGCGGCGGCGAAGAGCCTGCCGCGCCCGCCTTCCATATCCAGCCTCCCGGCTGGCTGGCTGGCGTCTTCCACTGGGGCCATCAGGTGATGCAGGGCGGCGAACAGGCGGAGCCTGCCCTGCGCCCGCACCGGAAGCGCAGACCCCGCCTCAGCCCGAGCCTCGCCCCCGTACAGGTGGAGAAGTCCCGGCCCCGTGCGCCCTTTGATATTGATTTAGGCCCTGACCATACCACCGTCACCGAGGGCGGCAGTGAGCCCATCGAGCCCATCATCCTCGGCCCCGGCGGCACCTTCGGCATGGACCCGCTCCGCCGTGCGCCCATCCGCGCCACCGTGACGCCCATCGTCCCGGACGCTGTGGATACCGCCGCCGAGGACTTCTTCACGGCCCAGCCCGAGCCGACGGTGACGCCCACCGTTACGCCCGCCGCCCCGGCAGAAGAGCCGGAACAGCAGCCTGCGCCTGAGCCGCCGCTCTCCTTCGGCATCCCACTCTATGATCTGACCCCGACTCCGGAACCGGCCCCGCAGCCGGTCAGCGCCGAGAATGCTGCGGCGTTCCGCTCTGAGCCGGATGAGGACGGCTGGATCAGCATCACCAGCGACCCGGTGGAGGAAAAAGACCTCAACACGCTGGTGGCAGCCGCCATGGAAAAGCCCGCTGTCTCCGAGGAGCAGGCCGCAAACGCCCCCGCCGAAGAGGCAGAGACGGAGGAGAGCTTCCAGTATCAGTACCCGTCCATCGAGCTGTTCGAGCGCGCCCCGGAGGAAAGCGACTCCGGCGCGGAAGACGAGCTGAAAGCCAACGCCCAGAAGCTGGTGGACACGCTGGAAAGCTTCGGTGTCCGCACCCGTGTGCTGGATATTTCCCGCGGCCCGTCGGTCACCCGGTATGAAGTCCAGCCCATGGCGGGCGTCAAGATAAGCCGCATCACTTCGCTGGCGGACGACATCGCCCTGAACCTGGCGGTGGCCGATGTCCGCATGGAGGCACCCATCCCCGGCAAGCCTGCCGTGGGCATCGAGGTGCCGAACCATAAGAAAACGCCGGTCTACATCCGCAGCGTCTTCGAGAGCCAGAGCTTTTTGCGGATGACCTCGCCGATGGGCATTGCGCTGGGCAAGGACATCGCCGGCGTGGCCCAGGTGGCCGACCTGTGCAAGATGCCCCATCTGCTCATCGCGGGCAGCACCGGCAGCGGTAAATCGGTCTGTGTCAACAGCATCATCATGAGCCTGCTGTTCCGCTCCAGCCCCGAGGACGTCAAGCTCCTGCTCATCGACCCCAAGGTCGTCGAGCTGGCTGAGTACAACGGCATCCCCCACCTGCTGATGCCCGTCGTCACCGAGCCCCGCAAGGCGGCCGGCGCACTGGGCGGCGCAGTGCAGGAGATGGAGCGCCGCTACCACCTCTTCGCGGAGAACAACGTCCGCGACATCAAGTCCTTCAATAAGCTGGCGGCAGCGGACCCGGACCTTGAGAAGATGCCCTATATCGCCATCATCATCGACGAGCTGGCCGATCTGATGATGGTCGTCGGCAAGGATGTCGAAGACTCCATCTGCCGCATCGCCCAGAAGGCCCGCGCCGCCGGTATGCACCTCATCGTGGCGACCCAGCGCCCCAGCGTGGACGTCATCACCGGCCTCATCAAGGCCAACATCCCCAGCCGCATCGCCTTCGCCGTGTCCAGTCAGGTGGACAGCCGCACCATCCTCGACGGTGCCGGTGCCGAAAAGCTGCTGGGCATGGGCGATATGCTCTTCATGCCCGTGGGCGCACCCAAGCCCACCCGTATCCAGGGTACCTTTGTGCGGGATGAGGAGATCAGCCGTGTGCTGGACTTCATCAAGAAGAGCGCCACCGTCCAGTACGACGAGGCCATGATAGAGGCCATGGAGAAACACGCCATCCAGGACGGCAAGAAGGGCAGCAGCTCTGCCGACTCCGACGAGGAGGGCGGCAGTGACCCGATGCTCAAGCAGGCTGTGGAGGTGGTCATCGACGCCGGCCAGGCGTCCACCAGCCTGCTGCAGCGCCGCTGCAAGCTGGGTTATGCCCGCGCCGCCCGCATCATGGACGAGATGGAAGAAAAGGGCATCATCGGCCCCTACGAGGGCGCAAAGCCCCGCGCTGTCCTCATCAGCCGCCAGCAGTGGCTGGAAATGCAGATGAATCAGCCGGATGAATGATCCGCATTTTTATTGAATGGAGAAGCTAGTCTATGAAAGCAACTGATTTTGTTGTGAAAACTACAAAAGAATATGTTGAACAGATGCCGAAGGCTCAGCGAAAAAAAATGGGCCAATTTTTCACAAGTGCAGGAACAGCACGCTTCATGGCAGAGCTATTTGAAATTCCCTCTGAGATAGATTCGATTTCAATTTTGGACCCGGGAGCTGGTTCTGGAATACTTGCAGCAGCTGCGGTAGATAGATTGGAAGAAATAGAGAGTATTCGAACGATTTATATAGTATGCTATGAGAACAATCCTGATGTGGCGGAGCTTTTGAAATCCAATTTGGAATGGATGAAGAAACATTCTGAAAAGGAAATATCCTATGAATTGCGGCAGGAAAACTATATTTTAAGTCAGTCGGAAAACTATAATGGTACATTCAGCGCGGAATTGAATCCTCAGAAATATGATATTGTGATTTCAAATCCTCCATATATTAAGTTGCCGAAGACTGCACCAGAAGCAATGGCAATGCAGGATGTCTGCTATGGAGCGCCAAATCTCTATTTTCTGTTTGCTCGAATGAGTGCTTTTAATTTGAAAGAAAATGGAGAAATGGTCTATATAGTTCCCCGCTCGTGGACGTCAGGAGCGTACTTCAAAAAATTTCGAAACAAATTTTTTGAAGAAATGGCCTTGGAACATATACATCTGTTCGAAAGCCGTGATAAGGTCTTTGAAATTGAAAGCGTTCTTCAAGAGACGATGATTTTCAAAGCAAAGAAAACTCAGCAGAAACCTTCCCAAATATTGATGACAACCACAAAGAACAATTCGGATTTTGAGGGTAGAACAGTATTTCAAGCACCATACGAGACAGTGGTCAATGGGGCAGAAGATTATGTATATTTGGTGACGAACGAAAAAGAAGCAAGTGTGCTTCAAAAAATGAATGGATGGAAGAAAACGCTGCCACAAATCGGGCTGAAAATGAAAACAGGTCTGACAGTGGATTTTCGTAATCGAGAAGCGCTGTGTGATTCGGCACAAAATGGTGCGGTTCCTCTTTTTTATGCACAGCATATTCAGAATGGAAATGTTGTTTTTCCGATAGGAAGGGAAAATGAATATCTGGTAACAAATCAGATGGGGCTGCTTCAGAAAAATACAAACTATTTGTTCGTAAAACGCTTTACCGCGAAAGAAGAGCATCGCAGGCTGCAATGCGGAGTATATTTGGCCAGAAAAAATCCGGAATATAATAAAATCAGTACGCAGAACAAGATAAATTTCATTGAAGGAATTCGAGAACTTTCGGAATGTACAGTTTATGGCTTGTATGTGCTTTTCAATTCCACATTTTATGATATGTATTATCGTATTTTAAACGGTTCAACACAAGTGAATTCGACAGAGGTGAATTCGATGCCAGTCCCTTCGCTCGATACAATCGAAGCGATGGGAAGGAAGTTGTTGAAAGTACACGATATGTCAGAAACTGAATGTGACAAAATTTTGGAGAGTTATTTATGAGTAAATTAGAGGACGCTCGAAAAATCCTGACAGCGTTACAGGTGCCCAAAGCACAGAAAAAGGATATGTGCTGTTATACGCTGCTTGCATTGGCAGGATTAGATGAAGATGGTGCATGGGATTCAGCGACAAATGAGTGGATTCGCATTCACGATGTGAATGTGTTTCTAAAAGAGCATTACGATGTGGCATATGCTGAAAATAGCAGAGAAACGATTCGAAAAGACGCAATGCATCATTTTCGTAATGCGGCATTCATTGAAGATAATGGAATGCCTACCAATAGCCCGAAATATTGCTATCGATTAACAAACGAAATGGTGGAACTGGTTCGAAGCTATGGTAGTGATATGTGGGAACAGGGATTAAAACAGTTTTCTCAAAACCACGAAACATTGATTTCGTTGTATGCAGCTAAGAAGACGATGCAAAAGATGCCGGTGAAAATTAACGAGATGATTTTTACACTTTCACCCGGAAAGCATAATCAACTTCAAAAAGTAATCATTGAGGAGTTCGCACCGCGTTTTGCACCCAATTCGGAGTGTCTGTATTTGGGCGATACAACGAAGAAGGATTTGATAATACAGACGGAAAAGCTTCAAAAATTAGGCTTTGATATTTCTGTACATGATAAAATGCCAGATGTGGTTCTTTATACAGAAGAAAAAGATTGGATTATTTTGTGGAAGCTGTTACGTCGGTGGGACCGATGGAGCCGAGAAGAATAAAAGAAATTGAAGAAATGACGAAGGGCGTTGCTTCGGGCAAAATCTATGTGACAGCATTTCCGGATTTTAAGACTTATAAAAGATTTTCAGCTTCTCTTGCATGGGAGACAGAAGTTTGGCTTGCAGAAATGCCGGACCATATGATTCATTTGAATGGCGATAAATTTTTAGGACCGAGAAGGTAACAAAATAGAGGGTACAATGGAGCATTACACCGAATTTCTCCCCATCAGCCGGGCCGACATGGAGGCCCGGGGGTGGGACCGGCTGGACTTCGTGGTGGTGGGTGGAGACGCCTATGTGGACCACCCCAGCTTTGGTACCGCCATCATCAGCCGCCTGCTGGAAGCCGAGGGCTACAAGGTGGGCGTGCTGGCTCAGCCCCGCTACACCGACTGCGAGGACTTCAAGCGGTTCGGAAAGCCGAAGTACGGCTTCTTCATCGGCGGCGGCAACGTGGACAGCATGGTGAGTCACTATTCCGTCGCAAAGATCCCCCGCGCGGAGGACGAGTATTCCCCCGGCGGCAAGGGCGGCGCACGGCCCGACCGCAGCGCCACCGTCTACACCAGACTTGCCAAGCAGGCATACCCTGACCTGCCCGTCATTCTGGGCGGTCTGGAAGCATCGCTCCGCCGCTTTGCCCACTACGACTACTGGCTGGACACCGTCCTGCCCAGCATCGCCGAGGACTCCGGTGCGGACATCATCAGCTTCGGTATGGGGGAACACCAGACCGTGGAAATTGCCCGCCGTCTGGCGGCAGGGGAGCCGGTGGAGAGCATCACCGATGTGGACGGCACCTGCTACCTGACCGACTTCGACCACCTGCCCGAGCGGTATGTGGAGTGCGCGGGCTTCAGGAAGGTCGCCTCCGATAAGGTGGCCTATGCGAAAGCCTGCCGCATCCAGATGGACAATCAGGACGTCGTCAGCGGCAACATTATCGTCCAGAAGCAGAGCGAGAAGTACCTCGTGCAGAACATCCCTGCAAAGCCCCTCGTCCGCTGGGAGCTGGATAAGGTCTACGCCCTGCCCTACACCCGCCGCTGCCACCCCATCTACGAGGCCATGGGCGGTGTGCCTGCCATCCGCGAGGTGCAGTTCTCCATCATCCAGAACCGCGGCTGCTTCGGCGGCTGTAACTTCTGCGCCATCCAGCTGCATCAGGGCCGACGCGTCACCAGCCGCAGCGCCGACAGCATCGTGGCCGAAGCAGAGCGGATGACCCACGAGCCGGATTTCAAGGGCTACATCCACGACATCGGCGGCCCCACCGCCAACTTCCGTTTCCCATCCTGCCGCGAGCAGATGCTGCGGGGGATGTGCAACGGCGGCAAGCACTGCCTCGCCCCCACCACCTGTTCCCACATGATCGTGGACCACAGCGATTACCTGAAAATCCTCCGCCGCGTCCGGGAGCTGCCCGGCGTCAAGAAGGTGTTCATCCGCAGCGGCATCCGCTTCGATTACCTGATGGCCGACCCCGATGACACTTTCTTTAAGGAGCTGGTGGAGTACCACGTTTCCGGCCAGCTGAAAGTTGCGCCGGAGCACTGCGCCCCCAACACCCTCGCCTACATGGGCAAGCCGCCGATCGAGACCTTCAACAGGTTCAAGGATAAGTTCTACGAGCTGAGCAGGAAGGCAGGAAAAAAGCAGTACCTCGTGCCGTATCTCATGTCCAGCCACCCGGGCAGCACCCTCAAGGATGCCGTCTATCTGGCCGAATACCTCTACAAGAACCATATGCGCCCCGAGCAGGTGCAGGATTTTTATCCCACGCCCGGCACCGTGAGCACCTGTATGTTCTACACCGGCCTCGACCCCTACACCTTGAAGCCGGTGTTTGTGGAAAAGACCGCTGAGGGAAAGGCGCTTCAGCGCGCCCTGCTCCAGTATTATGAGCCCCGCAACGCCGAAAAGGTCATCAAGGCGCTGAAAATGACCCACCGCGAAGACCTCATCCCCCTGCTGGTTCCCGCTGAGGGCCGCATTGCGGTCCAGCGCTCGGCCCGCAGAGCCGAGGCCGCCGATGTGACCATCCACGGCGACGGCACCTACACCGTCCGGCCCAGAGGCAAGGGCGGCAAGCCCCAGAGCCGCTCCACCGCCCCGGCAGGCCGTCAGCCCAGCCCCGGCGCACGTTTTGCGCCCCATTCGGCTCCTGCGCATAAACCGAAAAGCAATCAACAGAAAGAGAATACATCGTGGAAAACTTCAAAAAAGAAAAAGTGACCGCTCAAACGCTCATGAGCCGCCTCGCTGCGCTGGCGCTGGCCGCAGCCCTTGCGCTGGGCCTCGTGGGCTGTGATACCTCTTCCATCGTCCCGGGAGGCAGCGGTGACGTCATGCCGAACCCGGCAGCTTCTCAGACCAGAACGGCGCCTTCCGACGGGCAGGACGCCGCCTTCCAGATGCACTTCATCGACGTGGGGCAGGCGCTGAGCGTGCTGGTGGAGTGCGACGGACAGTTCATGCTCTATGACGGCGGCAATGTGGACGACGGCAGTCTGGTGGTCTCCTACTTGCAGAGTCAGGGGGTCGAGCAGCTGGAGTATGTCTTCTGCTCCCACGCCCACGAAGACCATGTGGGCGGTCTGGCCGCTGCGCTGGCCTATTTCCCGGCTTACCACGTCTACAGCCCCGTGACGGAAGCCTCCACCAAGTGCTTCCAGGATTTCGTCAAGTACACCCAGCAGCAGAACTTACAGGTGGAAGTACCTGCCGCAGGCACCCAGTGGGCGCTGGGCAGCGCCACTGTGACCATGCTTGGCCCGGTAGCGCAGTATGACGACACCAACGATACCTCCATCGTCCTGCGCATCGACTACGGTGCGACGAGCTTCCTGCTCACCGGTGATATGGAGGCCGACGCCGAGCGCGACCTTGTGAACAGCGGCGCGAACCTCAAGGTGGATGTCTTACAGGTGGGCCACCACGGCTCCAGCACCTCCACCAGCTACGTCTTCCTGAACGCTGTCCTGCCCGAGATGGGCATCATCTCCTGCGGGGTCAACAACAAGTACGGCCACCCCCACGAGGAGACCCTGAGCATCCTGCGGGACGCCGGTGTGGACG
>ENA-OQIT01000247-OQIT01000247.1-human-gut-metagenome-genome-assembly--contig:-NODE-247-length-12270-cov-3.513053_pt1 | contig 12270 bp, 14 predicted proteins | sample MGYA00242587_ERZ504752 | MGnify/ENA primary metagenome ERZ504752 (study PRJEB26092, sample SAMD00036352) | human gut metagenome | host: Homo sapiens | study: EMG produced TPA metagenomics assembly of... | reverse complement strand
CCTTGGACAGCATCTTCAACCGGGTGATCCAAAACTGGAAGAAAGGAAAGACTACCTGGGTTTTTGCCGATGAGTTTTACCTGTTGTTCCGGTATCAGTACAGTGCGGACTTTTTCTACCGGCTCTATAAGAGAATCCGTAAATACCATGGGTTTGTCACAAGTTTAACGCAGAACGTAGAGGAACTTTTGAAATCGGATACGGCAAGGCTGATGCTGGCAAACAGTGAGTTTTTGATCCTTTTGAACCAGGCTGCCACAGACCGGGACGAACTGGCATCTCTTTTGAACATTTCCGAGAACCAGTTATCCTATATCACCAATGTAGGCGCAGGTAAGGGTTTGATCCGGTGTTCCGGAAATCTTGTGCCATTTGAGAACAGCTTCCCAAAGAATACGAAGCTGTACCGTTTGATGACAACGAAACCAGGTGAATGCTAGTGAAAAAGATATTTTTGAGGGTGCTGCTGAACGTTCTTCGGCAGCATCCTTTTGGGAAGGAGGAAATGTAAATGAAAGAAGGAGAAACAGTGGAAATCCAGGAAACGAGAGAACCGCTTCGGGAGCAGGGCAGTATCCGGGCATTGCTGGAACTTTTGGAACAACAGGGCATGGAGCAGGAAAAAGGGGATGTGCTCCGTATGGCAGACTATATTGATTCTATGGAAATGCAGCTGGGAACTGTCCTAAAGGAATTGGGAGAGGTGAAGAAGCAATTGGGTGTGATGCAGGAAAGCAAGGTCAAACTCTTTGCGGTGAACACAATCCAGAAGGCGGAACATCAGGTGCAAACACTTCGTTTTCAGGTGGGAGAATGGAAAAGAAAGTTTGTGGGACGAGCAGAACAGGCAGTTATGGACTTTAAAGAAAAGGGGAAAGATGCCCTTGCCTGTGCGGTAAAGGGAATGCACCTTACTCAAGGCTTGCAAAAAATCCAATCGTCTCTGCATACGGTGATGCTGTCGATGGATCAGAAGATTGACCGTCTGGGGAGCATGGCGGAAGAACTGCATGTTGCCAAAGAGCATCTGCGGAATGCATTTCTGGAAGCGGGTGGAAAAGAGGTGCGAAAGCTCACAGAACGCAATTCCGAACAGGGAATCATCTTTCAAACGCAGAAAGTGCTATTCCAGTCTATGCGGAGTATCCATCAGTTGGAGCAGAAAACAGAGCGATTGAAACAGCAGGCTGAGAAACTGGAAGCAAGAGAAGGAAAACAATTGTCTGTGAGGAATACCTTGCAGGAACTTCGACAAGAACAACACCATCTGAAGCTTGGTAAAGAAGAAAAACAGAAAGTCGGCGGTTCGATAAAGAGAAGTTTTTCAAAGGGAGGTGAAATCCATGAAAGAAGAAACAACATTACCTTCTTGCAGCGGAGTGCGGGGAGTTTCATGGGATGGGGGAGTGTATCGAATGTACGTCTTTAAAAGAAGCCTTCCGGCATTACCAGAGATTTTGCAAACGTTCCCCTCAGATGCTTCCGTCTTTGGAATTTTCCCTGCACCATGCAGAGGATCCTCTGTATAACGAGGGAGAATATCCATTGGCTACCGGGGAGAAGGGAAAAGAGTTACTATCCTATGTTCCCTACTATGCCAATCATCCGCTGGTGCAGGAAGCGGTAAGGGAATTGGAACAGCTGGAGAGTCAGCAGAAGAAATTAAAAAAGCGGGGAAGGGAACGTTAGAAAGTACAGAAGATGGGAGGTGTGTGATTGAAAGATATCAAAGAAAAAGTGCGGGATCAAAGTCCAAAGATCCGCAATCCTGCCTCCCGGCTTCCGAAAGAACTGGTGCGTTCTGCGATGCTGGAGACAAAAGAAAAGACCAGCATCATGGCAGATAAGATCGGAAGAGAAACGGGAGAGGAATCCCCGGTAGAATATGCTGGAAACCGGATAGAACGAGTGGAACAGCGGGCTGGGAAAGAAAGCGTTTTTGCAGCCTATCGTGGCGGAAAGAAGCTGGCAGTGAAAACCTATGAAAAGTTAAAAGAACAAAGACAAAAGCAGAGAGAAGCTGTTACCGCCCCTTTGGACGGGGAAACAGGAAACGGCGGAACATCTGCCCAGACAGGACAGGCAAGAGCAAAGAAAGGGCGCACAGGAGCCGGACGGAGCATCAAGGTCAAACCGGAAGCGGAGAAAACGATCAAGGAAGCCGGAAACCGGGCAGTAAAAACAGCGCCCCGCATGGTGAAAGCGTCCCCGGTTTCTTACAAGAAGGTGAAAACCTAGGCAATCTTACAAAAAAAACAGGCTCTAACATCTATGAGGGCGGCAAGGGAAGACAAAACGGGCTGCCATGCGTTCTGCCCAGGCAGCAAGACAAAGCGCCGAGGCGGACAAAAACAACTGCCGAGGGGGCTGAAAGCTATGGCGGAAGCTGCCGCCCATGCGGTAAAGGCAGCTTTTGCAGCATTGATGGCAGGCGGTGGTATGGTATTTGTGATCTTGATCCTTATTGTAGGAATCATTGGCGGCGCTTTCGTTTATCGGGAGTTCCCAGAGCAGCGAGCCGCTGAGTGCGGAAGTCCTGGCCCATACCCAAGTGATCCAGCGGTATGCCAGTGAATTTGGAATCCCGGAATATGTATCGGTCATCCAGGCAATCATGATGCAGGAGAGTGGCGGAAGGGGAAGTGATCCCATGCAGGCCAGCGAGTGTCCGTATAATACCCAGTATCCCAATACGCCCGGTGCAATCCAGGATGCCGATTATTCTATCAAGGTGGGCGTACAGTATTATGCAGATTGTGTCCGGGAAGCCGGATGTGAAAGCCCACAGGATATGGACAAGCTAAAACTTAGTTTACAGGGCTATAATTACGGGAATGGGTATATCTCATGGGCAATCCGAAACCATGGAGGCTATAGCGAGGCCAATGCGCTGCAGTTTTCCCAGGAACAGGCAGCCGCCCATGGGTGGTCAGGTTATGGAGATCCAGAGTATGTACCCCATGTGCTTCGGTATTATTCCGGCGGGGGATTGTTTGCCGGACTTTTTGGAAATGGGCAGCTCGTGACCATTGCGAAAAGCCAGTTGGGGAACGAAGGCGGCCAGAAGTTCTGGTCGTGGTGGGGATTCACAGAGCGACAAGAATGGTGTGCCTGTTTCGTGTCCTGGTGTGCAGACCAGGCAGGACTCATTCAAAGCGGTGCGGTGCCAAAATTTTCTGTTTGTACGGACGGGAAGAACTGGTTTCAAAACCAAGGAAGATGGCAGGGGGCAGGTAGTATGCCAAGTCCCGGTGCAATCATCTTTTTTGATTGGGAGCATGATGGAACGTGCGACCATGTAGGAATCGTGGAACGCTGTGACGGAACAACCGTCTATACCATAGAAGGAAACTCCGGGGATGCGGTAAAGGAGAGAAGCTATTCGATCAGTTCCGATTCCATTATGGGATATGGAATGGTAGTTTATTAGAAACAGGAAAATGAATGATAGATGGAATTGTAGAGCTTGAATAACAATGCTATAATAGGAGAAGAAGGCAGGGCAGATGTCCTGCCTGTAAAAAATATGAAAAGTATAATCGTTTGATTGATAAAATAGAAGAACTGGGGAGTGGAATGTTTGAAACGGGAAGAGATTTACGAATATGTGAAGAAACAATATGGAACAGTTCCGGAATATCTTTGGAAGGAATCACCGGAAAGTGCGGTGCTGCGGCATCCGAATGAAAAATGGTATGCGGTGTTGATGCAGGTTGAAAAATCCAGACTGGGATTGGACGGAAATACGAAAATAGACATCATCAATGTAAAGTGTGATGCGGATATGGTGGGACTGTTGACACAGACCTATGGATTTTTACCGGGATATCATATGAATAAGAAATACTGGATCACGATGCTGTTGGACGGAACCGTAAGCGAGGCGAAAATCTTAGATTTTTTGGATATGAGTTATGATTTGATTGATGGGAAAATATAGTATAAGTTTATTTAATAGGTTAAAGTATAGATCGAATAATGTATAAAATGTAGAAGAGTAGCAGAATATAAAATGGTAATTGTATTTCTCACATATTTCGCGTAGAATGTAAATTAGAAAAGCTATGCATCAGCGGTGGGGTGACACCTAAAATCTGATACATTTTCCGAACGAAGGTGTCGGAGGTTGGCAGGCAACGGAAAAACCTGTTATTTTCCAGACGAAGGTGCTGGAGGTTGGCAGACAACAGAAAAATTAACCATGGGAAGGGAATGCTTAGTGCTGCGGCATGGACAGTCCCTTTTCTAAATCTTACAAGATTAAAATTACAAGAGGAAAAATTGAATGAAATACATATTTTTGCATGGACTGGGACAAGTGCCTTCAGATTGGGAAACTACAATTAAGAGATTAGATTTTGGGTTGGATGTCGATTGTCCTGATTTATCTGACTGGCTTTCAGGAAAAGAAGCCAGCTATTTTAATTTATATCGTGCACTGGAGAGTTATTGTGAACAGCAAGAAGGACCTCTGCATTTATGTGGTCTTTCATTGGGTGGAATCCTTGCTTTGCATTATGCATTGGAACATGCAGAGAAAGTAGCCTCTCTGGTATTAATTGGTACGCAATATATCATGCCGAAGCGGTTATTGAAATTTCAGAATATGATATTTCACCTTATGCCAAACAGGAGTTTTCGCAAAATGGGATTTGGGAAAAAAGATTTTATCAGTCTGTCCAAATCCATGATGGATTTAGATTTTCAAAAGGATTTAAAAAAAATAAATTGTCGGGTACTTGTGTTATGCGGCGAAAAGGATAAGGCAAATATGTCTGCAGCCATAGAATTAAAACAGCAGATCAATCATGCTGAATTAGAGCTTATTTCTCATGCCGGCCATGAAATAAATAAAGATAATCCAGTTGAATTAGGAAAGATTCTCAGTAATTTTTATAGAGGTGAATGATGTTAAATTGAAACAGGCGGATAAGAATGTAGAGGTTCAGTGATGAATTTGACGTTGGAGGTATTCTATATATGGATGAGAGAGAAAAAATGATCCGATTATGGTTTTCTATGTGGCTGGAAAAGAAGGATTTGGGAATTGATGATATTTTTGCAGAAAACGTGATTTATACAGAAAGTTGGGGACCTTGTTATCGCAATCGTGAAACAATAAAACATTGGTTTCAGGAATGGAATACGAGAGGAAGCGTAATAGCGTGGGACATCAAACAGTTTTTTCACAAAGGAAATCAGACAGTTGTTGAATGGTATTTTAAAAATATTATGGATAATGGAGACATCGAAGAATTTGATGGAATCTCTTTAATTGAATGGTCAGCAGAGAATAGAATCCAATCCTTGAGGGAGTTCGGTTGTAATCTTCATAACTATAATCCGTACCAAAATAGTGATATGCCTCAATTTAGAGAAGAAAAAATTAATTGGTTCTAAATTTTAAGCAAGCGGTATAAAGTGATCTTAGTAAGCGATGAGAAGGTGTGTGGTGACATGCATCTTCTTTTTTGCGTTACAAGAGATTTTTAAGATTTCAAAAAGAAAATCATAATTTTTTCGATATGTAACATTTCTAGGACATTTCTGTTGTAAAATAAGAATCAAAACTATAGCAAAATTGTCGCAAAGGATGAAAAGAATGAAACAGATTTTAATTGTAGAAGATGATGAACTTTTGAATAAAATGCTAGTTTACAACTTACAGTCAGAATCCTATGGGATTGTTTCTGTGGAAACGGTAAAAGAAGCTATGGAAGTATTAAAAAGCCAGCAGTTTGATCTGGTACTATTGGATATTAACCTGCCAGATGGAAATGGATATGCGATTGCAAAAACAATCCGGGAAAAATATAGTGATACCATTGTAATCTTTCTGACTGCTAATGATAGGGAAAGTGATGAGATTCGAGGATATGAACTTGGAGCAGTAGATTATATTACAAAACCTTTTTCAATCCATTCTTTACAGAGAAAAGTAGAAATAGTACTGCGTATGATGCGGCATCATGTATCTATGCAGGATGTCTTTGATGATGGCAGGCTGTTTTTAAATTTTGCAGAGCAGACAGCTATGCTCAATGGAAAACCGTTAACCTTATCTACCTTAGAATTCCGGATGCTGAACCTGTTCTGTCAGAACCGTAATCGTGTATTAACAAGAAAACAGTTGCTAGAAAAAATATGGGACTGTACAGAGAATTATGTGGACGAGCATACGCTGACTACAACATTAAGCCGTATTCGGGGAAAGATTGAGACAAACGGAACAGTATATATCAAAACCGTATATGGCATGGGATATAAATGGACCGGAGGTGAACCTGCATGATAGGAAAGAAACTTTCTGTAAAAAGGATGTTTTTTTGGCTGACTGCCGGAATGGCACTCACAATGACAGCAATCATATTGGTCGCTTTCTTTCTGACCAAAAATATTGTAGTGTTATGGGTTGGGATGGCATTAATAGTCTGTGCAATACTGTGGATGCTTTTTATGGTACAACTGTTGGGAATGAGACTGTCAAATTTTACTTCTGAATTGTGTCAGATTCTTGATGACATGATGAACCGTAGTCAGGAACCCGAAAATGTATCAGACAGGGAAACGATTTTTGCCCGTATTCATCATCGCCTGGTACGTCTGTATAACATCTTGCAGGAAAGTAACCGGAAGGTAGAAGCAGAGAGGCAGGAATTACAGTCGTTGGTGTCAGATATTTCCCATCAGGTCAGGACACCGGTAAGCAACATGAAGATGATTGTGGATACACTTTTGACAAAACCTTTGGAAGACCAGGAGAGGAATGAGTTTCTTAAAAGTGTAAGAGGACAGATCAATAAGCTGGATTTTTTAATACAGGCATTAGTCAAAACCTCCCGTTTGGAAACCGGGGTGATACAATTAGAAAAGGAAGAGCATTTCTTATATGATACTTTGGCTCAGGCTATGAGTGGAATCTTATATTCTGCAGAACAAAAAAAGATCCATGTATCGGTGGCATGTCCGGAGGATTTGTGTGTATCCCATGACAGTAAGTGGACAGAAGAAGCGATTTTTAATCTACTGGACAATGCAGTAAAATATACCCCGACAGGTGGACATGTAAATGTGTCGGTAGCGCAATGGGAAATGTATGTGGAAATAAAAGTATCCGATACAGGAAAAGGAATTTCAGAAAGCAATCAGGCATCTATTTTCAAGAGATTTTACCGAGAAGAAGAGATTCATAATCAGCCAGGTGTTGGAATCGGTCTTTATTTGACCAGGGAAATTGTGACACAGCAGGGCGGTTATGTTACTGTGGAATCACAGGTAGGAAAAGGCTCTGCATTTTCTATTTTTCTGCCGAGATAAAGGAAAGAAATATATGGAGGATAAAATGACAGCTGTAAAATTGATTTCACTTACAAAAGAATATCTAAATGGAGAAAATTATATAAGAGCAGTTGATGATGTATCATTTTCCATAAAAGAAGGAGAGTTTATTGCAGTCATTGGTGCTTCTGGAAGCGGAAAGTCAACCCTGATAAATTTAATCAGCGGATTGGAAAAGCCCACCCATGGATGTGTTTATGTGCATGATGTGAATTTGACGCAATTATCTTTAGAAGAACAGATTTCCTTTCGCAGATGCCACACTGGAGTTATTTTTCAAAAATATAATCTAATTCCTGCCATGAATGTGTTTGAGAATATTGTGCTTCCAGCAAAATTACTAGAGAAGAAAGTAGATGAAAAAGAGGTTTTCCGTTTGGCAAAAATGCTAGGTATTGAAGACAAACTCTTTCAGGTGCCGGATGAGTTATCTGGAGGGCAACAACAAAGAGCTGCTATTGCTAGAGCTGTCTATACTCACCCAACCATTCTTTTAGGCGATGAATTAACAGGCAATTTGGACTCTGGAACAAGTATATCTGTTATGAGGTTGCTAAAAGAAATCTGCCGCCAGTATAAGCAGACCTTGCTGATTGTTACTCATGATGAAAATGTTGCTGCTATGGCTGATCGTATTATTTGCATGAAAGATGGAAAGGTCGTGAAAGATGAAAACGTATAATTATCATCTGCCTGCTGAAAAAGTACTTTTAGAATCGTACAAGAAAGAAACAGCAGCAAAAGCCGCCTATTATGTGTGGCAGTTATGCTTGCTGTCAGCATAATTTTCTGTATTTTAAGTTTTTCTTATGGAAACTAGCAAATAGATCTTCAAAAAATAATTCGTTCAGATGGAATGGCGGCATCTGTCTATATAGAGAATGGTACAGAAGAAATGGCCCAGCAACTAAATTCTCTGTCTTACATATCCAAAATCGGAAAACAGAAATTCGCTGGGAAACTGTTACAGCAAAATCTTAAATATTGTGATTGTGTGGTGGTTGATGAAACGGGATTTCAGAAAATACTCTGTCCTGCCTATACACAGATTATTGGTGATTATCCAAAAGAGGAACAGGATATTATGCTTTCCACGAAAACCCTGGAATATTTGGGAATTAAAGAGCCTCAAGTTGGAATGAAGCTGCAGTTGGATTTTTATTGGAACGATATTTTTCATACAGATGGAACCGGTCAGCAGGATTTCCGGTTATCCGGATATTTTACAGAATACCAAAATCCAGAGGCGGTTTCTTCCGTTGCATTTATATCAGAAAAGAAGCTGGTTAAAAATAAAATCACATGGAATCCCTGCAGGATATTGCTATCTACAAAAGAGAAGGCTGTCAGCGGAATTCAGATGGAAAGGAAATTAAGTGGGGAGATACAACTGAGTGAAGGACAGAAAATTGTTAGTGTTGATTCAGCAGCATATCGTGCAATTGAGGAAACCATGGGCAGTTATGGATTTGCACTAGTATTATGCTTTTTCCTGTTGCTATGTATGTTTTTATTTGTATCTAATGTTTTGAATCTTTCCATGGAAAAGGACTTGCAGCAATATGGGCTTTTGGAAACGATTGGAGTGTATCCCAAACAGATTGTGAAAATAATGGTCCGGCAAATGGCAGAAATGGTTCTAAAAGGCAGCTTGGTGGGAGGACTTATAGGGAGTTTCTTAGTGTTGAATATTTTACCTTATATCCTCAAAACAAGGTATCTGGAACGGGCAGGGGAATGGGAAGGGATACGTTTATTTCATCCATCTTTTCTTTTGGTCGGAATGTTGCCCGCAGTCATTACAGTAGGAATTGCTGTTTTCATCGTGAAGCGAAAGCTTCAATCGTTAAGTCCCTTGGAATGTATGAACTACGGATCAATTTCTTTGAAGAAAAAAGAGATTTCAATCCCATCCAGAAAACATCGAAGTTGGGGACATTATCCGGAAACCTATTTGGCCAGAAGATATCTGTTCCGTAATAAAAGAGCCTTTCTGATCACTATGATTTCCTTGACTGTAGGATGTGGATTTGTCCTTGGTGCATCTGTTATGGTGCGGGGTGTAGATATAGAAAACCGTTTTTTGAAAGAACCGGATTTTAAGATTTCCATTACTCAAGAAGCATGCAGTACATTGATGGAAACTTCTCCAGATACAAAAAATATGGTTTTCTTTCCCAAAGAATTGTTGCAAGAAATAAGAGAATGTGTGGGAGAGTCTCTGCAAAACGAAGTGCAGATACAGGGATTCTATCCCATAATAGGTAAAAATGGAAGTAAGAGCATCCGATTGTTACAAGGTGCAGAAGAACACAGTACAGTGATACAAAAAATGAATTCCAAAGATAAAGAAAAACTGCAGTCATTTGTTAAAAAGCAGCAGTTAACGGTGGATTGGGAGACCTTTGAGCATGGAAACGGAGCATTGCTGCTTCATGAACATCAAATAGCAGAGTCAAATGTAGTACAAGCTGTAAAGCAGGTAGGAACGGAAATAGAGGTTTATGATCTTGTTCCAGTCGGAACAGAGATGACAAATCTGGTTCCAGAAAAATTAGTAAACTGCGGATATGTAGATATCATGGATGAAGAGTTCCCAGATCTAGATTTATGTTGGAATGGGAAAAGTACGAATATCCTGCTTGTTACAGAAGAAACTTATCAAGCACTTTCCCAAAATTTGACACCCCAAACCTTCTCTCTTCAATTTCATGTAGATAGTGAACAGGAAAATGCTCTCAAAGCTCGTTTCAAAGAAATGATCCGAAAACAAAATATGAAATTTCAGTCAGAGGGCGGGTATCCTGAAAATCTAAATCTGTTTCAGATAACATGTAAATCGGATTTGTTAAGGAGAGAACAGAATTACATTCAGACAAGCCGATTATTCTTACTGGTGATCAGTGGCTGTCTGATCTTTATTGGAATCATGAACTTTTTGAACGTAAGAGTCACAGAAATTCTAATCAGAAAAAAAGAATGTATTCTTCTGGAAAATGTGGGAATGACGAAAAAGCAGTTATATCGTATGTTTTTGTCAGAAGGCATTGTTACCTGGATGGCACTGAGTGTTCTGATATTAACCGTTGGTACAATATTGCTCTGTGGGATTGGATGGTATATGAAAACAAAGATTTCCTATTTTGTTTTTTCTTATCCAATCAAGGAAATGGTTGCTCTACTGATGATTTTACTTGCAGGCAGTATTCTGGTACCAGAAATTTTATATAAAAAGTTTTATGGAAAAACGAATATTAAATAATGGAGGGATTTGAATGATGTATCAAACCGTATTAATTGAAAACATTACTACTGAAAATGTAACTGAAAAAATAAATAACAAAACTCTTAGGAAATAGGAAAAACAAAGCTAACAAACTTGTAAACCATGTCATTTCTGGGAACTGAAAAAGCTGTTTTGGTTTTCAAAAAAGGATTAAAAGGCAGTTTGCTGTGATATTTTAAACAGAATTATAGTCACAGATAAAATCAAGAATAGCAGAATATCATATTTGGTATCGTTTGCAATTTTTTTGAAATGTCCGAGATTTGTAACAATTCAGGCTGAAATTCCTTGAATTTTGTTCCTTTTCTCGGACATTTCTGAGACATTTGTATTTTATAATAGAGCTATCATAAAGAAAGGCAGAAAGGAGTTTATAAAATATGAGTATTTTACAGACAATCGATTTAAAGAAATATTATGGAACAGAGCCCAATATTACAAAGGCTTTAGACGGTGTGAATTTTTCAGTAGAGGAAGGAGAATTTGTAGCGGTAGTAGGAACTTCAGGTTCTGGAAAATCTACGATGCTTCATATGATGGGAGGTTTGGACACTCCTACCAGTGGAAAGGTCATTGTACGTGGAGAAGAACTGGCAAAGAAAAACGATGAAGAGTTGACGATTTTCAGGAGAAGAAATATTGGTTTCATTTTTCAAAATTATAATTTGGTTCCAATCTTGAATGTTTATGAAAATATTGTTCTCCCAGTAGAACTGGATGGAGATACGGTAGATCAGGGATTTATGGATGAGGTAGTTCATATGCTGGCGCTGGAAGATAAACTAAAGAATATGCCGAATAATCTCTCTGGAGGACAGCAGCAGAGGGTTGCAATAGCAAGAGCTCTGGTTGCTAAGCCTGCAATTGTGCTAGCTGATGAACCTACAGGTAACCTCGACTCTAAAACCAGTGCAGATGTTATGGGATTGATCAAACGGACCAGTTATGAATTTCACCAGACAGTTGTAATGATTACACATAACAATGAAATTGCCCGACTTGCAGATCGAATTGTCCGTATTGAGGACGGAAAGATTGTAAGTTAGGGAGGCGATTATATGACATGGCCTTTTGAAAATAACACTAATGCTATTACAAGAAAACTGGCAAAGAGAAGTCTACAGGCTGATAAGAGAAGAAATATTTTTCTGATTGTAACTATTACATTAACAACTGCTCTTTTGTCAGGGATATTTTTTTCTGTTTTTGCAGAACAACGTAAGATGTTAGCAGATCTTCGGGGACAGTATCAAACAGTAGTGATGGAAACACCAGAAAAAGAAGTCCGACACCTTTCTACGCAGCCTGAGATTGAACAGTGGGGATTGTCAAAAGATTTTGGCTCAGCCCGTTATCAAGACAGTACTCTCGTAGTGGAATATGCAGATAAGGGTTGGATGATACTAGGGAAAAAACCTTCTTATGTTGGAAATTTCCCGGAGAAAGAACAAGAGATTATTGTAGAACATGCCTTTTTAGATTATTTTGGTTTGCCACAGGAACCAGGACAGACAATTCGTTTGAATTTAGGAAATGGAGATCGGGATTATGTTATTTCTGGTATTTTACTAGACGGAAAATAATTCCTAGAATGTTTTCGGTTTATAGTGTCAAAAGACTTTTTTAGTAAGCACAGGCAAAAGGAG
>ENA-OQIT01000245-OQIT01000245.1-human-gut-metagenome-genome-assembly--contig:-NODE-245-length-12396-cov-3.167332_pt1 | contig 12396 bp, 8 predicted proteins | sample MGYA00242587_ERZ504752 | MGnify/ENA primary metagenome ERZ504752 (study PRJEB26092, sample SAMD00036352) | human gut metagenome | host: Homo sapiens | study: EMG produced TPA metagenomics assembly of... | reverse complement strand
ATTTATTTTTTGCTTTTCTGAAAATAGATTCCTTTTATAATATTATTCAATAAATATCATCATCAAAAATTCAAAGGATTGAAGACAAAAAGTCAGAAAGTCACTGACTGTAAGACAAAAAACGGAACTGTTGCATTAATGAAATTCATTTTCAACTGCTGCAACAGTCCCATTTATAACATTTACAATCCGTTATTATTCTTTCTCGTCCTTTGCCTCTACATATCCACATGTCTCCTGGCTGCAGACAAGCTTATTCCCCTTTTCCACCATATAGCTTCCACATTTCGGGCATTTCTTTGCTGATGGTTTCTGCCAGGACATGAAATCACAATCCGGATTATCCTCACATCCGTAGTACTTACGTCCTTTTTTGGTTTTCTTAAGCACAATCTCTTTTCCACATTTCGGACATGCCACCCCGATCTTCTCAAAATATGGTTTGGTATTTTTGCATTCCGGAAATCCCGGACATGCAAGGAATCGTCCATGAGGACCATATTTGATCACCATATGTCTGCCACAGTTTTCGCAGATCACATCTGTCACTTCATCCTGAATATCAACCTTTTCAAGTTCTTCCTCTGCAGCATCTACATCCTTCTTCAGATCCGGATAGAAGTTGCTTACTACTGTCTTCCACTTTACAGTTCCTGCTGCCACACAGTCCAGAAGCCCTTCCATAGTCGCAGTGAAGTTTACATCTACAATACTCGGGAAAGCCTGTTTCATAATATTATTGACAACTTCCCCCAACTCTGTAACATACAGGTTCTTCTGTTCTTTTGCAACATAACGGCGGCTGATGATCGTTGTGATCGTCGGCGCATAGGTACTTGGACGTCCGATCCCCAGTTCTTCCATAGTCTTGACCAGAGATGCCTCTGTATAATGTGCAGGCGGCTGCGTGAAATGCTGTTCTGGTTTCAGTTCCTTAAGACTAAGCTTCATTCCTCTTTCAAGACTCTGATTCAGAACATTTCCTTTTTTCTGGTCCTCTTCATCTGTGTATACAGACATAAATCCGTCAAATATGATCTTGGAGGCAGAGACTGTAAAAATATACTGGTCTGCACCAATCTTGACAGATGTTGTTTCGTATTTTGCAGGAGCCATTCTGCTGGCCGCAAAACGTCTCCAGATAAGCTGATACAGTCTGAACTGATCTCTTGAAAGAGATTCCTTCAGTACAGCCGGTGTACGGCTGATGTCTGTAGGACGGATCGCTTCGTGAGCATCCTGGATCTTCTGTCCCTTTTTCACAGCTTTCTCAGACTTTGAAACATAATCCTCTCCGTACTGAGCAGTGATATATTCTCTTGCAGCAGCATCTGCTTCCTCCGAGATTCGGGTGGAATCTGTACGCAGATAAGAGATCACACCTACCGTTCCATTTCCTTTGATATCAATTCCTTCATACAGCTGCTGTGCCAGACGCATTGTCTTCTGTGTGGAAAAGTTTAAGGTCTTGGCTGCTTCCTGCTGTAAGGTACTTGTAGTAAAGGGAAGCGGTGCATTCTTGATCCTCTCGCCTTTCTTTACTTCATTGATCTCATATTCTTTATCTTTCAGAGAGGCCAGAAGTTTATCCATTTCCTCTTTGCTGTGGATATCCATCTTTTTATCTGTTCCATAGAACTTCGCCTGCAGCGGTTTCTTCTCACCCTTCACCTGAAAATCTCCCTCCAGGCTCCAGTATTCTTCCGGAATAAACGCATTGATCTCATCTTCTCTGTCACAGATGATACGAAGCGCAACAGACTGTACGCGCCCCGCACTTAAGCCTCTCTTGACTTTTGCCCAGAGAAGCGGGCTGATGGTATAACCTACCATACGGTCAAGCATACGTCTTGCCTGCTGTGCATCTACCAGATCCATATCCAGGTCTCTGGCCTGTTTGATCGATGATTTTACTGCTGTCTTGGTAATCTCGTTAAAGGTAATCCTGTGCATCTTCTTCGGATCTTCTTTTAATGCCTGCATCAGATGCCAGGAAATTGCCTCTCCCTCGCGGTCAGGGTCAGTTGCAAGATAAATCTTGTCTGCTTTCTTTGCAGCCTTGCGAAGCTTTGCAAGCAGTTCTCCCTTTCCTCTGATCGTTATATATTTGGGTTCAAAATCATGCTCAACATCAATTCCGAACTGACTCTTCGGGAAATCACGGACATGTCCGTTAGAAGCTTCCACATCGTAATTCGCACCGAGAAATTTCTTTATTGTTTTCACTTTTGCAGGTGATTCTACTATCACCAGATATTTCGCCATGCTACCTCTCCTAGTCGTAATCTGTTATTCTTCACAGTGTCCCTGAACGGGCACATTGCCTGACAGCGATATTGTTACATATGAAAATCGCCCTGCGCCGCAGAAACGTGAAGCACAATAATCATAAATCGTCAACTGTCTTTTACATAATAATGTCTCCCGCTCTCTCTTATGAGCCCCCGCAGTGTCAGTTCCACAAGACAGTTGCTTACCTGTGCCGGGGAAAAGCCTGTTTTTCTCACAATGTAGTCGGGATTTTTTGGTCGTAAATCGAGACAACTATACACCATATTCAAATCTCTTGCAAGTCCCAAGTTGTTTTTTTCACCGTTTTGTGTTACTTTTTCCATCGAAATTCCAAGTTCTTCCAGCATAATTTCCGGACAGTATGCAATCCCTGCACCGTCGTAGATCAGCTTATGACAGCCTCTGCTGAGTTCATCTGTCACTGCCCCCGGAATCGCATAGACCATCTTTCCCTGTTCCAGTGCAAATCCCGCAGTGATCAGCGAACCGCTGTTTTCTTTTGCTTCCACTACCAGAACCGCGTCTGACAAAGCACTGATGATCCGGTTTCGCGCCGGGAAATGCCAGGAAACAGGTCCTGAACCCAGTGGACATTCACTGATGATCCCACCATTTTCCCATAAGATCCTCTCATAGAGTTTTCTGTTAGATTTCGGATAGCATACATCAACACCACTTCCAAGCACCGCAAATGTAGGCATCTTTCCTTCCAGTGCGCCTTTATGTCCTTCTGAATCAATGCCAAGTGCCATACCGCTGATAATCTGGACTCCAGCTACACTTAACGCTTTCGCATACCGGAATGCCTGCATCCTTCCATAAGGACTGCACATTCTGGCACCGATCACTGCCACCGTTCTTCTCTTAGGATCAGGAAGTCTGCCTTTTACATAAAGCTTTGCCGGCATAGAGGGATACTGCTTCATTATCTGCGGATATTCCGAATCTGACTTCTCAATACATCGTATCTGATCTGTACTGTATCCTTCTGTGTGATTTCTTTTTACATCAGTTCTTTCCATATAAAATACCTCACTGACCTTTATTTTATGACAGAATCTTTGTCAAATGCCCTGTACGAAAGTGCTTCTCCGATATGATGACCGGCGATCATCTCTTCCCCTTCCATATCCGCAATTGTTCTGGCTACCTTCAGGATCCTGTGATAGGATCTGGCACTGAACGCAATTTTCTCAAAGGCTCTTGCCAGAAGTCGGGATGCGCTGTCTGTAAGAGGGCAGAATTTATCGATCAGACTGCTCTTCAGCTGCCCGTTAAAATTTATTTTCTCATCTTTATACCGTTCTTCCTGGATCTTCTGTACTTTTTCCACTCTTTTTCTGATAGCAGCGGAATTTTCTCCCTTTCTTCCACAGTGAAGCTGTGAAAAAGAAACCGGCGGTACCTCAGTGCTGATATCAATTCTGTCCAGAAGAGGGCGACTGATCTTTCCCATATAATGTGTGATCTCACCTGCTGTACAGGTGCATCTGTTTAAATCCGGATAATAACCGCAGGGACAGGGATTCATCGCTGCACATAACATAAAATCCGCCGGAAAGTTATAAGTTCCGCTTGCTCTGGCTATCTGGATCACTTTATCCTCCATGGGCTGTCGCAGAAGTTCCAGACTTGCTCTGGAAAATTCCGGCATTTCATCCAGAAAGAGTACACCTTTATGCGCAAGAGTGATTTCGCCAGGTCTGGGATTACGCCCGCCTCCTGCAATTGCCTGAGGAGTACTTGTATGATGAGGGCTGCGAAATGGTCGCTCATCGATTAGAGGATGTTCTCTTGAAAGAAGTCCTGCAATACTGTAAATTCTGGTAAGCTCTAGCTTTTCTTCAAAACCAAGCCCAGGCATGATCGTCGGCAGTCTTCTGGCAAGCATGGTTTTGCCCGTTCCCGGAGGTCCGATAAGGAGAAGATTGTGAAATCCGCTTACTGCAATTTCCGCCGCTCTTTTTGCCCCTTCCTGTCCTTCAATGTCTGAAAAATCCATTCCCATATCTGTATTTATAATAGAAGGAATTTCTTCCTGTATTTCCCTCTTCAGATAGGGTTCCGGATTCTTAAGACACTCGACCAGTTCCCGTAAATTTTTTACTCCTGCTACCGGCACATCCCTGATCAGTCTTCCTTCTTTCAGATTCTCATAGGGAACTACGCAAAAACGACTGCCCAAACTTCTTGCACACAACACAATCGGCAGGATTCCGGATATCCCATGGATTTCTCCGTCCAGACCGATCTCCCCTGCCATCATAACTCTGCTGACAACCTGAGGGCTGATCATCTCAAAAGCAGCCAACACTGCTGCTGCCACCGGTACATCAAAACCGGCGCCCTCTTTCTTCATGTCTGCAGGAGCAAAATTGACGGTAATTCTCTTTGGTGGAAACTGATAACCATTATTCTTGAGTGCTGTGCGTACCCGTTCCTGCGCTTCCTTTACCTGCGCAGAAGGAAATCCTACCATGATAAAGGAAGGAAGTCCGTTACTTACATCAGCTTCTACCTGCACAGGGCATACTTCCACCCCAAAAATTGCAGCTGATAATACACTTGCAAACAAATATAAACTCCTTTCTTCCGGCATAAATCTCCCCCGATATTTATGCTCACCAAAAAATATATAACAATTCGTTACTGTTCACTCCGTTCACAGTAACGTAGCCAAAATTCATTCCAGATTGCCTGCGGCAATGGAATTTTGGCTTGTATGTCTCGCCAAACAGCGGACGACTGAATAGTTACATCACTTAAATTGTATTGGAAATTATTTCAGAAATCAGATTAGAAAAAAGATTATTTTTATAATAGACCATTTTGCTCTGTTTTGCAACCGTTCATTTTGTTCTGTTTTATACTTTTTTCAGTACATAATCTGCGAAGGCTTTTCACAGATCATGTTTGGGAGTACACTACAAAACAGAGAGGTGAACTATATGAAATTTCAGCGTATTCAGGATTTACGTACAGATGCTGACATGTCACAGAAACAGCTCAGCGAAATTCTTCACATCAGCCAGCGTTCCTACTCTCACTATGAGACAGGTTCACGCAATATCCCGGTTGAAATGCTTATCAGACTGGCAAATTATTACGATATAAGTGTTGATTATCTGGTAGGACGCACTGATAAAAAAGAGATGAATAAATAAGTAAAATCACTTTTTTAATATAAAAGGATTCCTGTAACTGTTTATGTTACTGAATCCTTTTATATTTTTTGTATCTTTTATTCTTTTATCATAACAGTATCCACAGAAGGATGGACTTTTGCACCCTCCGCTTTTGTTTTTGTCTTAATATTCACATAAAGACGACCATTATCAAAGGTAAGATAACCCTTTGCTACATTTCCCAGCGAGTCTGTAAACGAGAATCTGGTTGCATTTCCTGCGACGGATTTCTTTACTTTTGCCTTGCAGGTGGCTGTCTTTTTCTTATTTGTCTGTGAATAAGTAAAGGTAACCGACTTCTGACTGAGTTTCTTAATTTTGATCTTAACCCTGCCGTTCTTACTGCGCCAGGTTCCCAGATAATCCTCCGGGTTAAAAACATAAGCCCGTTCCAGAACCGGTGTTGGCGTTGCCGTAGGAATCGGTGTTGGGGTAGGTGTGGGCGTAGCTGCAGGTGTCGGTGTTACAGTGGGAACTCTTTCCAGTGCCGCGATCGCTTCTGCTTTTCTCTGCTCTCTGTCCACATTCTTTCTGTGTTGAAGCAGCAGAGTGCCTGCCAGCATAAGCAGGATAAACAGGATAATTACAATTATCAGAAGTTTTATAAGTCTTTTTTTCTTTTTATTCCGTTTCTGTTTCCCGTTGTTTGTTACCGACAAATCTGCATCTCCTCTTCTGTTTCTTGTTCGTTACTTATTCTTTTCCATCCCAGCAATAGGTACAGAGTTTACATGGTGAAATTCCAATGGAAGCTTTCAGATCATCAAGTCTGTGGAATTTCAGTGATGTGAAATTCAGCTCCTTACGGATTTCTTCCAGCATTTCTTTATAATTTGTTGAATTTGGATCTGCATAGTCTGCCAGGACTTTATCACTGACATTCTCTCCCTCACGTTTGGCGATCACACGTCTTGTGATCAGATCCATCTCTGATTTTGAACGTGAGAAATTCAGATATTTGCATCCATAAAGTAAAGGCGGACACGCAGGACGGATATGTACTTCTTTCGCACCATTTCTGTAAAGAAATTCCGTCGTTTCTCTTAACTGTGTTCCACGTACAATAGAATCATCAATCATCAGAAGACTCTTATCCTTGATCAGGCGATGTACAGGAATCAGCTTCATTCTTGCGATAAGATTTCTCTGGCTCTGCTGTGTAGGCATAAATGATCTTGGCCAGGTTGGTGTATATTTGATAAACGGACGGGCAAAAGGCACACCGGACTGGTTCGCATATCCGATCGCATGGGCAATACCGGAATCCGGAACACCGGCTACAATATCGGGATTTACTTCTCCCCTGTCTCTCCTGGCCAGCATATCACCGCAATGATAACGCATTTCTTCTACATTTACACCCTCGTATGCCGAAGTAGGATATCCGTAATATACCCAGAGGAAAGAACAGATTCGCATCTCTTCCCCTGGTTTCTGCAGGGTTTCCACACCGTCCGGAGTCACTGCAACAATTTCTCCGGGGCCCAGTTCTTTCAGGTCTTCATATCCAAGATTCAGGTATGCAAAGCTTTCAAAAGATACACAACAGGCATCTTCTTTCTTTCCCACGATCAGTGGAGTCCTTCCCAGACGGTCACGTGCTGCCAGAATCCCCTTTGGTGTCAGGATCAGCATGGTCATGGAACCTTCTATCACTTCCTGCGCATAACGGATTCCCTCAATCATGTTGTCTTTCTGATTGATCAGTGCAGCTACCATTTCTGTGGGATTTACGCTTCCTCCACTCATTTCCAGAAAATGAGTGCATCCGTTTTTAAAACAGTTGGCAATCAGTTCATCCATGTTATTGATCTTTCCAACTGTGGTAATTGCAAAGTTACCAAGATGAGAGCGCACCAGAAGAGGCTGAGGTTCATTATCTGAAATACATCCGATTCCCAGATTTCCCTCCATCTCACCAATGTCACCATCAAATTTGGTCCTGAACGGCGCATTTTCAATGTTATGAATCACGCGGTCAAAACCACGTTTCTTATCATACACTGCCATTCCGCCTCTGCGTGTTCCCAGATGGGAATGATAATCAATTCCGAAGAAAAGGTCCAGAATGCAACTGGACTTTGATGCTACTCCAAAAATTCCACCCATTATCGTATTCTCCTTTTGTTCATCATCTTCAGGCAACTTTTATCATAATCCTCTTCGATAATCCATTTAAAAAGATTACTATAGCCCGTTTCATAACGTTTTCCTTCACTATAACAGTTCTTATCCTGCCAAATTGCTGTAAAAACAGTTATATCACACAACACTCCCATTATATAGAATGAAAATTTAGAAGTAAAGAGTTTTAATCTTATTTCGTTACTGTTCACTCCGTTCACAGTAACGTAGCCAAAATTCATTCCAGATTGCCTGCGGCAATGGAATTTTGGCTTGTATGTCTCGGGATTTTGGCATATTCATGCCAAAAACACCTCGCGGGATAGTGGTATGTGAACAGTAACCTTATTTCTTTTCCTTGATGATACCTGTTCTGTATGCATCCAGCAGCTGGATCAATTCCTGTATTCTCTCTTTCAGCGCATGACCTGTATCTGTATCACCCACAAGCTGGCGTCTGGACATGTAGCTGACTGCCACGCGGTTCGATACAATATCAGTCTCTCTTGCCACAGCATCTGCTTTGGACGTAAACGGTTCATGAGCAGTAAGATTCAGTCCATAGGAATTATAGATCAGCGTATATCCGGCAATTCCCGTTACTTTCTGATATGGCTTGGAAAAACCACCGTCAATCACGATAACCTTTCCATCACATTTTACAGGACTTTCTCCTTCACTCTGGTGTACCGGAACATGGCCATTGATGATATGCCCTTTTTCCGGATCCAGACCAAATTCACGAAGCATATTATCTACCACTTCTTCATTCTCCCAGAGGCGGTAATAAGCATTCTTCTTCTCTTCATGTGTAGAAGAATCCTCTATGAAATATCTTTCAAAAGTACTCATCTTGCTCTTGCCAAACAATGGTGAATTCGGAGCTGCCCAGATATACCACATAATATCTCTGCCCTTCTTCTGTTCTTCTTTTCCTACAGAATAGAATGCTCTGCGCACATAGGTTTCCAGTACATCATACAGTTCTTTTCCCTTGTAGCTTTTTCCATAAATCTGTACTTCCCGGAATGTTCCGTCTTCATTCAGAGGAATGCTTCCATGAAACAGAAGATTTCCGTTATATACTGTATAAAGCCCGCCTTTGTCAAGTAGGAGACGGATGTGGTTTTGCAGTTTTTCACAGTTTCTGAATGCAGAGGACAGTTTGTCCATAACTTCTTTTTCTCCGGCTGTAAGTTCGTATGGATGTTTCCAGTCAATAGTCGGAAAATTATTGTCGCGAAGCGGATATTCTTTTCCGTCAGGCAGTGTGATCGTCCCTTTTTCCGGATTGATCCGATGAAGAAGTGCTCTGTCTTCCATCTGGAATTCTTTATGTCTGCGCACCAGTTTACCTTCTAATTTAAACTGGATCACAGCAATAGCCTTGTGCATTTTTTTGCCCAGTTCTTCCTCAAGAACATTATAATTGGAAGCACCTTTCATGGCAAAAATCTCGCAGGAATCATCCTTATACGCCTCCATCACAAAGGTCGCCAGAGGAAGCATATTGATTCCGTATCCATCCTCAAGAATATCCAGATTTCCGTAACGGATACTGTTTCTTACCACTGTTGCAATACAGGCTTTCTGTCCTGCTGCCGCACCCATCCAGACAACATCATGGTTTCCCCACTGAATATCCAGGGAGTGATACTGCATCAGGCGATCCATAATGAAATGTGGAGCAGGACCTCTGTCATAAATATCCCCCAGAATATGTAAATGATCCACGACCAGACGCTGGATCAGTTCTGCAAGCGCAATGATAAAATTCTCCGCACTGCCGATCTCAATGATCGTATTTACAATGGAATCATAATATGCCTCTTTGTCAAGAACCTCCGCTTTCTCTGTGATCAGTTCTTCAATCACATAGGCATAATCTGCGGGAAGAGCTTTTCGTACTTTGGATCTGGTATATTTGGAGGCTGTTGTCTTACAGATTTCAATAAGACGGTAGAGAGTGATCTTATACCAGTTTTCCATATCTTCTTCTGTATCTTTGACAAAATCCATCTTCTCTTTCGGATAATAGATCAGAGTTGCCAGAGAACGCTTATCATTGTTACTTAATGTATGTCCAAACACATCATCAATCTTCTTCCTCACTGCACCGGAACCATTTCTGAGCACATGTGAAAACGCCTGATACTCCCCATGAAGTCTGACATAAAGTGTTCCGTTCCCTTCGGCAGATTCAGGATTGACTGAAGATTGATAATCTCCGTAGATGCCTTTCCGATTGTAGGATAAATTTCTGCAAGTCTCTGTAAATATCTAAGTTCGTCTTTCTTCATATCCATCTCCTGTTATCATATATTATGATGTCAGGGCATTTTATGTTGCTGTCTGCACCATGCCCTGCAACACACTTTGCGGTCACAGAATTTATGCTCATCCTGTAAAGTCAAATAATGACATCTGGTTCGACTGCGGGATATCTCCGAATAATTTCAGATCATCCATCAGATCAATAACCGTTTTGCTGACCTTTGTTCTGTCGCGGAAGTCGTCTTTTGACAAGAATTTTCCCTGTTTTGCAGCATCAACCACTGCATCTGCCGCCTTATCTCCCAGTCCGTCAATAGTTGCAAGTGACGGCATCAGTTTCCCATCCACGATCTGAAATCTCTGTGCCTTGGCAGTATAAAGATCAATCGGTACAAATTCAAATCCACGTGCGTACATTTCCTGTACAATACGCATATCCTTCAGGGTATCCAGTTCTTTTTTAGATGCTGAATCACCTTTTTTGCGAATTTCTGCCATATAATACTCCAGGCGTTCCTTTCCCATACACATCATCTCATAGGAGAACGCTGTGGCGCGGATACTGAAATATGCCGCATAGTATGCCAGTGGCTGAAACACCTTATACCACGCAATTCTGTACGCCATCATAACGTATGCTGCTGCATGAGCCTTCGGGAACATATACTTGATCAGCTTACAGGACCAGATATACCAGTCCGGAACTCCATGCTCTTTCATGGTCTCGATCCACTCATCACGAAGACCTTTTCCCTTACGGACGCTCTCCATGATCGTAAACGCAAGGCCACTTTCCACTCCTTTTCCGATAAGGTAGATCATAATATCGTCTCGGGTACAGATAGCTGTGGAAATGGTTGCCTTACCCTCCTGGATCAGCACCTGGGCATTACCCAGCCATACATCCGTACCATGAGAAAGCCCTGCAATACGGATCAGGTCAGAGAAGTATTTCGGCTTGGTGTCAATAAGCATCTGCATGGCGAAATCTGTACCAAATTCCGGGATTCCCAGACATCCGAGCTTACATCCGCCAATATCTTCCGGTTCAATTTTCAAAGCCTTTGTACTTGCAAACAATGACATGACATCCCTCTGATCCAGGGGGACATCCCTGGCACTGATTCCCGTTAAATCCTCCAGCATTCGGATCATAGTGGGATCATCGTGTCCAAGTATATCAAGCTTCAGCAGGTTTCCGTCAATAGAATGATAATCAAAATGTGTGGTGATAATGTCACTGTTCACATCATTCGCAGGGTGCTGGACAGGAGTAAATTTCTCAATCTCCTCACCTACAGGAAGTACGATAATGCCTCCCGGATGCTGTCCTGTTGTACGCCGCACGCCTGTACATCCCTGTACGATGCGGTTGATCTCACAGTAACGTTTATGCACACCACGCTCTTCAAAATAATTCTTCACATAACCAAATGCAGTTTTCTCCGCAAGCGTACCGATAGTCCCTGCCTTGAATGTCTGCCCCTTACCAAAAATAACCTCTGTATATCTGTGTGCATTAGCCTGATACTCTCCTGAAAAGTTAAGGTCAATATCCGGTTCCTTATCTCCCTTGAATCCAAGGAATGTCTCAAAAGGAATGTCAAACCCTTCTTTTTTCATCCTGGTTCCACATTTCGGACAGATCTTATCCGGCATATCACACCCCGCCATACCTGCATACTGCTTTACTTCCGGTGAATCAAAATCACTGTATTTGCAGTCCGGATTAGGACAGAGATAATGCGGCGGCAGAGGATTTACCTCTGTGATACCGGACATGGTAGCTGCCAAAGAAGATCCTACAGAACCTCGCGAACCTACCAGGTAACCATCTTCATTTGACTTCCATACAAGCTTCTGTGCAATGATATACATTACGGCATACCCATTGGAAATGATTGAATTCAGTTCCCTGTCAAGCCTGCTTTCCACAATCTCCGGCAATGGATCTCCATACATTTCATGCGCTTTTGTAAAACAGATATTCTTCAGATCCTGGTCGGAATTCTCAATGACCGGCGGGAATTTGTCCGGATGAATAGGTGATATCTTCTCAATCATATCTGCGATCTTATTTGTATTTGTAATGACAACTTCTTCTGCTTTCTCGCTTCCCAGATAGGCAAATTCTTCCAGCATTTCCTCTGTGGTACGTAAATACAGCGGTGCCTGCTCATCTGCATCTGAGAATCCGTTTCCGGCCATAATGATCCTTCTGTAAATCTCATCCTGTGGATCCATGAAATGCACATCACAGGTTGCAACTACCGGTTTCTTAAACTGCTCTCCAAGCTTAACGATCTTCCTGTTTATCTCCTTCAGGTCTTCTTCGGAACTGATCATATCATGCTTATCATCTGCGATCATAAATCTGTTATTTCCAACAGGCTGGATCTCCAGATAATCATAGAAATTTACCAGTCTGGCTATCTCAGTATCCGGTGCATTTCTCAGAATTGCCTGATACAGTTCCCCTGCTTCACAGGCACCTTCCCACCAGAAGTCCGTCTCTGTACTG
>ENA-OQIT01000243-OQIT01000243.1-human-gut-metagenome-genome-assembly--contig:-NODE-243-length-12423-cov-2.923064_pt1 | contig 12423 bp, 11 predicted proteins | sample MGYA00242587_ERZ504752 | MGnify/ENA primary metagenome ERZ504752 (study PRJEB26092, sample SAMD00036352) | human gut metagenome | host: Homo sapiens | study: EMG produced TPA metagenomics assembly of... | reverse complement strand
AAAAAGGATCTTTATTTTCCAGAATCAGGATATTCTGCGGCGTATTTCTTGTATGTGTATAATATGAAAGGGGCTCTGTTGTCCTGTATACATTCAGAGCCTCCACATTGAGTCCGCAGCGTTTCAGTGAAGATTATTGTCATTCTCATTCTGAGCAAGAACTACTTCTTTGCCATTGACAGAGAATTTCGCACCGCCGATGCGGTTTCCGTTTCTGCCGATGGTTGAACCGAAAAAGCATCCATTTACTTCATAAGATGCCAGATCATCATATCCAAGTACTACGTCTGTTAAAGTACCATCTTTATCAGGTACGCAGACCTTAACCAGGATTGCTCCAAAATCTGTCACTTCCGCATATGCCCCGGATTTGTTTTCCAGATGAAAAATTTTTACTGTTTCCCCAGTCTGTAATATGCCGAACTTTCTTTCAGAAACACTCATTGTTTCCAACCTCCCGTATCATAAAATAATATTAAATCCAAAAGATAATAAAAAAGAGCCTCTCTACGGCTCATTTTTACAGTTCCCGAAATGCCGTTCCCTTCCCATTGACGCCTAGCCGCAGCTAGGTGGGTATCCTCAACAGACCTTCTGTCTTCCGCTGCATAATGACGGCCTGACATCCGGCCTGCGATGTTGGGTTCCCGTTAAAGTCGATGTAGGTTCAAAAAAAGAAGGGGCCTCGTACTATTTCAGGTATATTCACTGTTTTTAACTGTATTTTTATTATACTCCAGTATATGTTCTTTTTCAACATAAAATGTAGAATTAATTATATTTTTTTATAATATGGAGATTATCGGTTACTGTTCATACACCACTATCCCGCGAGGTGTTTTGGCATGAATATGCCAAAATCCCGAGACATACAAGCCAAAATTCCATTGCCGCAGGCAATCTGGAATGAATTTTGGTCTACGTTACTGTGAACGGAGTGAACAGTAACGTGTAGAAAAAAACAAGACATTGAAAACAAGAAAGAATAATCCTGACAAAGAAGAAATTAAATAGTATTTCTTTTTATAGAAAGTGAATATGATAATAACAAGCATAATTATTTTTGAGGTCAGAAAAGGTTCCTGACGCACTCTGAAAAGAGTACCTGAGATGATGGATACACCGCCCATCCAAAAATAATTATGCTTTTATTAAGGATGTAAGAGACTATCGTAATAGGTAGTCTCTTTTCTTATGCAATTTTTTAAAATAATATCATAATATAATAATATACAAGGAGGTTTTACATGTCATATTTTAAAATAAAAGTGACGGCAGATCTTGATACGTCACAAGTAGAAGCGAAACTAATGACTTTGCAAAATAGAAAAATAACGATACAAGCCAATGCGATATTGTGGATTTTAGAATTTGTTTCTTATCTTTCGGTACTCTCTTGGGGAATATCCTTTCAGCTTGTGGAAAAGCCGGCTGAAATAAAGCTGATTATCATACCCGACGATTTTAGAAATTTCATTGATGGAATAGGTTGTTGTTTCAAGTAACATCTGGGCATTGTTAATTCGGATTCCCACAATAAACTGCATTGGTGTAGAACCTGTGTATTTTTTGAAGTTTCGGATAAACCAGCTGACACTCATTCCACGTGAGGCAGCATAATCATCTATGCTAATATTCTGGTTATAATTTTCACTGAAAAAGGTAACTGCGTTATCCATCTCGTGATCCAGGTATTCATTTTTCGTAGATATGTTCCCTGGTCAGTTCCCGATGAAAGATGATAAGAAGATGACGGAGCAAAAGGACAAGCATTTCCTCATAATTATCTTGGCAACGCTGAAGCTCGATGATAATACGCTTGAAAATCTGTTCGTATTCCATAGAGGTCCCGACCTGAAATACACGCTCTTTATCCGGGAATCCATATTGCCGTAGGATATTTTTTACATTGTTGCCTGTAAAATGAATCCAGTATACTTCTGTCTTATCTTTTCCATAATATTCATATTTCTGAAGTTCCTTCGGTCTGTACAGTACAATATTACCGGCGGGGACAATCGTTTCGTTATCCACATTGTCAAAATGAAAATGCCCACAACCAGCAGTGATATAGATAATCTGATAATCCAGGCGTCCCTTTGGACGGTAGGTTGGTAATTTTGGATGGCTGGAAAGGCGATAAGTACCACAGCTTCCTACAATCAGTGGGCGACTTTTGTCTTTGAAATCCATATGGGAGTGGTTCAGATAACCAGTATTCATATACATAGGGCAGCACCTCTTTTCCTACTTTTTACCATTGTATCATTTAGTGCATATTTTGTCTAATCCAATTCATAGACATGTTTTGCAGATTAGGATAAGATATATATAGCAAAACAGAGAAGCGTAAACATAAAAGTAAAAGACAAGGTTTGCTGTGGAAAAACAAAGTGCAAAAAAATGTATATGTATTAAAGGAGAGTTATTTATGATTGTACCACGTTATTATGAGGATTTAAGCGTACTGCATGAAAATACAATGCCAGCCAGAGCCTATTTTATTCCGGCATCCAAAAGAATGGATAACCTGGTGGAGCACAGGGAAGAGTCAGACCGAATGCAGTTATTGAACGGAACTTGGAAGTTCCAGTATTTTAACAGTATCTATGATGTTCAGGAACCCTTCTTTGAGAAAGATTATGATACAGAAAATTTTGATGAGATTCAGGTTCCGAGTGTATGGCAGATGGCAGGATATGACACACATCAGTATACAAACATCAGGTATCCGTTCCCATTTGATCCACCGTATGTACCACAGGATATTCCATGTGGAACATATGCACATACCTTTGTCTATCACAAAGATGAAAATGCACCAAAAGCTTTTTTGAATTTTGAAGGAATAGACAGTTGCTTTTATGTATGGATCAATGGCTCTTATGTAGGGTATAGCCAGGTTTCTCATATGACCAGTGAGTTTGATATCACCGACCTCCTTCGGGACGGAGAGAACAGCATAGCGGTTCTGGTCATGAAGTGGTGTGATGGTTCCTATTTGGAAGATCAGGACAAATTCCGTATGAGTGGTATTTTCCGGGATGTGTACATTTTGAAACGCCCAAAACAGGCAATCAGTGATTATCATATTAAAACAAGAATTGAGGATATGCTTGCGAAAGTAGAAATTGAAATGAAATTCTACTCTCCGTTAAATGTAAAAATTTCGATTGAAGATAGAAACGGAGCAGTTGTAGCACTAGGAAGTATTGCTGAAGAAGGAACAGCTGTATTAGAAATCGCAAGTCCGGAACTTTGGAATACAGAAAATCCATATCTATATAAACTGATTCTTGAAACAGAGAATGAAGTAATTGTAGATCACATTGCATTAAGAAAGATAGAGATTAAAGACCAGGTTATTTATTTAAATGGACAGAAGATTAAATTCCGTGGTGTCAATCGACATGATTCTGATCCGGTTACTGGATTTACAATCAATCTGGAACAGATTACAACCGATCTTACGTTAATGAAGCAGCATAATTTTAATGCGATCCGTTCCAGCCACTATCCGAACGCACCATTTTTCTATGAAATGTGTGACAAGTATGGATTCATGGTAATAGATGAAGCAGATATTGAAGCTCATGGTCCATTTATGATCTACAGAAAAGAAGACACCGATTACAATCGGTTCAAACGATGGAATGAGAAGATTGCAGATGATCCGGTATGGGAAGAGGCAATCGTTGATCGCGTAAAACTCATGGTGGAACGTGACAAAAACCGTTTCTGTATTGTCATGTGGTCAATGGGAAATGAGAGTGCTTATGGCTGCAACTTTGAAAAAGCACTGGAATGGACAAAGAATTTTGATCCAGACCGTATCACACAATATGAGAGTGCAAGATACCGTAATTATGATGAAACATATGATTATAGCAATCTGGATGTGTACAGCCGGATGTACCCAGCGCTTTCCGAAATTCAGGAATATCTGGATAAAGATGGAAGCAAACCCTTCCTTTTGGTAGAGTACTGTCACAGCATGGGAAACGGACCTGGAGATTTTGAAGATTACTTCCAGATGATTCAGGATAATGATAAAATGTGCGGCGGCTTTGTCTGGGAATGGTGTGACCATGCGATTGCTCATGGAACTGCTGAGAATGGAAAGACTATATATGCTTATGGGGGCGACCATGGCGAAGAAATTCATGATGGCAACTTCTGTATGGATGGATTAGTATATCCGGACAGAACGGTACATACAGGACTTTTGGAATACAAGAATGTTTATCGCCCGGCAAGGGTTATTTCCTATGACAAAGAAAGCGGAGAACTGGTGCTTCATAACTACATGGATTTTGATGACTTGAAAGATTATGTGAAGATCAGTTATGAACTGACGCAGGACGGGCTTGTAATCAGCAAAGGTAAACTCCCAGAAGTTTCAGCAGCACCACACAGTGAAGGAAAAATAAACCTTAAAATCAATGTGCCAGAGAGTGGAAAATGTTATTTAAAATTTATTTACCATCTGAAAAAGGAATTGCCACTGTTGGATGAAGACCATATCCTTGGATTTGATGAGATCGAAGTAAGCCAGAAGGATGCCAAATGCCAGTTAGCAGAAAAAATGGGTTGAAAAAACAGTGACGGATTCTGAATTACAGGTGAGTGAAGATGATACACAGATTCATATCAAAGGTCGTGAATTCGCATATACAATCGACCGACGGACTGCACTTTTTACAGAGATGAAATTTGCAGGTCGGGAATATCTGAACCACCCGATGGAATTAAATATCTGGAGGGCACCAACAGATAATGATATGTACATCAAGTCTGAATGGAAGAAAGCCCATTATGATAAAGCTTATACAAGAGCTTACACGACAGAGGTCGTGCAGGGAAAGCATGGTGTGAAAATTACAAGCCATGCATCCGTTGTGGCAGAGACAGTACAGAAGATTCTTGATGTGACGATCACATGGAAAATAGAAGCTGCTGGAAAGATTGATGCAGATATTGCAGTAACAAAAGATGATGAATTTCCGGACCTGCCAAGATTTGGTGTGAGGATGTTCCTGGATAAAAAAACTTTCAGCTGCACGATACTTTGGAATGGGACCACAGGAAAGCTATTGTGACAAACATCAGGCTGCGAGCCACGGTTTGTATCATGCAAATGTAGATGATTTGCATGAGGATTATATTCGCCCACAGGAAAATGGAAGCCATTATGATTGTGAATATGTAGAGCTTAACAACAGCCGATATGGAATTGTGGTATCTGCGGAAAATGCCTTCTCATTCAATGCTTCTTATTATACGCAGGAAGAACTTGAGAAGAAAACGCATAATTATGAACTGACAGAATCAGATAGTGTAGTATTTTGCGTTGACTACGCATTAAATGGCATTGGTTCTAATAGTTGTGGTCCAGTTGTATTGGATCAGTACCGATTTGATGATGTATTATTCCGGTTCCAGTTTACGCTGATACCGTATGTAAAGGGATAATAAAGTTTCATGTAACTCGTAAACAAAGAAGGATAGTCTGATTGCAATGTAAAGTCCGGATATACAGAGCAATCAGACAAAATCGGAGAAAAAAACAGAATTAGATATCATACGGTTAGCCATATTGAGATTCTAAGTGCGATGAAGATGAGGAGCAAAGAAATTCGATGGAAGAAAAAAAGTATTTGAAATGGTATAACAAAATTGGATACGGATCAGGTGATATTGCAGGTAATGTAGTCTATGCGTTCCTGACATCTTTTATGATGGTCTATCTGACGGACTCGGTAGGACTTGCTGCAGGTGTCGTGGGTACCCTGATTGCCGTATCAAAACTATTTGATGGTTTTACGGATATATTTTTTGGATCAATGATTGACAAAACACACAGTAAAATGGGAAAAGCGAAGCCATGGATGCTATACGGATACATTGGTTGTGCCATTACGCTGGTCTGCTGCTTTGCAATACCAGTCAGCTTTGGAACAACGGCTAAATACGCATGGTTCTTTATCTCTTATACACTGTTAAATGGTGTGTTTTATACAGCAAACAATATTGCTTACTCAGCACTTACGTCACTGATTACAAAGAACAGCAAAGAGCGTGTGCAGATGGGATCTTACCGTTTTATTTTTTGCATTTTCAACAAGTCTTCTGATTCAGGCGATTACAGTTGGATTTGTAGATAAATGTGGTGGAGATGCTGCGGCATGGAGAACGGTTGCTATTATCTATGCAATCATTGGTCTTGTCATAAATACGATTTCAGCACTTTCTGTTAAGGAACTTCCTGAGGAAGAACTTAACGAAGGAGAAGTAAAGGATGATAATGAAAAGTACGGAATGGTACAGGCATTCAAGCTTCTTGTTAAAAACAAATATTACATGATGATTTGTGGAACATATATTTTACAGCAGTTATATGGTGCCATGATTGGAGCTGGCATTTATTACATGACATGGGTACTGAAAAATAAGAATTTGTTTGGACAATTTGCATGGGCAGTTAATATTCCACTGATCATTGCCTTAATTTTTACACCAACCTTAGTTGGTAAGTGGAAAGGTATGTACAAACTGAACTTAAGAGGTTATGTTTTAGCAGTCATTGGTAGAGCACTTGTTGTTATTGCTGGATATATGGGCAGTGTTCCGCTGATGATGGCGTTTACAGCTCTTGCAGCCCTAGGTCAGGGACCATGGCAGGGAGATATGAATGCAGTTATCGCATCCTGCTCTGAATACACTTATCTTACACAGGGAAAGAGAATTGACGGAACGATGTACTCTTGTACTTCTCTTGGCGTAAAAATCGGTGGAGGTATTGGAACCGCTGTTGTTGGATGGATGCTTGAGTTCAGTGGATATGTCGGAACAAATGCAACTCAGCCGCAGTCTGCACTTGATATGATGCAGTTTATGTATCTTTGGCTTCCGTTAATCTTTGATGTATTGATTATGTTTGTACTTTCAAGAATGAATGTAGAAGATGCAAATAAAAAACTGAAAGCAGAAAAAGAAATTGCTGCAGATGAAGTAACAGATGCATCGGACATAAATTAGAATTGACAGGAGAAAGCGTTGTCTGGTCATTGCTCGATGAGACAGTGCTTTTTTCTATATATAAAGTGATTGAACTGTATTTTGAAAATAAAAAAGGACCACTTCATTTTTGTGAAATGGCCTTAAGAAAATATTCAGTTTTCACAAAATAGTCCTTTTAGTATTTATACATGGTAAGGATGCTCAAAATATTCAGTGTAGAATACTAAAAGGTCATTCAGATATTTTTTTAGGTTGCTCATTTGCAATTCCTCCTTTCCTTATTTACAAGTTGATTATAAGATAGGTGTAAAAGGATTGCTTGCCAAATCGAAAGAAGATATAGACAAATGTTGCAAAGGGGAGTATTTCATGCAGTTAAAATATGTTGACACAAAAGAGGAGATCATAGCAATAAATAGGAAGTCAAAACATATTGAACCACATCTTCATAATGCACTGGAGATCGTTTGTGTAACAAGTGGAGCATTAGAATTTGGTGTCGGACAGGAACTATACCATATGGAAAAAGGAGATATAGGCTTTGTATTTCCAGATGTTATTCATCACTATCAGGTACTGACACCCGGTGTAAATAAAGCGACTTATCTGATTGCATCGCCATTTACGATAGCCAAATTTGCAGATATCATGCAATCCATGGCTCCTGAATACCCAATCATCAAAGAGGAAAAGGTTGAACCGGAGGTATATAGGGTTATAAATGCAATTTTAGAGACAGAACAGTCGGATATTACTGTTGCACAGGCATATCTTCAAATTGTGTTGGCACGCTGCATAGGAAAATTAAATTTGGTAGAAAAGAGTAATGTGGGGAGCAACGATCTTATTTACCAGACAGTTTCCTATATATCAGCAAATTTTAAGAAGAAGTTTTCTCTGGAAGAGATGGCAAAAGATCTGGGGGTGAGCAAATATGTTTTATCCAGACTCTTTTCCAAAACATTCCATAGAAACTTTAATCAATATCTTAACGATGCAAGGCTGAACTATGCATGCCATCGTTTGGAAAATACGAGTGATTCTATTACAAACATTTGTCTGGATAGTGGATTTGAAAGTCAGAGAACATTTAACCGAGTATTTAAAGAAAGATATAAAATATCACCGAGTGACTACCGGAGTACATGTCTGAAAGATATGTTGTCATAACATATAGATTAATAAATTCAATAAAAATCTGATTATCAGTCTGAAATAAGTATCTCTGGGTGTTATTTATAATATGGGGTAGTGGTTAATTATTATGTCATGTATGAATGGAGAAGAAACAAACGGAGAACTGCTTCAGAAAAAGAAGTAGACAAACTGTAAATAAAGAAGTTAAGAGAGGCTGTTACTTTAGAAACTATTTAAAGAAGTAATAGAAGTCGGGGAAGCGTTAGAAAAGATACAAGAAACATAAATCAATATTGTTCGTTCTATTTTCAGTAACACATTTCGCAATGCGAAAAATAAGTTGCTGAACAGTCGTTGCCTATATTATAATGAAGCTATAGCACCCTGTTAAATAATACATTTGAGAAAGTTCAACTTTCACGCTCTGTTGAGCCGGATTAATATACATTATTTACGAGGAGTGCTGCAGGTACAATAAAAAACAGACAAGAGGCAGACTGATATGGAAAATAAACTGGAACATTTAAAAGAATATCTGAAGGGACTTGGCAGTGTAGCAGTTGCTTTCTCAAGTGGAGTGGATTCTACATTCTTATTAAAAGTAGCTCATGATGTGCTGGGTGATAAGGCGATTGCGATTACGGCTCAATCCTGTTCTTTCCCGAAAAGAGAGCTGAATGAAGCGAAGGCATTCTGCGAGAAAGAAGGGATTAAGCATGTGATCTGCCAGTCTGAGGAATTGGAGATTGAAGGATTTTCAAAGAATCCTCCGAACAGATGTTATTTATGTAAAAAAGAACTGTTTGAGAAGATTGGCGATATTGCAAAAAAGAATGGGATTGAATATATTGCAGAGGGATCAAATATGGATGATAACGGCGATTACAGACCAGGTCTGATCGCCGTAAAAGAACTTGGAGTTAAGAGCCCGCTGCGTGAGGCGAAGCTGACGAAAGCGGAGATCAGAGAATACTCAAAGGAACTGGGGCTTCCGACCTGGGACAAACAGTCATTTGCCTGTCTGTCCTCCAGGTTTGTCTATGGAGAGACCATCAGTGAGGAAAAGCTTGGAATGGTTGAGAAAGCAGAGCAGCTTTTACTTGACTATGGATTTCATCAGGTACGTGTCCGTATTCACGGTTCACTTGCAAGAATTGAGATCATGCCGGAGGAATTTCCGAAACTTCTGGAAAAAAATGTCCGAGAGGATATTGCAAAGAAATTTAAGGAGTATGGATTCACTTATGTGACCATGGATATTCTGGGATATCGTATGGGAAGTATGAACGAAACACTTGGCGAAAATAGATAAAACGACTGCAGATAGCAGCCTTAAGGGTAAAAACGAATGACAGTAAAGAGAGAATAGCAGCACTTCGTGCACGCATGAAAGAGACAGGAATTGATGCATATCTGATTCCTACAGATGATTTTCATGGTTCAGAATATGTAGGTGAATATTTCAAATGCAGAAAATATATCACAGGATTTACCGGTTCTGCAGGCACTGCGGTGATCATGCAGGATATGGCAGGATTATGGACGGATGGACGTTATTTTATCCAGGCTGCAGATCAGCTGGAGGGAACAGGAATTACTTTATTTAAAATGGGTGAACCGGAAGTTCCCACAGTTCATGAATTTCTGAAAAAAAAATCTGACACAGGGAAGGTGTCTGGGATTTGACGGACGTACTGTCAGTGCAAAAGAGGCAGCAGAATTGGAGAAAATGCTGGATGAAAACGGTGTGTCTCTCAGTGTTGATCACGATCTGGCAGGCGATATATGGGAAAACCGTCCGGTACTTTCCTGTGAACCGGTTACAGAGCTGGATATAAAATGGGCAGGAGAATCCAGAGCTGATAAATGCGCAAGAATCCGCAAAGCAATGGAGAAGAAGGGTGCAGATTTATTTGTACTGACTTCTCTGGATGATATTGCCTGGCTGTTAAATATACGTGGGGGAGATATCCACTGTTGTCCGGTGGTTCTTTCTTATCTTGTAATGACAAAAACAGAGATCAGACTTTTTGCAAATGAGAAAGCCTTTCAGACAGATGTACTGGAAGCGCTGGAAAAAGATGGTGTGACCCTTTTTCCCTATGACAGTATCTATGAGTATGTGAAAACATTTAAAAAGGACAAAAAAGTTCTTCTCTGCAAAAAGAAAGTCAACAGTCGTCTGGTTAGCAATATTCCGGCAGACACCCGGATTCTGGATGAAGAAAATCTTACACTTCTTCCCAAGGCAACGAAGAATCCTGTTGAGGTTGAAAATGAACGCATTGCGCATATCAGAGACGGAGTTGCAGTTACAAAGTTCATATACTGGTTAAAGAAGAATGTTGGAAGGATTCCGATCACAGAATTAAGTGCAGCAGAAAAGCTGTATGAATTCCGTTCGGAACAGGAGGATTTCATAGATAACAGTTTTGATCCGATTATTGCCTATGGAAAGCATGCTGCTATTGTACATTATTTTGCAACACCCGAAACGGATATTCCTCTGGAACCATCCGGCTTTCTTCTGGCAGATACAGGAGGACATTATAAAGAGGGAACTACTGATATTACCCGTACTGTTGTCATGGGGCCGACTACTGAGGAAGAGAAAAAGTACTTCACAGCAGTTTTTGCGGGGAACTCTGAATCTGGGAGCTGCCAGATTTCTTCATGGCTGTACCGGTGTAAATCTGGATATTCTGGCGAGACAGCCGCTGTGGGAAATGGGAGAGGATTTTAAACATGGAACCGGTCATGGAGTAGGATATCTTCTGAATGTCCATGAAGGACCCAATAGCTTCCGATGGAAAATTGTTCCGGGTGGAAATGCAGTGCTGGAGGAGGGAATGATCACCTCTGATGAGCCGGGATATTACAGAGAGGATGGATTTGGAATCCGTCATGAAAATCTGATGGTCTGCAAAAAAGCTGAAAAAACAGAGTATGGTCAGTTTATGTGCTTTGAATTTCTGACTATGGTACCTTTTGATCTGGATGGAGTGGTGCCGGAACTGATGAGTGTCCGGGAACGTAACCTTCTCAATGATTACCATGCACAGGTATATGAGAAGATTTCTCCGTATTTGAACGAAGAAGAAAAAAAATGGCTGAAAGATGCTACCCGGGCAATCTGATAAAAATAAAAAAACATTTTACAAAATCAAAAAGAGGAACAGCCGTGATGGACAGCTGTTCCTTTTTGATTTATTATCTGGTTTGTTTTATTCAGAAACTTTTGCAAACTGGCTGTTATATAAAGTATGGTAAAATCCACCTTTTGCAATCAGCTCATCATGAGTACCCTGCTCAATGATACTTCCGTCTTTCATAACAAGAATCAGATCTGCATTTCGGATGGTTGAAAGCCTGTGAGCTACGATAAAGCTTGTTCTTCCCTCCATCATTCGTTCAAACGCTTCCTGAATTTGTAATTCTGTTCGTGTATCAATACTGGAAGTGGCTTCATCCAGGATCAGCATCGGAGGCAGACAGAGCATAACTCGTGTGATACACAGCAGCTGTTTCTGTCCCTGGCTTAAGCTGTCTTCGTTGAGCATGGTGTCCAGTCCTTTAGGAAGCCTTCGGATAAATTCCCAGCTGTGGGTAAGCTTGGCTGCTTCGATGATTTCAGTATCTGTAGCTTCCGGTTTTCCAATCGAGATATTGTCGCGGACAGTTCCGTTTTTGATCCATGTTTCCTGAAGCACCATACCATAGCTGCTTCTGAGAGAATGGCGGGTAATGTCTCTGATCGGTTTGCCGTCAACGGAAATAGATCCGGAATTTACATCATAGAATCTCATCAGAAGGTTGATAAAGGTTGACTTACCGCATCCGGTAGGTCCTACAATGGCAACGCTTGTATTTTTTACGTAAATCTGAAGGACCAGACCTGCCAGAATCAGAAGTAATACTACTGTTACTGTAACCTGCGCACTCATATGTGAGCAAAAATAATTTCTGATTCTTCCCGGCATTTTTTTGATTTTCTCTTTCATTTTTCTTTACCTGCCTCGTTTTTTATAATTCTACGACTATTTTACATCATTCTACAACATCTTATAAAGATATATCATATAAAATTTTGTGATTATTTATTGATTGATATCTATAGATGGCAAAGGACAAAAAAAGCCAGTAACTAAGCTTATCTGCTATTAATAAACTTAATTACTGGTTTTCATCTTTTTATTATGTTCAAACAGTCACCTACAATTGAATCAGATAACTTATTTGATTCGGTAATTATTTCTCCACTGCCTT
>ENA-OQIT01000242-OQIT01000242.1-human-gut-metagenome-genome-assembly--contig:-NODE-242-length-12424-cov-3.780434_pt1 | contig 12424 bp, 10 predicted proteins | sample MGYA00242587_ERZ504752 | MGnify/ENA primary metagenome ERZ504752 (study PRJEB26092, sample SAMD00036352) | human gut metagenome | host: Homo sapiens | study: EMG produced TPA metagenomics assembly of... | reverse complement strand
CTGTTGTGTGGTTTAAGAACGTGATCAATGCTTATACACTTCAGAAAATGGAAGAAGCGGGAAAGCATATCAATACTTTTAAAGAAGATCTCAGATCACTGACAGAAGAGAAGTTTCATATTACATTACTGACACTTCCGGTACTTGGAGTTGTGATTTTCACATTAATCCCAATCTTACTTCTGATCTTTGTAGCATTTACAAATTATGATCAGCAGCATATGCCTCCTACTGAGTTGTTCTCATGGGTAGGTTTCAGTAACTTTATCAGTTTGTTTGGCGGCGGCGGTCTTACATCTACGTTCGGATATGCATTTGTGCGGGTTCTGGGATGGACACTTGTATGGGCTTTCTTCGCAACATTTACAACTTATATCGGAGGTATCCTGCTTTCACTGCTTCTTAACAGCAAGAAGACAAGACTGTCGAAGATGTGGCGTACTTTATTTATCGTAACGATTGCAGTCCCGCAGTTTGTATCACTTCTGCTGGTGCGTAATTTCTTCTCCAATGGTGGTATCGTCAACACAATCTGTCACAGCATTGGACTGACCGGATTCTTAAGAAGCATAGGACTTGTGTCCACAAGCTATATTCCGTTTCTTTCTGCTCCGGGCTGGGCACATGTAATGATCATTCTCATTAATATCTGGATTGGTGTTCCGTATCAGATGCTGATCGCAACAGGTGTTCTGATGAACCTTCCTTCTGACCAGCTTGAGAGTGCAAGAGTAGACGGTGCAACAAACTTCCAGATATTCAGAAAGATTACAATGCCATATCTGCTCTTTGTAACAGGACCTGCTCTGATCACAGACTTTGTAAAAAATATTAATAACTTTAATGTTATTTATCTGCTCACACAGGATGTTTATACAACAACTAATCAGGCAATGGCAAGCTCACAGGCAAAAGAGGTTGACCTTCTGGTTACCTGGCTGTTCCGTCTGACTCAGGATTACTACAACTATAAGATGGCATCAGCAATCGGTATTATCGTGTTTATTATCTGTGCAGTATTCACCCTGGTTGCATTTAACAGGATGATCAAGGGAGATAAGGAGGGAACATATCAATAATGAAAAAGATGAAAGACAGTCGTACTTCTTCTATAGTATTACATAATTTATTGATCGCAGTGCTGGCATTTATCTGGCTGATCCCGATCATCTGGCTGTTATGTACTTCCTTCAGTGCATATTCAGGAATGAATACCAGTACATTTTTTCCGAAGGAATGGAGCATCAGCAATTACATGAAGCTGTTTCATTCAGATTCTGTATCTCAGTTTCCGCAGTGGTTTCTGAATACATTTATCATTGCATGCTTTACATGTGTGATTTCCACTATGTTCGTACTGATGGTTGCATATGCAACATCTGTTATGAGATTCAAGATGAGAAAACCGCTGATGAACATGGCAGTTATCCTGAATCTGTTTCCTGGTATGCTGGCAATGATTGCAGTTTACTTCACACTGAAATCTTTTAATCTGACAAACAGCTATGCCGGTCTGATCATGGTTTACTCTGCTTCTTCAGGTCTTGGTTATTTGATTGCGAAAGGATTCTTTGATACAGTTCCGAGAGCACTCTGCGAGGCTGCCAGAATTGATGGATGCAGTGAGGCAAGAATCTTCTTCCAGATGGTTCTGCCCATGAGCCGCCCGATTGTTGTTTATACAGTTATCAGCAGTTTCCTGGTGCCATGGATGGATTTCGTATATGCAAAGATGATCCTGAATGCCGGTATTTCTTCCAAATATACAGTTGCCATTGGTCTGTACAAGATGCTGGATAAGAGCCTTATCAATTCTTATTTTACTCAGTTCTGCGCAGGTGGTGTACTGGTATCCATACCGATTTCTATTCTGTTTATGATCATGCAGAAATTCTATGTGGAAGGAATTACAGGCGGTGCTGTAAAAGGTTGATATTATGAATATGACAACGGGAAGAAGAGGAATCGTCTGGAAAACTCCGGATATCACAGCTGATGGGCTGAAGATGTTTGCATGTATTACTATGCTGATCCAGACAGTTGGAATTGCCATTATTGAAAAAGGCCTGATCCATTTAGACCAGTATACTCAGGAGAGTCTGAACCAGGCGATGTCTCAGGATTCCCGTTTGATGACACTTGCGGGAGTCGGATCCATTATGCAGCTTATAGGCGGGATGGCGATTCCCGTATTTGCGTTTCTGCTGGTAGAGGGATTTCGTAATACATCGGATTATAAGAAGTATCTGATCATGATGGCTGTTACTGCACTGGTCAGTGAGATTCCATATGATCTGTCAATCTGCGGAAAAGTATGGGACTTTTCCAGTCAGAACGCAATGATCACGATGTGTATCTGCCTGATTATGCTGAAATGCTTAGATCTGTTTAAAGAAACTTCCGGATTTACAGGTGGTATGTTAAAGGCACTGATCCTGATCGCAGCTATTGTCTGGGTGAGCATTTTCCGGGCAGAGTATGGACTTTGTATTGTTCTGCTTGTGTTTGTGTTCTATGTGTTTGAGACAAGAAATGTGCTGAAAACAGTGCTGGGCTGTATTATCAGTCTGATGTATGTGACCGGACCGATTGCGTTCTATGGAATCTGGTGCTGCACTGGAGAGAGAAAGGATTACATCAATAAATATGTCTATTATGCTTTTTATCCTTTGCATTTGCTGGTGCTTGGAGTAATTGCAAACTATATCCTGTAAGAAGAATGAAATCAAATCCCGTCTGCTTTGACTGAGAAAAGTAATAAGCAGCGAGAATAGTGTGTTTTGAAATTGGATAGAGTATTAAATATGATAGTGAAAAAGAAAACGACTGAGAATAGAGAATTAAGAGGAGAACAAGTATGGACTTTAGAACGGATAAGCTGCTCCATGGAGGTGATTACAACCCGGAACAGTGGTTAAAGAGACCGGATATTCTGGAAAAAGATATTGATATGCTGGAGGAGTCTGGCTGTAATGTAGTAAGCCTTGGGATTTTTTCCTGGTCCACACTGGAGCCGGAAGAAGGTGTATTTCATTTTGGATGGCTGCAGGAGATCATTGATAAACTTTATAAAAGAGGTATTTCTACAATCCTGGCTACACCGTCAGGTGCAAGACCCAAATGGATGGCAGACAAGTATCCGGAGGTACTTCGTGTAGATGAAACACGTCACAGAGCGTTATTTGGATTCAGACATAATCATTGTTATACTTCTCCTGTTTACAGAGAGAAGGTACATATTATTAATAAAAAGACTGGCACAGGAGGTTGCCACACATCCGGGTGTGATCCTGTGGCATATTTCCAATGAGTATGGAGGAGAATGTCATTGTCCGCTATGCCAGAAAGCATTTCGTAACTGGCTGAAAGAGAAATATCAGACTATTGAAAATCTGAATGATAAGTGGTGCACCACTTTCTGGAGTCATACTTATAACAGCTTTGACCAGATTGAGAGTCCGTCTAAGATTGGTGAGACACAGCTTCATGCACTGAATCTGGACTGGAAACGATTTGTTACTCATCAGACAGCGGATTTCATTCATCATGAGATTGCAGCATTGAGAGAGGGAGGAAGCACACTTCCGACTACTGCTAATCTGATGCATTATTTTGGTGGTTTAGATTATTTTAAGATTGCAAAAGAGATTGATGTGGTTTCCTGGGATACTTATCCGACATGGCATAAAGAAGCAGTGATCGATACAGCTTATGACAATGGTATGTGCCATGATCTGATGCGTTCTCTGAAAGGAAAGCCGTTCTTCCAGATGGAATCCTGCCCGACTTCTACAAACTGGCAGAGTGTGAGCAAATTAAAGAAACCGGGAATGCTTTTTGCACAGTCCATGCAGGCAATTGCACATGGCGGAGAAGGTGCTCTCTATTTCCAGATTCGCCAGAGCAGAGGTGCTTCTGAGAAGTTCCACGGAGCAGTGATCGATCATTACGGTGGAAATGATACAAGAGTGTTTAAAGAAGTTTCCAGGGTTGGAGAAGTTCTGAAAGAGTTAAAAGAACTGGCAGGAACAACTGTGAACAGCTCGGTTGCCATGCTTTATGACTGGGACAGCCAGTGGGCAATGGAGGACAGCCAGGGACCCAGAAATAAAGGGCTTCATTATCTGGAAGCAATGCTGAAATTCTACAGAGGTTTCCGTAAGCAGGGCGTCAATGTGGATGTGATCGATATGACCTGTGAACTGGATAAATATAAAGTACTGGCTCTTCCAATGGTTTATATGTTCAAGGAAGGTTTTGCCAAAAAGATTCGTGCGTTCGTGGAAAACGGCGGTACATTGATCACAAGTTACTGGTCCGGAATTGCAGATGATACAGACAGGTGTTATCTGGAAGGAACACCACATGGACTGATGGATGTACTGGGAATCAGAAGCACAGAAATTGACGGCCTTTATGACTGGGAAGAAAATTCTTTTGTTCCTGTGGCTGGCAATGAACTTGGACTGGATAAGACTTATACATGTAAATATCTGTGCGACCTTGTGGAGCTTCGCGGAGCACGTACTTTAATGACCTACGGAAGTGATTTCTATGAAGGCTATTCCTGCCTGACAGTGAATGAATACGGCAAAGGTAAGGCATGGTATGTGGCAGCAGATGCTGATAAAGAATTCTATGGAGACTTCCTTGAAAAAGTGCTCAAAGACAGCGGCGTTTCCTGCGGAATCAAAGAAGAAATCCCGGATGCACTGGAGATCACAGTGAGAGAGAATGAAAATGAGAAATATTATATTTATCAGAATTTCGGAACAGAAGCTGTAAGCATTCCCGTACCGGAAGGCGAGATCAGTTGGATTTATGGCAATGGCAGCGATAAACTTAAAGTTTATGGTCTTGCAGTTGCGAAGGTTATCGTGTAAAATAAATAACGATGGATGAGGAAATCCCTTCACTTTAAGCAGAGATTGATACTGCCTGGTGAAGGGGTTCTTTTTTACTCAGGTTTAACCGGGAAAATGATACAAAAAGTTTTTAATTGTATCAGGAAAGGTATAGAAATATGATTTCAAAAACTCAGATCAGATATATGGCAAATTCTTCATCATACAGTAAAGGTGCAGAACTTTATGCAACAGGAAAAGTTTTGGATATGGATGTAAAAAATATGGGTGCGTCTGATGAAATTGTTGCATCTGTAAAAGGCAGTGGAAGAAATATCTATGAAGTAGATGTATCAATCGATACAGAGAATGATGAAGTTGATACCTGCTATTGTGAATGTCGGGCATATGCAGAATATGGTGGACTTTGTAAACATTGTGTAGCGGTTCTTCTGCAATATAATGATTATGAAAATGATATGGATAGTTATGATTACGGACAATCTGTAGAAAAAATTGTAAAAGGTGGTCTGACCCATACGATCAGAAAAGGAGTGCAGATGCATACCACGCCGGAATTGGCTTCATTATTGCAGAAGCAGGCGGTTGCGAAGTCACTTCCTTTGATTCAGGGAAGCACTTATGGAAAAGTAAAGCTGGAACCATATTTTGATTTTGACGGAAGATCATTTACGGTAGAGTTTAAAATAGGAATCAATAAAATGTACGTACTGAAGGATGCATTTTCCTTTGATAATCATATAGCAAATCAGGACGATTATAAATACGGGAAAAATCTTCAGTTTGTTCATACAATAGAATCCTTTGCCGAGGAATCCAGACCGCTTGTGAAATTTATCTGTAAATGGGCAGACAACAACAGGCAATTTCACAGATCCTCTTCCTATTATGGATACTATATGGGAACTCTGGAAAAGGTAAGGCATCTGGAGCTGTCAGGAAATGAACTGGCAGAATTTTTGCTTTTGATGGAAGGAAAGACATTGCAGGGAGAATCTATAGGAACCAGAAACACAACCTGGGAAATAACCAGAGAACATCTTCCAAGAAAAATGACCATAACAGGTGCAAAGCAGGGAATTGAACTGAAGGTAAGCAAATTTACGTGTGCAGCAAATACGGAACGGTATAAAATTTGCTTTTATGATAAAAAGATTTATATTGAGAATTTTAGAAGAGCTTTTACCTGTTTAAGGATTTTTCTGGACAGTTTGTCTTTTGATCTCCGGTGAGAAAGCGTTTATAGAAAATAAAGATGTACCGGCATTCTGTCAGGAACTTTTACCGGTGATCCAGAAGTTTTTTAAATGCAAAATGGTTGAATTTCATCCGGAAAATTATGGAATGGTTGAACCGGAGTTTCGGTTTTATCTGGATGCGCCGCAGGAAAATATGGTTACATGTAAGGCGACTGTTAAGTATGGAGACAGGGAATTTTCTTTATATACAACGGACGATATTGCAGCAAGGGATATGAATAGAGAAACAGTTGTCAGAAATGTGATCCATAAATATTCGAATGCTTTTAATCCATTTGAACAGTGTGCGGTAATTGCGGATGATGAAGAGATGGAATATGAATTTCTGACAGAAGGAATTCAGGCACTGCAGGCAGTGGGAGAAGTATTTATTTCTGATGCGCTGAGACGGATTGAAGTCCGGAATTCGCCAAAGGTTACAGTAGGTGTTTCCCTGAGTGGAAATCTGCTGGAGCTGAGTATGACAGCAGGAGATATTTCAAAGGAAGAACTGATTGACATTCTTTCCAGATATAATAAGAAGAAAAAGTTCTATCGTCTGAAAAACGGAGCTTTTGTAAATGCAGCAGACTCGGGTCTGGATACAGTGGAAGAACTCAGGGCAGGGCTTCAGCTGACGGATAAGCAGATGAAGCAGGATAAGATTGAAGTACAGAAGTACCGTGCGTTGTATTTGGATGCACAGTTGAAAGAGAATCCGGTTGTTTCGGCAGTAAAGGATAAATCTTTTAAGTCGCTGGTAAGAAATATGAAGACCATTGAGGATAATGATTTTGAGGTGCCGGAGAGCCTGGATAAAGTTCTGCGGGAGTATCAGAAACGGGGATTTCTGTGGATTAAGACATTGAATTATAATGGATTCGGCGGAATACTTGCAGATGATATGGGACTTGGAAAAACGTTGCAGGTGATTGCATTTCTACTGTCAGAATTTCTGGAAAGAAGGAATACTGTTGTTGAAAATATAGCAGTAAAAGAAACTGCAATGTTAAATATGCAGAGTGAAATTGAGATAGTGGAACAGGCGTGCAAGGCAGCAGGAGGCGCAGAAAGCTGATGGAAAGAAGGCAGATGGACAAACTGGAAAGCTGCAAAGAAACACATTAATTATAGCCCCTGCATCATTGGTGTATAACTGGAGCAGTGAAATTCAACGTTTTGCACCGGAGCTTACAGCAAAGATGGTGACCGGGACTGCAGCAGAGAGAAGACAGATCCTGGCAGAAGCAGATTCTGAGGATATTCTTCTGACTTCCTATGATTTGCTGAAAAGGGATATCAGCGAATATGAAGGATATAAGTTCAGATGTGAGATTATTGATGAAGCTCAGTATATCAAGAATGCAAATACTCAGGCTGCGAAAGCAGTAAAAGAGGTTCAGGCAGACTTCAGGCTGGCTCTTACAGGAACTCCGGTGGAAAACCGCCTGAGTGAATTGTGGAGTATATTTGATTATCTGATGCCCGGTTTCCTTTACAGTTATAAGAAGTTCAGGGAAGAAGTTGAAATTCCGGCAGTTCAGAATTCAGATGAAGATGCAATGAAACGTCTGCAGAAAATGATCCGGCCGTTTGTACTCCGAAGATTGAAGAAGGAAGTGCTTACAGATCTGCCGGATAAGCTGGAAGAGAATATGTTTGTACAGCTAACAGGAGAGCAGCAGAAGCTTTATGATGCACATGTGAAACGGATGATGCTGATGCTGGATAAGCAGTCCGAAGAAGAATTTAAGACCTCAAAGATTACAATTCTGGCAGAGCTGACAAAATTGCGCCAGATCTGTTGTGATCCGTCTCTTATTTTTGCAGATTATAAAGCTGATTCTGCAAAAGTGGATATGTGCCTGAATATGATCAGTAATGCAGTGGAGAGCGGACATAAGATTCTGTTGTTTTCGCAGTTTACGACAATGCTTGACCATCTTGCGAAGCGCCTTGAAGAGGAGAAGATCAGTTACTATATGCTGACTGGTTCTACAAGTAAGGAGAAGCGTGCACAGATGGTAGAGAACTTTAACACAGATGACACACAGGTATTCTGTATTTCTCTGAAGGCAGGAGGAACCGGTCTGAATCTGACGGCAGCAGATATTGTAATCCATTTTGACCCATGGTGGAATCTGGCAGTGCAGAATCAGGCAACGGACAGAGCACACAGAATTGGTCAGAAGAATGTAGTGAATGTATACAAGCTGATTGTGAAGGATACGATTGAAGAAAATATTTTGAAACTGCAGGAAAAGAAACGTGAATTGGCAGATCAGATCCTGGAGGGCGAAGGGCTTAACGGAGGCAGCTTCACAAAAGAGGAACTGATGGAATTACTTTCCGGGAAATAACCGCTTGATTGCAGTTAAATGGCATTTTTTGTAAATACAGAAATGTATATTCTCCCTGTTTTTCCACATAATAACCATACAACACATGATATGGAAACTGAAGGGTACAAAGACAGTAAACTTCGATAAAAGGAAAAACAGGAGGAAGAAAAGTGCATGAAAGCGACAGGAATTGTTCGGCGCATAGATGATCTGGGGCGTGTGGTCATTCCTAAGGAGATCAGAAAAACGCTGCGGATAAAAGAGGGGACACCACTGGAGATTTTTACTGACCGGGAGGGGGAGATTATTCTGAAAAAGTATTCCCCTATCGGAGAACTGAATGTTTTTGCAAAGGAATATGCAGAGGCGCTGGCGCAGTCAAGCGGGATGGTAGCGTGTATCACAGATCACGATCAGGTGGTGGCTGCTGCGGGACAGGGAAGCAGGGAATATGTGGGAAAACCTATCAGCAAAGCTCTGGAAGATGCAATTACGGAGAGAAGCTCTGTGTTTGCCAACGGAAATGACAGAAGCAGGATACCTGTGACTCAGGAACAGAGAGAACCTTTGTATTCCCAGATCCCATGCAGCCTATTATCAGTGCAGGAGATACAGTAGGATCTGTGCTTTTACTGGGAAAGAATGAAAGGGATGTGATGGTGAATCAGAGAAGATGCTCATCAGAACGGCAAGCGGATTTCTGGGAAGACAGATGGAACAGTAAAATTAATAGAATCTTCAGCAGCTTATAGTGGCGGCTGAGGATTCTTTTTTGTATAATAAGAAGCAGTTATGATTTTCTGGAATTGTTATAGTAATAAAATTGTTATGGCAATGAGAGGTGGAAAGGAGACATATTATATGGCTGCAATATATCTGGCACCGTTTTATCTGTTGGTGTGTGTATATATCCTGCTTCGCAGCCTGCACTGGTTTCAGGTATTGCATACGGTTTTTCGGAATGTGTGGGTGTGCAGGGGGATTGGACTTGTATATTTATTTGTAGTGTTTAGTATACTGATCGCATTTATGGCACCTGCATCAGGATTCAGGAGATTTATGAAGCTTCTGAGTAATTACTGGCTCGGTGTTTTGATGTATACACTTATGACTCTGGGAATCGCGGATGGATTGAGACTGTTACTGAAATATCCTCTTAGAAATTTTGCCTTTCCGGGGCGAGAATTGCTTTTCAGCAATATGGGAACTGCTGTTGTGGGAGCTGTCTGTGCGGTGATCATTTCAACAGTCAGTATTTACGGAGTGCTCAGTGCCGGAAATATACATACAACGAAGTACAATATTTCTGTTGATAAAAAGGCAGGAAATATGAAGGAATTAAATGTGGTTCTGATCGCAGATCTTCATCTGGGATATAATATTGGATGCAAGCAGATGGAGCAGATGACAGAGAAGATCAATGAGCAGAATCCGGATCTGGTGGTAGTGGCAGGAGATATTTTTGACAATGAATATGAGGCACTGGATGATCCGGAAAAACTGGCGGAGATATTGAGAGGGATTCGGTCGAAGTATGGCGTGTATGCATGTTACGGAAACCACGATATCCAGGAAAAGATTCTGGCGGGATTTACCTTTGGCAGTAAGGAAAAGAAAGAGAGTACCCCGGAGATGGATGAGTTTCTGGAGAAAGCGGGGATTACGCTTCTGAGAGATGAATATGTGCTCATCGATGATTCCTTTTATCTGTATGGCAGACCGGATTATGAGCGTCCCGGACGGGGGATTGATAAACGAAAGACTCCGCAGGAAATCACAGAGGGTATGGATGTGTCACTGCCAGTGTTGGTTATCGATCATGAGCCGAGAGAACTTCAGGAACTGGCGGATACAGGTGTGGACGTAGATCTCTGCGGACATACCCATGACGGACAGGTATTTCCGGGAAATATTGTGATCAGATTCTTCTGGGAAAATCCCTGTGGTTATCTGAAGAAAGGAAATATGCATAATATCGTTACATCCGGTGTAGGGCTTTTTGGACCAAATATGAGAGTTGGGACTAAAAGCGAAATCTGTGATGTCAGCATATGTTTTAACTGAATCAAAAAGTAAGTCCCCGGCTTCAACTGCCTGTTGATTTTTGCGGTTGGAGCCGGGGACTTGTCTGTTTTGTTACTCTTAATCTGAGTTTATGCTCAGTCGAGAGCTTTCTCACTTATTTCTTCCAGAAGGTCTTTTTTCAGATCCCAGAGTTTCTGAGAAAGGTCTACATATACTTTCTGAGGATTTACGAAACGTCTGGATTCATCCCAGAGAGTATTCTGCTCTTTCTGGCAGTATTCGCGAAGCTCCATAACAGATGGAGATTCATAGACCCGTTTACCTTCTCTGATGACAGGAACGAGAAGTTCGCGTACTTCATAGGTTCCGCCGAGAACTTTTGTCTTTTTCCAGGTATCGATTGGATCAAAGAGAACCATGTTCTGGTCTGCATCAAGCTTTTCATCAGCAAGGCAGATAAGATCTGCCCTGATTTTTCCGGTTTTCTTATTATAGAGACGATATACGGTTTTATTTCCAGGGTTGGTTACTTTCTCTGTGTTTTCGGAAAGCTTGATCTTAGGTGTAAATTCGGTACTGTCTGCATCTTTGACAGCAGCAAGTTTGTATACACCGCCGAATGCAGGATTATCGTTGGCGGTGATCAGTCGTGTTCCGACACCCCAGGAATTAATCTTGGCATCCTGAGCCTTCAGGCTCTCAATGAGATATTCGTCCAGATCGCTGGAAGCGGAAATAACTGCATCGTCAAATCCGGCAGCAGCAAGCATCTTATATGCTTCTTTGGAAAGGTAGGCAAGATCACCACTGTCGATACGGATACCGTATTTGGTAAGCGGAATACCTTCTTCGCGCATTTCCTCAAATACACGGATTGCATTTGGAACACCGGATTTCAGGACATCATAGGTATCTACCAGTAAGGTGCAGGCATTCGGATAAAGTTTGGCATAGGTTTTGAATGCGGTATATTCATCCGGGAAGCTCATGATCCAGCTGTGTGCGTGAGTTCCAAGGACCGGTACGTCGAACATTTTGCCTGTGAGAACACAGGAAGTACCGGCACATCCACCGATGATTGCGGCACGTGCGCCAAAGATACCTGCATCCGGTCCCTGGGCGGCGACGCAGACCAAATTCCATGATCGCATCACCCTTTGCAGCATAGCAAACGCGGGCTGCTTTGGTAGCAATGAGGCTCTGGTGATTGATGATATTCAGGATTGCTGTCTCTACAAGCTGAGCTTCCATGATAGGTGCTACGACTTTGACAAGCGGTTCTCTTGGGAAGACAACTGTTCCCTCAGGAATTGCATAGATATCACCTGTGAAACGGAAGTTGCTTAAATATTCAAGGAAGTCCTCTTCAAAAGTATTCAGACTTCTGAGATATTCGATATCTTCATCTGTGAATTTAAGATTCTCAATATATTCAATCATCTGTTCCAGTCCGGCAGTGATGGCAAATGCACCTCCGCATGGATTGGTACGGTAAAACATATCGAAGATAACAGTCTGGTTTGTTGGGTTCTTAAAATAGCCCTGCATCATAGTAAGTTCATAAAGGTCTGTGAGCAGAGTAAGATTATTAGCTCTCATATATAGCTCTCCTTTTGGGTTCATAATAATATCTCGGGTGTAACTGTTTATCGCAATTTACAGATATCAGGCCAGGGCTGAATAGCTTTTGACCTCAGTATCATAATATATAGTCTGGAGAAATTATTATTAAGATTTCCTGCTGCTTTGATCTCTATAGCAAGTTTCTAGTGTGCCGACAAGTTGATTCTTGAAACAATCTTGCGTCAACCTGTCGGCACACCAGTTACGAGAATTGTTATATTTAAGAAAGAGTATATCAGAAGCAGCAATAAGTTTTTATTGATTATAGCATAATTTTTCCCAGAGTACATAAAAAAACTCCGGGAATAGGCGGTATTTTCTATGTTTTTGT
>ENA-OQIT01000241-OQIT01000241.1-human-gut-metagenome-genome-assembly--contig:-NODE-241-length-12429-cov-3.766623_pt1 | contig 12429 bp, 11 predicted proteins | sample MGYA00242587_ERZ504752 | MGnify/ENA primary metagenome ERZ504752 (study PRJEB26092, sample SAMD00036352) | human gut metagenome | host: Homo sapiens | study: EMG produced TPA metagenomics assembly of... | reverse complement strand
TAGGGAAGCAGGAATCGTCATGGCAGATGCGGAAGTGACGATGATCCCGCAGACTTATGTGGAGCTGACAAGTGAAGAGGATATCAAAAATATCCAGAAAACACTGGATCTTCTCGATGAGGATGATGATGTTCAGGACGTGTACCACAACTGGGATGAGTAAGCACACCTTACATAGATTTTAAATAGTGATAATGAAACCATAATAAACATACATTAGAATGGTATCAGAAGTTGTTTATCAATGGTTTGGAGGTATCACTATGGTAAAAGAAAGAAGAAGTGCAAAACGGATTAAATATGATATGGTTCGTGTTTACTCCAAAATGGAGACTCATGTAGATGGGAAAGCAAAAAGTGTTTTCAAAAGAAAGCCTTATGCTCTCGCAAAATAAGAATAAAGAACAGGTCTGTCGGTATCTGGAAATCCGGCAGACCTGTTTCTTTATGCAAAAAAATTGAAATGCAGTATCAGATATGCTATACTGAACAATGGTATAAAAGGAAATACAACAAAAAGAGGAATGCCAATGAGTCAGAATAGCTTACAGAATGATTTGATTGTTTTGTATGAAAAAACCAGAGAAAAAGTACGGGGATTTCAGAAGAAAACATATCAGTCAGACATGGGAATTTTAAAAGAAGAAAATCAGACACTGCTGGAATGTGTGAAAGAAACAATTGAAAAATCTGAAAAATGTATGCAGGAAGTTGCGGGGTATGTTCCGGAATATGCATCGGAGATGCTCTCTCAGATTGATTCCAAGCGAAAAAGAGAAGCGGCAGTTATTGATCACAACATGGCTATGGTAGCTTTTTTTGTTCCGCTGATGGGGGAAATTCAGAGTACGCAGACGAAGATATTTACGGAGAAAATCGTGGAGTTATGGAATCAGAAGGTACCTGGCAGCAAAATCGGACACTCGGATGCTGCAAGTATTGAGAATGGGTTTAAAAAAGGAGTTTTCTGTTATATTACAACAGCTGTCTGTAAGAGTCTGAACAAGCCAGATGATTGCTATGAACTGAATCTTTTGAGGGAATACAGAGATCAGTATCTGATGGGGACAAAGGATGGAGAGATTCTTGTAAAAGAGTATTATAATATTGCTCCGACAATCGTAAAGCGGATTGACCGCAGTCCGGACGCATCAGAAATTTATGCGGATATCTGGGAAAAGTATTTAAAGCCGTGTGTACGCCTGATTGAAGCGGGCGAACAAGAAGAATGCAGAGAATTGTACACAAAGATGGTTCGTTCTCTGGAGAAGAAATATTTGTATTCAGTAGGAGGAGAGAAAAATGAGTAATTACAAGACAGAGACAAAATGTATACAATCCGGATATGAACCGGGTAATGGAGAGGCGAGAGTTCTTCCTATTTATCAGAGTACAACATTTCGATATACAAGCAGTGAACAGATGGGGCGTCTGTTTGACTTAGAGGAGTCCGGTTATTTTTATACCAGACTTCAGAATCCGACCAATGATGCGGTTGCTGCAAAAATCTGTGATCTGGAAGGCGGAGTGGCAGCAATGCTGACATCATCCGGACAGGCAGCTAATTTCTATGCGATTATGAATATCGTGGAAGCGGGAGATCATATTGTCTGTGCATCTGCTCTTTACGGAGGTACCTACAATCTGTATGCCCATACGATCAAAAAAATGGGTGTAGAAGCTACGTTTGTAGATCCTGAGTGTACGCAGGAAGAGCTGGATGCAGCATTTCAGGAAAATACAAAAGCAGTATTTGGAGAGACAATCGCCAATCCTGCCCTCGTTGTTCTGGATCTGGAAAAATTTGCAAATGCCGCACATGCACATGGTGTGCCGTTTATTGTGGATAATACATTTGCAACACCGATCAACTGCCGTCCGTTTGAATGGGGCGCGGATATTGTGACACATTCTACTACAAAATATATGGACGGACATGCCGCTTGCGTGGGCGGTGCGATCGTGGACAGCGGAAATTTTGACTGGGAGACACACAAAGAAAAATTCCCGGGACTGACAACTCCGGATGAGACATATCATGGAATTGTATATACAGAAAAATTTGGCAAAGGTGCGTATATTACAAAGGCAACTGCACAGCTGATGAGAGATCTCGGCTCTATCCAGTCACCGCAGAATGCATTTCTGTTAAACATCGGACTGGAGACACTGCATTTAAGAGTGCCGCGCCACTGTGAAAATGCAGTTAAGGTGGCAGAGTATCTGAAAAATCATGAGAAGGTGGCATGGGTGCGCTGTCCATCACTTCCGGGAGACAAATATTATGATCTTGCGCAGAAATATATGCCAAACGGAACCTGCGGTGTCATCACATTCGGTCTCAAAGGCGGCAGAGACGCTGCAGTTGAGATGATGGATCGATTAAAAATGGTAGCGATTGTGACACATGTAGCGGATGCCAGAAGCTGTGTTCTTCATCCTGCCAGCCACACGCATCGTCAGATGAATGACAAAGAGCTGGTAGAAGCAGGCGTTCAGCCGGATCTGATCCGTTTCAGTGTGGGAATTGAAAATATAGAAGATATTATTGCGGATGTCGAGCAGGCACTTCGTTAATTCAAGATGGTATGGATGTATACAAGAGGCATCCATACCATTTTTGCGTGAAAAATCATCATTTTCCGTATAAACAAGGGCGGTTGATCGAATACTAAAGTATCCGGCTGTCCAAGTACAGACCTGAAAATAGAGAAAAGAAGGTAGAAGATCATGGAAAATGAGGAGAAGCAAAGACAACGTCTGGATAAAAACGAAGAGATTAAAGAGACCGGCACCTTAAATCTGAATGGAAACGGGCACAAAGCGAACATACAGCTTCTGACGATCATTGGAGAGATTGAAGGGCATGAGGCTGTTTCCGGAAACACAAAAGCCACCAAATATGAGCATTTGATTCCAAGACTGGCAGAGGTGGAGGATGACGATGAAGTGGATGGAGTTTTGATTTTACTCAATACACTGGGCGGTGATGTGGAGGCAGGGCTGGCGATCGCGGAAATGATCGCATCCTTAAGCAAACCAACGGTCTCTCTGGTTCTGGGAGGAAGCCACTCCATCGGCGGACCGCTTGCAGTTTCCGCAGATTATTCTTTTATTGTGCCGAGTGGAACAATGATCGTGCATCCGGTGAGATCCTCCGGGATGTTTATTGGAGTGATTCAGAGTTATCGTAATATGGAAAAGACGCAGGATCGGATTACCCGGTTTATCGCAGCTCATTCGCAGATTACCAAAGAACGTCTGGGAAGAATTGATGTTGGGATTTCCACACAGTTGGTAAAAGATGTCGGGACTATGTTAGAAGGGAGATGCAGTCAGAGAGGCATGATCGATGAGGTTGGAGGAATCAGCATGGCATTAGAAAAGACTGCGGGAAATGATCCGGCAAGAAAAATAGTTAATGACACACTTTTCAATTGATGTTATACTAGATGTAGTATGTGTAATTATCAAGGGGAAGTATTATGGCTGCAAAGTCAACAAGGAAAAGAAAACTACAAGAAAAAAGTCATCCAAAAATCAGGCAAGTACATCCCTGAACAGTGAAATTTTGATTCTGGTCATGTTTGCGGTCTGTGTGCTGATGCTTTTAAGCAATTTTGGAGTCATAGGGATTGCAGGCAGTGCGATCTCTTCTGTACTCTTTGGTTTTTTCGGAGTGATGGCATATATTCTGCCGTTTCTCTTATTTGGCGTGGTTGCTTTTGGAATTTCGAATAAAGGCAATACACACGCCTACATAAAAATTGCAGCATGTGTGGCCTTATTGTTTGCAATCTGTGCATTTTTCCAGCTGGTGATGCATCCTTTTGATGCCAAAGAAAGTCTGTGGAGCTATTATCAGTATGCCAGTGATTACAGAAAAGCGGGCGGTCTTACAGGGGGCTGTCTGGTGAAGATTCTGTGTCCGTTTATTGGTGTGGTAGGCGCTTATGTGGTACTCGTTGTACTTATGGTAATCTGTGTGATTCTGATCACAGAACGTTCTCTGCTTGCACCTCTTGGAAAAGGAAGCAAAAAGGCGTATGCAGATATGAAGCGCCGGCAGGGAGAAGCATCTGCCCGGCGTGCGAAGAACAGAGAAGAAAAACGAAGACAGGCAGAAGAAGCAAAGACAGAACCGAATGATTCTTCCAGAAGAAGTGATCATAAAGTATCGGGTGTTTCTTTTGCAACAACGCTGCAGGCCCAGGAAAGTGAAGTGCCAAAGGAGACAACAGCGAAAAAGCGTAAAAAGAATTCTTCAGGAAAAGATCCGGATATGCGGGAACTGACTGTTTCACAGGAATCGGATTTTTCAGAGCCACTGCCGTCTCCATTTGAAGATTTTGTGATCAATCGTCCGGAAAGCACGGCGTCGGATGCGAGCGCAGTGGATACTCCATTATGGGAGAATGAACCGGAACCGGCAGAAGAGGGCAACATGACGCAGGAGGATGTTCCGGAAGAGTCAGTCCGTACAAGGAAGAAGACCAAGGCGAGTGCGGCAGCTGTGGAAGCAGAGACTGTTCAGGTAGAACAGAGTATCAAAGAGCAGGAGCAGCAGCCGAAGAAAGTGTACAAGATTCCGCCAATGAATCTTCTGACAAAGGGAAAAAGGGCGGCGGAGACTCGGATGCCCAGTTGCGCGCCACGGCCCAGAAACTGGAGCAGACCCTGCAGAATTTCGGGGTTCGCGTTCATGTAACAAATGCAAGCTGCGGACCGTCTGTGACGCGGTATGAGCTGCAGCCGGAACAAGGTGTGAAGGTAAGTAAGATTGTAGGTCTGGCAGATGACATCAAATTAAATCTGGCAGCGGCAGATATCCGGATCGAGGCGCCGATTCCGGGAAAAGCAGCCGTTGGGATTGAGGTCCCGAACCAGGAGAATACGGCAGTGATGCTTAGGGACCTGTTAGAATCCGGGGAATTTAAAAATTCCACAGCGAATATTCCGTTTGCCGTGGGAAAAGATATTTCAGGAAAGACGGTGATCGCAGATATCGCAAAGATGCCGCATTTACTTGTGGCAGGAGCGACAGGATCCGGAAAGTCGGTATGTATCAATACGCTGATCATGAGTATTTTATACCATGCAGATCCGGAAGAAGTAAAACTGATCATGGTGGATCCCAAAGTAGTGGAACTAAGTGTCTATAATGGAATTCCGCACTTGCTGATCCCGGTCGTGACGGACCCGAAAAAAGCAGCAGGCGCTCTGAACTGGGCAGTCGCTGAGATGATGAAGCGGTATCAGCTGTTTGCCCAGCAGAATGTCCGGGATCTGAAAGGATACAATGAAAAGATTGCGCAGATGACAGAAGAAGGAGCTCCGAAAAAACTGCCGAAGATTGTGATCATTGTAGATGAGCTGGCGGATCTGATGATGGTGGCGCCGGGGGAAGTAGAAGGCGCGATCTGCCGTCTGGCGCAGCTTGCCAGAGCGGCGGGACTGCATCTGATCATTGCAACACAGCGGCCTTCGGTGAATGTCATCACAGGTCTGATCAAGGCCAATATGCCGTCCAGAATCGCATTTTCTGTCTCATCAGGAGTAGATTCCAGGACGATCATTGATATGAATGGAGCGGAGAAACTGCTTGGAAAGGGAGATATGCTGTTTTATCCGACAGGATATCCAAAACCGGTCCGTGTGCAGGGATCCTTTGTTTCAGATAAAGAAGTGCAGAAGGTTGTGGACTATCTCATCGAACACAACGGAAATGCCTCCTACAGTGAAGAAGTGGAGGAGCACGTAAATTCCGATCTGCCGTCACCGGTTCCTGGGATACAGGGAGCCGGGGTGCAGGATAATGCAAATGAGCAGGATGCATATTTTGCAGATGCAGGACGGCTGATCATTGAAAAAGAAAAAGCATCCATTGGAATGCTCCAGAGGATGTTTAAAATCGGCTTCAACCGGGCAGCCCGGATTATGGATCAGCTTGCCAGTGCAGGAGTGGTCGGAGAAGAAGTCGGAACAAAACCAAGAAAAGTACTGATGACAAAAGAAGAATTTGAACAGTACATTCAGGAAAATTTATAATGCAGTGGAGGAAGAAATGATGAAAACAGATATTCAGATCGCACAGGAAGCAGAATTAATGCACATCAAAGACGTGGCAGCGTCTATCGGAATTTCAGAAGAGGAACTGGAGTTTTATGGAAAGTACAAAGCGAAGCTCTCCGATGAACTCTGGGAGAACGTAAAAGACCGCAAGGATGGAAAACTGGTTCTTGTGACAGCCATCAATCCGACCCCGGCAGGAGAAGGAAAGACCACGATCACAGTAGGTCTGGGTGAGGCATTTGCAAAAATGAATAAAAAGGCAATCATCGCACTGCGTGAACCATCTCTTGGACCATGTTTTGGAATCAAAGGCGGAGCAGCAGGAGGCGGGTATGCACAGGTTCTCCCAATGGAAGATCTGAATCTGCATTTCACCGGAGATTTCCACGCGATCACTTCTGCGAATAATCTGCTGGCTGCCATGTTGGATAATCACATTCAGCAGGGCAATGCATTGGGAATTGATCCGAGAAATATTGTCTGGAAACGCTGCGTGGACATGAACGACAGAGTTCTTCGCAACATCGTAGTAGGACTTGGAAACAAGATGGATGGAATGGTGAGAGAAGACCATTTTGTGATCACAGTCGCATCTGAGATCATGGCAATCCTTTGTCTTGCAGATGATCTTGCAGATCTGAAACGCCGCCTGGGACGAATCATCGTGGCATATACATTTGAAGGCAATCCGGTAACAGCAGACGATCTTCAGGCAACAGGCGCCATGACTGCACTGTTAAAGGATGCGATCAAACCGAATATGATCCAGACACTGGAGCACACACCGGCACTGGTACACGGCGGACCGTTTGCCAATATCGCACACGGCTGCAACAGTGTCCGCGCGACAAAGCTGGCTTTAAAAATCAGCGATATTACAATTACAGAAGCCGGATTCGGAGCGGATCTTGGAGCTGAGAAATTTATGGATATCAAATGCCGTAAAGCGGGATTAAAACCGGACGCAGTGGTACTTGTAGCGACAGTGCGGGCACTGAAATACAATGGCGGAGTTGCAAAACAGGATCTGGGCGAAGAAAATCTGGAAGCACTGAAAAAAGGAATCGTGAATCTGGAAAAACACATTGAGAATATTCAGAAATACGGCGTTCCTGTTGTAGTAACACTGAATTCCTTTGTTACAGATACGGAAGCGGAAAATGAATTTATCCGCAGCTTCTGTGAAGAAAGAGACTGTGAATTCGCCCTTGCAAAGGTATGGGAAAAAGGCGGAGAAGGCGGAATCGAACTGGCAGAAAAAGTGTTGGATACACTGGAGAATAAGGAAAGCAATTTCCATGTACTGTATGAGGATGAACTTTCTCTGACAGAAAAGATCGAGAAGATTTCAAAAGAGATTTACGGGGCAAACGGTGTTGTCTATGAGCCGGCTGCAAAGAAACAGCTTGCGAAGATCGAAGAGATGGGATTTGGACATTTCCCTATCTGTATGGCAAAGAATCAGTATTCTCTGTCAGATGATGCGAAAAAACTGGGACGTCCGGAAAACTTTGACATCCATATCCGTGAAGTTTATGTCAGCGCAGGTGCCGGATTTGTCGTTGCTCTGACAGGTGCGGTGATGACAATGCCTGGACTTCCGAAAGTCCCTGCTGCAAATAACATCGATGTAACAGATGACGGTAAAATTACAGGACTGTTTTAAAGGAGTATTGAATGGCACAGATAATTGACGGAAAACGAATTGCAAAAGAAATCAAAGATAAATTGAAAGAAGAAGTATCCGTGCTGAAAGAAAGAGGCACCAAGATCTGTCTGGCAGTGATTCAGGTAGGGCAGGATGCGGCTTCTTCGGTATATGTAAACAACAAGAAAAAGGCGTGCGCCTATATCGGGATCGACTCCGTTTCGTATGAGTTAAAAGAGGCTACAACAGAAGCGGAACTGGTAGAATTGATCGAGAAACTGAATCATACAGAGAAGGTACATGGAATCCTGGTACAGCTTCCGCTTCCGGCACACATTGATGAAGACCGGATCATACGTACGATTTCACCGGACAAGGATGTAGACGGATTTCATCCGGTGAACGTGGGACGGCTCTGGCTCGGAGAGACCGGATTTGTATCCTGCACACCGGCGGGGATCATTCAGCTTTTGAAGTATTCCGGAATTGAGATTGCAGGAAAAGAGTGCGTGGTGATCGGGCGAAGCAACATTGTAGGAAAGCCGATGGCAGCACTGCTTCTGCGTGAGAATGGGACCGTGACGGTTGCACATTCCAGGACAGCAGATCTAAAAGAAGTGACACGCAGAGCAGATATTCTGATCGCAGCAGTCGGACAGACGAAGATGATCACAGCAGAGTACATAAAAGAAGGCGCGGTTGTGATCGATGTGGGAATGCACAGAGATGCCCAAAACCATCTCTGTGGAGATGTGGATTTTGAGGATGTGTATTCCAGGGCATCTGCCATTACGCCGGTACCTGGCGGGGTAGGTCCGATGACAATCGCCATGCTGATGAACAATTGCGTGCAGGCCGCACGCGATTAGGAGGAACTAATATGAGATGTACGCATTGTAATGCGATTATTCCGGAAGGCTGGATGCGTTGTCCCAGATGTGGAAAAGAAGTTCAGATCGTCCCTGATTACAATCCTCTGGATGATGTTCTTACACAGGAAGTAAAAGGCTCGGTCGAAGATGTTACCAGGCAGCTTCAGACAAAGGATGTCCGTGATTTTGGCAGAAGACAGGAAGTGTACCAGTCAAAAGCAACGCGGGTGCTCAGTCAGGAAGAGCTGGATGAAATACAGGCCGGGCGAGAGCGTGCGGCGAGAAACAGATCCCGTGCAGAGGCGAAACGAAAACAGCAGGAACGAAAAAAGCAGCTGGTTCGCAGAAGACGGAAAGTGCTTTTGATCCTGTTTCTGGTCCTGTTGATTTTTGGAGCGGCGTTCGGCTATTTTCTGTATCAGAATTCTTATGTGGGAAAAGTGGCAAAAGGGTACGATGCACTGCAGATGAAAGAATATCAGACAGCAGAAAAATACTTCAAACATGCGATTGGAAAGAATGCCCAGAGGGCAGAGGCATATTCCGGTCTGGCAGAGACTTATATGGAACAGGATGAAGGGGATGAGGCAGAATCCGTATTTCTTTCTGCTATTGCTTCTTATCCATCCAACGAAGAACTGTATCGGGCAGCAATCAGCTTTTATGAGGAGACAAAGCAGCTTGATAAGATTTCCGAGATTCTCGAGGACTGCGATGACGAATCCGTGCTTTCCAGTCTGAAAGCATATGTTTCTACAGAGCCGGTCTTCAGTCTGGATGATGGAAAATATAGTGAAGTACAGGAAGTGACACTGTCCGCATCAGGGGAGACCATTTACTACACGACAGATGGAACGAATCCGACTTCGTCCAGCACAAAGTATACCGAGCCGATTCTTTTAAATGAGGAAGGAAAGACGCAGATTAAGGCGATTGCCTATAACAAAAAGAAAATCCCAAGTCTGGTGGTCTCAAAAACTTATGAGATTGAATTTCCGGTAGCGGATGCACCGGTTGTAACACCGTCCACGGGGCAGTACAGTACAGCGACGCAGATCAGTATTACCGTGCCGGAAGGCTACACAGCTTATTACACGACAGATGGTTCCACGCCGACAACTGAATCTTCCTTGTATACCGGACCGATCGAGATGCCAGAAGGGCAGACGCTGTTCAGTACAGTTCTGGTGGGTAAGACCGGAAAAATGACACAGATAACAAAACGAAATTATATTTATCAGCCGCAGTAAAAGCGGCTGATTTTTTTAGATAAACACTTTGTAAAAATGCAAGGGGATTTTCTAACAAAAATGAGCCTGGTTTTTTGTGCATTATTTAACGAAAAAAAACGGCAGTTTTGTTGTGTGAAAAGTTTCACAGTGGTATAATGGTTTTAGTTGAAATCAACAGACTTTAATCAAAGGAGATGCAGGATAATGAGCAGATTTTGTTTACCAAGAGACATTTATCACGGAAAAGGATGTTTGGAAGAATTAAAGAACCTGAAAGGAAAAAAAGCAATTCTTGTAGTGGGCGGCGGTTCCATGAAACGTCAGGGATTTCTTGACAGAGCTGTAACATATTTGAAAGAAGCAGGAATGGAAGTCCAGTTATTTGAAGGCGTTGAGCCGGATCCGTCTGTAGAGACAGTTATGAAAGGTGCCGAGGCAATGCGTGCATTTGAGCCGGACTGGATCGTGGCAATGGGCGGCGGTTCTCCGATTGATGCTGCAAAAGCAATGTGGGCATTTTATGAGTATCCGGATGTAACATTCGAGGATCTGTGCATTCCGTTTAATTTCCCGGAACTGAGACAGAAAGCAAAATTCGCAGCGATTCCATCTACATCAGGAACAGCTACAGAAGTAACAGCATTCTCTGTTATCACAAACTATCAGACAGGTGTAAAATATCCGCTGGCTGACTTTAATATCACACCGGATGTTGCGATCGTTGATCCGGATCTTGTGGCAGGTCTTCCTGTAAAACAGGTTGCATACACAGGTATGGATGCACTGACACATGCGATCGAAGCATATGTTTCTACACTCAACGGACCATTTACAGATCCACTTGCACTGCAGGCAATTGAGATGGTACTGGATAATCTTCCGGCATCTTACAACTGCGATATGGATGCAAGAGAGCAGATGCATTATGCACAGTGTCTGGCAGGTATGGCATTCTCCAATGCATTGCTTGGAATCGTACACTCTATGGCACATAAGACAGGTGCAGCATTCTCAACAGGACACATTCCTCACGGATGTGCGAATGCGATCTATCTTCCATATGTTATCAAATACAACGCAAAAGATCCGGTTGCAGCAAAACGTTATGCTGAGATCGCACGCAGAATGGGACTTCCGGGAGCATCTGAGAAAGCACTCATCAACAGTCTGGTTGAAAAGATCGATGACTTTAATGTCAAACTGAACATTCCAAAGACTCTCAAAGACTTCGGAATCGAGGAAAATGAATTCAAAGAAAAAGTTGCCAAGATTGCAGAACTGGCAGTAGGTGATGCATGTACAGGATCTAATCCTCGTGCAATCGATCCTGCAACAATGGAAAAATTATTCACATGTACATATTACGGAACAGAAGTTGATTTCTAATCAGGCTGTCCGCTTGTGGATGAACGGGAAAGGGACAGGCACAGTACAAAAGCGGTGCCTGTCCTTTTTGCAGACAGAAGAGAAAAATCACGGAAAGAACTATTGCCATTATGCCATTTTTGGCGTATTATTAAAAAAGGTGATTTATTACAAGGAGGAAGAACATGTATAAGATTTTAAAAGCAGAAAAATTGTCTGAGAATATTTTTCTGATGGATGTGCATGCACCAAGGGTTGCGAGTCATTGTGAGCCGGGGCAGTTTGTTATCGTAAAGATGGACGAGAAGGGGGAGCGTATCCCGCTTACTATTTGTGATTATGACAGAGAAGCCGGAACGATCACGATCGTGGTTCAGGAAGTCGGAGCTTCTACTGTGAAGATGTCTGAACTCAAAGCCGGAGATTCTTTCCGTGACTTTGTAGGTCCGCTTGGATGTGCCTCTGAGTTTGTTGAGGAAGATATCGAAGAATTGAAAAAACAGAAGATTTTATTTGTTGCGGGAGGACTTGGTACAGCTCCTGTATATCCTCAGGTGAAATGGCTTCATGAGAGAGGAATAGACGCCGATGTGATCATCGGAGCAAAAACGAAGGATCTTGTGATCATGGAGAAAGAGATGGAAGAAGTTGCCGGAAATCTCTATGTGACAACGGATGACGGCTCTTATGGACGCTCCGGTATGGTGACGCAGGTGATCAAAGATCTGGTAGAAAAAGAAGGAAAACATTATGACAAGTGTGTTGCGATCGGACCGATGATTATGATGAAATTTGTCTGTCTGCTGACAAAGGAACTGAATCTTCCAACGATCGTCAGCATGAACCCGGTTATGGTAGATGGTACCGGAATGTGCGGAGCATGCCGTCTTCAGGTTGGAGATGAGATTAAGTTTGCATGTGTAGACGGGCCGGAATTTGATGGCCATCTTGTAGATTTTGATCAGGCGATGAAGAGAAGCCAGATGTACAGATCAGTAGAGGGAAGAGCAATGCTGAAATTACAGGAAGGCGATACTCATCACGGCGGATGCGGACATTGTGGAGGTGACGAGTAATGGCAAAAGGAATGGTGAGAGTACCTGTCAGAGAACAGGATCCAAAAGTACGTGCAACAAATTTTGAAGAAGTTTGTCTTGGATATAATCAGGAAGAGGCAATGGAAGAGGCAACAAGATGCCTGAATTGTAAAAATGCAAAATGTATCGAAGGATGTCCGGTA
>ENA-OQIT01000240-OQIT01000240.1-human-gut-metagenome-genome-assembly--contig:-NODE-240-length-12435-cov-3.520799_pt1 | contig 12435 bp, 15 predicted proteins | sample MGYA00242587_ERZ504752 | MGnify/ENA primary metagenome ERZ504752 (study PRJEB26092, sample SAMD00036352) | human gut metagenome | host: Homo sapiens | study: EMG produced TPA metagenomics assembly of... | reverse complement strand
TTTCCGACAAACGGTGTCCTCGATGGCACTCTGTATCCGATTTCCTTCTCATAATATTCAGCCAGCTCTGTAATAACCGTTGTATCCATTCCATCCAGTGTTCCTCGAAGCTGTGCATACTCAAATACCATTGCCTCTAAAGGTGTATTACCCGTACGCTCTCCGATACCAAACAAGGAACAGTTCACTCCGCAGGCTCCGTAAAGCCACGCTGTCGTCGAATTATTGACTGCTTTATAGAAATCGTTGTGTCCGTGGAATTCGATCAGTTCACTTGGCACGCCCGCATGTGTCATCAGACCATAGATGATTCCCGGAATAGAACGCGGAATCACTGCACCCGGGAAATTCACCCCATATCCCATCGTATCACAGACACGGATCTTGACCGGGATCTGATACTCTTCCATCAGCTTCATCAGTTCCAGACAAAACGGAATCACAAAACCGTAAATATCAGAACGTGTGATATCTTCCAGATGACATCTCGGCCGAACTCCGGTTTCCATGCACTCACGCACAACAGATAAATAATGTTCCATCGCTTCCCGCCTCGTCATCTTCAGCTTGTAAAAAATATGATAATCGGAACAGCTGACCAAAATCCCTGTCTCCTTGAGACCTATATCTTTTACCAGCTGAAAATCCTTTTTACTGGCACGGATCCAGCTTGTCACTTCCGGAAACTGATATCCTCTCTCCAGACATTTGTAGACCGCATCCCGATCTTTCTTGCTGTACAGGAAAAACTCACTCTGACGAATCTTTCCGTTAGGACCTCCCAGACGATGGAAATAATCATAAATCGTCACAATCTGCTCTGTTGTATAAGGAGCTCTGGACTGCTGTCCGTCTCTAAATGTCGTATCTGTGATCCAGATTTCATCCGGCATATTATGCGGCACAATACGGTCATTGAATGCAATCTTTGGGATTTCATCATAATGGAACAGATTCCGGAACACATTCGGCGTATCTACATCCACCAGTGGATACATGTGTTCTTCCAGTTCCAGAAGATTTGTGTGCTGATTCAAACGTACTTTTCTATTTTCCATGATTTTCTCCTCCGTCCACTCTTTAACACTCTACTTAGCAAAAGTTCTTGTATAATTGTATACACTCATACATGTATTGTCAATAGTAATTTTTCTTACTATAACTGCAAAAGGCAGATGCCCTGATCCTTTCAATCAGATAACATCTGCCTTTTTCTCACACGATCACTCTTACTTTCAGAACACCTTCTACTGCTTCCAGTGCTTTCGCAATCTGTCCGGAAACCTCGGATTCTACGTCGATCATCGTATAAGCATATTCCTTCTTACTCTTATTTGCCATCAGGGAAATATTCATTCCCTCGCCTGCCAGAAGTGCTGTAAACTGTCCCAGCATATTCGGGATGTTGCGGTGCAGGATTGTAATTCTTGCTCCGCTTCCTTTCACTCCCATATCGCAGTCCGGATAATTTACAGAATGTGTAATATTTCCGTTCTGCAGATAATCCATCACTTCTGCAACTGCCATTTTGGCGCAATTATCCTCAGACTCTTCTGTGGAAGCTCCCAAATGCGGAATCACGATTGCGCCTCTGACACCTACGATCTCTTTTGTCGGGAAGTCCGTCACATAACTGCGCACTTTCTCAGATACTAAAGCATCCACGATATCTTCCTGATTGACCAGTACATCTCTCGCAAAATTCAGGATCACTACCCCGTCTTTCATCAGACTGATGGCGTCTTTGTTGATCATTCCTTTTGTATCGTCCAGTGCCGGAACATGAACGGTCAGATAATCGCACTCTTTGTACAATTCATCCACGGATTTTGCATGATGAATATTTCTGGAAAGCTTCCATGCCGCATCTACGGATACGTACGGGTCATATCCATATACTTCCATTCCCAGATGTGTCGCTGCATTCGCCACCAGAACTCCGATCGCTCCCAGACCGATCACTCCTATTTTTTTTCCTTCCAGCTCCGTTCCTGCAAAAGCTTTCTTCTTCTTTTCTGTGATTTTTGCGATATCTCCGTCTTCTTCGTACTCCTGCACCCAGTTGATACCTCCGATAATGTCACGGGCTGCCAGAAGCATTCCTGCAATTACGAGTTCTTTCACACCATTTGCATTGGCTCCGGGTGTATTGAATACTACGATCCCTTTCTCCGCACAACGATCCAGAGGAATATTGTTCACACCTGCACCTGCTCTTGCCACAACTTTCAGGTTCTCCGGCAGTTCCATCTCATGCATAGATGCACTTCTGACCAAAATTGCGTCTGCCGCCTCTGCAGCCTCTGTTTTTTTGATAGTTCTCTGTAAATTTATCGAGTCCAATCTGAGAGATTGGATTCAGGCAATGATACTGATACATACTACGCATTTTCCTCCTCAAACTTCTTCATAAACGCAACGAGAGCTTCTACTCCTTCATACGGCATTGCGTTGTAAATACTTGCACGCATTCCGCCTACAGTACGGTGTCCCTTCAGATTTTCCAGTCCGGCTTCTTTTGCTTCTTTCACAAATTTGGCATCCAGATCTTTGTCTCCTGTCACAAATGGAACATTCATCAGAGAACGGTCTTTTTTCTCCACGGTTCCTTTGAACAACTTACTTTCGTCCAGAAAATCGTACAACAGTTTAGCTTTCTTTTCATTTTTCTCTTTCATCGCAGAAAGGCCGCCCATCTTCTTCAGCCACTTAAACACTTTTCCGCAAATATAGATTCCGTATGCAGGCGGAGTGTTGTAGAGAGAATCCGCATCTGCATGCGTTTTGTATTTCAGCATCGTCGGTGTGCCTGGAAGCACATCTTCTGTGATCAGGTCTTCCCGGATAATCACGATCACAACACCTGCCGGTCCGATATTTTTCTGTACGCCTCCATAGATCACTCCATATTTTGTGACATCTACAGGCTCAGAGAGGAAACAGGAAGAAACGTCTGCAACCAGCGTCTTTCCTTTTGTATTCGGCAGTTCTTTAAATTTTGTTCCGTAAATCGTATTATTCTCACAGATGTATACATAATCTGCATCTTCTGAAACCGGAAGATCCGAACAGTCCGGAATATAAGAAAAAGTCTTGTCTGCAGAAGATGCGATCCGGTTTACGGTTCCATACTTTTCTGCCTCATCCGCTGCTTTTTTTGCCCACTGACCGGTCACAATGTAATCTGCCACCCGGTTCTTCATCAGATTCATCGGAATCATCGCAAACTGCTGAGATGCTCCGCCCTGCAAAAATAAAACCTTGTAATTGTCCGGAATATCCATCAGCTCTCTGAGATCTGCCTCTGCTTCCTGAATAATCGTCTCGAAGGCTTTCGAGCGATGACTCATTTCCATAACCGACATTCCGGTTCCTCTGTAATCTAACATTTCATCTGCTGCTTCTTTTAGCACTTCTTCCGGCAGCACTGCCGGTCCGGCTGAAAAATTGTACACTCTACTCATCTTCTTTTCCTCCTGAATTTCATTTTTATATTGAAACAAAGAAAATTTATTCTTCGTTCAAATCCATCTCATCAAACACTTCGCTGATCGCAGCTCCCGGCGCAACCATCGGCCACACCTTGTCATCCTGGTCGATCTGGCAGTCCAGCACAACAGGACGCTGCATCTTTACTGCTTTTGCAAAAGCGTCTGCAAACTCTTCTTTTGTTGTCACACGGATTCCTTCTGCTCCAAGCGCCTGTGCCAGCTTTACAAAATCCACCGCATCATCCAGGATTGTCTGGGAATAATGCTGATTGTAAAAGAGATTCTGCCACTGGCGTACCATACCAAGCACATGATTGTTCACCACGACCTGTACGATCGGAATCTGATATCTCGCAGCTGTTGCGATCTCATTCATGTTCATACGGAAACATCCGTCTCCGGCGATATTGACTACGGTCTTTTCCGGACAGCCCATTTTTGGCTCCGATGGATGCGCCAAGTCCATATCCCATTGTTCCAAGTCCTCCGGATGACAAGAGCGTCCTTGGCTCTTTATATTTATAATACTGTGCAGCCCACATCTGATGCTGTCCTACTTCTGTCGTAATGATTGCATCTCCTTTTGTCTGCCTGTAAATCTCTTCTACGATATACGGACCGGTCAGCTTTCCATCCTCATACTGAAGCGGATATTCTTTCTGATACGCTGCAATCTGTTCCATCCACTCCGGATGTGACTGTTCCTCAAGTCTTGCATTCAACCGCATTAAAACTTCTTTCAAATCTCCGACGATTCCATGATCGATCAACACGTTTTTGTTCATCTCTGCCGGATCGATATCAATCTGCAAAATCTGTGCATTCTTCGCAAACTTTTCTGTATCGCTCGTTACACGGTCATCAAATCTGGCTCCTACTGCGATCAACAGATCGCACTCACTGACTCCATAGTTGGATGTCTTGGTTCCATGCATTCCGACCATCCCTGTGTAACGCGGATCTGTTCCCGGAAATGCTCCCTTTCCCATCAGAGTATCTGTCACCGGAGCATCCACCTTTTCTGCGAATTCACGCAATTCTCTGCTCGCCCCCGAAAGGACAACGCCGCCCCCTGCATAAATAAACGGCTTTTGGGATGCTTCGATCATCTCCACAGCACGTGAAAGTGCCTCCTCTGTGATGGTTTCCGTCTTTCTCGGCGGGAACTCTGCTTCCCGGGGAAGATATTCTGTCACGTTTGCTGTAATATCTTTCGGGATATCGATCAGAACCGGCCCGGGTCTGCCGCTGCGCGCGATCCGGAATGCCTTGCGGATTGTCTCTGCCAGTTTTTCCACATCCTTGACAATAAAGTTATGTTTGGTGATCGGCATGGTGATCCCTGCAATATCGATTTCCTGAAAGCTGTCTTTTCCAAGCAGGGAAACCCCTACATTACAGGTAATCGCTACGACCGGAATGGAATCCATATAGGCCGTTGCGATTCCTGTCACCAGATTCGTTGCCCCCGGGCCGCTGGTAGCCAGACACACTCCCACCCTGCCGGTTGCTCTTGCATACCCGTCTGCCGCATGCGCCGCACCCTGTTCATGGGAAGTCAGGATATGCCTGATTTCATTACTATGCTCATAGAGAGCGTCGTATACATTTAAAATTGCTCCCCCCGGATATCCGAATACAGTATCTACACCCTGTTCTTTCAGACATTCGATCACAATCTCTGCTCCATTTAACTGCATGATGCTCTCCTCCTAATTATTTTTCGGGATGTCCAGAATTGCGCCTCTGTTTCCGGAGGTAACCATAGACGCATATCTTGCCAGATATCCTGTCTTGACCTTTGGCTCCCTTGGCTGCCATGCAGCACGACGTCTTTCCAGTTCTTCCTCTGATACATCCAGCTCCAGTTTTAATTCCGGAATATTGATCTTGATGATATCCCCTTCTTCGACAAGCGCGATCGGTCCTCCAACTGCCGCTTCCGGTGACACATGTCCGATAGATGCACCTCTGGATGCTCCGCTGAAGCGACCGTCCGTGATCAGCGCAACCGAAGATCCAAGCCCATATCCTGCGATCGCAGAAGTCGGATTCAGCATCTCACGCATTCCCGGACCTCCTTTTGGTCCCTCGTACCGGATCACGATCACATCTCCCGGGTTGATCTTTCCGGATTTGATTGCTTCTGTAGCTTCTTCGTCACTCTCAAAAATCCTTGCAGGTCCTTCATGCACCAGCATCTCTGCACAGACTGCAGAACGTTTTACCACACTTCCGTCCGGCGCCAGATTTCCTTTGAGTACTGCCAGACCGCCTGTCTCACTGTACGGATTGTCAATTGGGCGGATTACCTCCGGATTTTTATTGACACATCCTTCGATGTTCTCTCCCAGTGTCTTTCCGGTCACAGTCATACATTCTGTATGAAGAAGTCCTTTCTTGTTCAGCTCATTCATCACTGCATAAACTCCGCCGGCCTCGTTGAGATCTTCCATGTATGTATGTCCTGCCGGAGCAAGATGGCACAGATTCGGAGTTTTCTCGCTGATCGGATTGGCAAAATCAATCTCAAAATCCATTCCGATCTCATGTGCGATCGCAGGAATGTGCAGCATACTGTTTGTGGAACATCCCAGTGCCATGTCCACTGTCAATGCATTTAAATCGCTTCTTTTGTCATAATATCTCTTGGACGGATATTTTTTCTCACCAGCTCCATCACCTGCATTCCCGCATGTTTTGCAAGCTGCAGTCTTGCAGAATACACTGCCGGAATGGTTCCGTTTCCTTTCAGTCCCATACCAAGAGCCTCTGTCAGGCAGTTCATACTGTTTGCCGTATACATACCGGAACAGGAACCACAGGTCGGACATGCCTTTTCTTCAAATTCGCACACATCCTCTTCTGAAAATTTTCCTGCTGCATAGGAACCGACTGCCTCAAACATGCTGGAAAGACTGGTCTTGCTTCCCTTCACATGACCCGCCAGCATCGGTCCCCCGCTGACAAAAATCGTCGGAATATTCACACGGGCTGCTGCCATCAGAAGTCCCGGAACGTTCTTATCACAGTTCGGTATCATAACAAGTCCGTCAAACTGATGTGCCATAGCCAGTGCTTCTGTAGAATCCGCGATCAGATCTCTTGTCACAAGCGAATATTTCATCCCAATATGTCCCATGGCAATTCCGTCACAGACTGCAATCGCAGGAACCATGATCGGTGTTCCTCCTGCCATAGCAACTCCCATTTTAACAGCCTGTGTAATCTTATCCAGGTTCATATGCCCCGGCACGATCTCATTATAAGAACTCACAATTCCGATCAACGGCCGGTCCAGTTCTTCTTGTGTCATTCCCAGCGCATTGAACAGGGAACGATGCGGCGCCTGCTGCATCCCCTTTGTTACAGTATCACTTCTCATCTTCTATCATCCTCTTTCCTTTTTTGTAATTTCTGTTTTTCTACTGAATATGTGCACAGATCCTGTCACCCATCTCGCGGGTATTGATCTGTATACTTCCCTCTGACATAATATCGATCGTGCGGTAACCGTCTCTTAATACACGCTGTACCGCTTCCTCAATGGCATCTGCTTCCCTGTCAAGATCAAATGTAAACCGAAGCATCATAGCTGCTGACAGAATCGTCGCAATCGGATTGGCAATTCCTTTTCCCGCAATATCCGGAGCAGAACCGCCGCTTGGCTCGTAAAGTCCGAATTTTGTCTCATTGAGACTTGCAGAAGAAAGCATTCCAATCGAGCCAGTCACCATACTTGCCTCATCTGAAAGGATATCCCCAAACATATTCTCAGTCAGGATCACATCAAACTGTGCCGGATCCTTCACGAGCTGCATGGCACAATTATCCACCAGCATATGCTCCAGAGTCACTTCCGGATATTCCTTAGCCACCTCTTCCACAACGCTTCTCCAAAGTCTGGAGGAATCCAGCACATTTGCCTTATCCACACTGGTCACTTTTTTTCTACGCTTCGCAGCGATGTCAAATCCCCGTTTCGCAATTCTTCGAATTTCTTCTTCATTATATGTAAGTGTATCGCAGGCAGTCATCACCCCGTCTATTTCTCTGGTGCTGCGCTCCCCAAAATACAGGCCGCCCGTGAGCTCCCGCATGATCATCAGATCAAATCCGTCTTTGATGATCTCCTCTTTCAGCGGACACGCTTCTTTAAGTTCTTCATACAATACTGCCGGTCTTAAATTTGCAAATAAATTCAGTTCTTTTCTGATTTTTAACAGTCCGGCTTCGGGACGTTTTGAAGGCTCCAGTTGATACCATGGAGAAGTCCTCGTATCTCCGCCGATCGAGCCCATCAAAACTGCATCACACAGCTTCGCTTTGCTGATCGTCTCATCTGTCAGTGGAACACCATGTACGTCAATGGATGCTCCGCCCATCAAAAGCTGTGTATACACACATTCATGTCCATAAACTTCTGCGATTCGATCCAGTACTTTCATCGCTTCTGTCACAATTTCCGGTCCGATTCCGTCTCCTTTGATCACTCCGATATTCAACTTCATAATACTCATCCTTCCAATTTTCAAAGTGTTATTCTAAATAATACCTCATTTCTTTTCTCATTTCAACCCTTTACCACACAAAAGTGCCAAAAAACAGAGCGAACTCTATATTGTTCTCTCTGATTGTACGGCACTTTTCAAAGAGCAACTTTCTTCACATAAACAATGCTGGGGGCAATCCGTTCCCTGAAGTTAAAAATGCAAAATACGTAAATGCCATGAAACAAAATGTAAGAAACAGCAACGTAATTTTCCCCAGAAATGTGATTTGATATCTTTTCCGAAATAATAGAAAATTTAATATCAAAGAAATGATACATATTAAGACATCTAATACGAAATTGATTCGTACAATTTTATTATCACTGAAAAATCCCAATGTAAAAAATCCCAAAACGAAAATACCATAATTCACCCATAACCATCTGATTATCCATTTTGATGACACTTGAACATTTCTCATTTTGTTTTTCCGGATACCAATTTCTTTTTTAATTTTATTAACATCACTTTTCAATTTAAACCAGCTAATAACAAATAAAATAAAGGTTATTGCTAAAAGTATAAGAAGATAGCTAAACAGCCCAATAGCCAAATGTTCAAACCAATGTCCTACAAAAGCAAGCGGTACCATCCCTGTTGTCAGCGAAAATATATACCCGATTACTTGCTTTTGAAACGACCATTCTACACATTCGCTAAAAAAAATATGCAATACCACAAAATCCCCCAAACCAGCAGAATACAAATATTTGAATCATTGTTGCAAACAATTCACTTTTATAGTCCTCTGCTAACGCGGGAAGTACTAAATAAAAATCACCAGTATTCAATCTCAACGAAAGCAGAATTGAAAAAACAAGATAAACAAAGCTACCACACAACAATCCTTCCATAGAATATTTCAATATTTTACCTTTCAAACATAACACCTCAAATCCCTAATGATTTTTTAATTTTAGGTACATACCTTCTTGATACATAGGTTTGAATATTTCCTGGAAAACGAATACAAATTCTTCCAACAATACTTAAATCTATGTTTAAAATCTGATTCGTATTGACAATTTCCGAATTGGAGATTCTAAGAAATGTTTTCTTTTCCAGTAATTCTTCCAATTCATACAACCGATATCTGACAATATATTCATTCTGCTGCGTTTCAACAAACACTTTTTGATTTCCCGCATAAATCCTTAAAATATCAGAAATATTGATCAAATATGCCGTATCCCCTTTATATGCCATTAGTTTCGTAACTTGCTTTCGTTCATAATCACGTATATAATCGACAAATGTGTCAACTGTATGTCCCTCCTTGTCTGCTATGACCAGAATTTTCATCTCATCAACCGTACTGTCGATTTTTACATCAACTTGCAAAATATCACCCCCTGTTTAACGCTATTTTAATTGATTCAACCCCTAAAATCTATACTTTTTCTATATGTGGTATTAAATTTTTGATATCTGGTAAAAAGTCAAAAAAGCTGTTCTACAGCCTCCGGCCATAAAACAGCTTCTCTTTTTTCTTATTCTGCGTTTGGTTTTTCAATCTGCGCGATTGCAGCTTTCTGCATCGGAATACGGCAGTTCTTATTGTTTCCAAACTCTACGATCACATCGTCATCTGTGATATCAATGATCACACCGTAAAATCCGCTTGTTGTCAATGCAGTATCTCCAACTTCCATAGAAGCCAGCATCGCCTGGATTCTCTTCTGCTCCTTTTTCTGAGGACGCATCATGAACCACCAGAGACCTCCGAATAATACTACATAAATTACAATAACACCTAACATCTTACCAGCACACCTCCACTTACCGTGATATACTCTTCATTTTGTCTCACACGCTTTCCTGCGTCCGACAATATTACCATTGTACACAAAAAATCATGATACTTCAAGTAAATTTTCTATAAACATTTGGAAAAGTGTCTATTTTCCGGACGTCATTCCTTCGATTTTTTCTTTTTGTATGCCTGATACTCTCCCGCTTCGATTGCTGCACGGATTTCTTCCATCATCGTGTTGTAGAAATACAGGTTGTGCAGTACACATAAGCGCATCCCCAGCATCTCTTTTGCTTTCAGAAGATGACGGATGTATCCCCTGCTGTAGCTTCTGCATGCCGGACACTGACATCCTTCCTCAATCGGTCTGTCATCCAGTTCATATTTTGCATTGAACAGGTTCAGCTTTCCATGGTTGGTATATACATGTCCATGGCGTCCGTTTCTGCTCGGGTAAACACAGTCAAAGAAATCGACTCCCCTGTCTACTGCCTCTAAAATATTGATCGGTGTTCCAACTCCCATCAGATAGGTCGGTTTCTGCTCCGGCAGATATGGAACAACCGCGTCCAGGATCCGGTACATCTCCTCATGACTCTCTCCGACTGCAAGCCCTCCGACTGCATAACCGTCCAGATCCAGATCCACGATCTGTTTTGCATGTTCGATCCGGATGTCTTCGTAAATTCCGCCCTGATTGATTCCAAACAGCATCTGGTGTGGGTTGATCGTATCCGGCAGAGTATTGAGCCGGTCCATTTCTGCTTTACACCGTTTCAGCCAGCGTGTCGTTCTTGCCACAGAATCCCGCATATACACTCTGTCTGCCACACTGGATGGACATTCATCAAATGCCATGGCAATGGTGGATGCCAGATTGGACTGGATCTGCATACTCTCTTCCGGTCCCATAAAAATCTTTCGCCCGTCAATATGTGAATTAAAATGCACACCTTCTTCTTTGATCTTGCGAAGACCTGCCAGAGAAAACACCTGAAATCCGCCCGAATCTGTCAGAATCGGCTTGTCCCAGTTCATAAATTTGTGAAGTCCTCCCATTTTTTTCACCACTTCATCTCCCGGACGGACATGCAGGTGATACGTGTTTGAAAGACTCCACCTGGGTCTTGATTCCCCGGACGATCATCTGTCGATACCGCTCCTTTGATTGCTGCAGCAGTACCTACATTCATAAATACCGGCGTTTCAATCGTTCCGTGAACGGTATGAAAACGCCCCCGTTTTGCCCGTCCGTCTTTTTTGATCAACTCATACATAATTTCTTCTCCTTTATCTTCGTGAAAAAGGGGACCGCGCTCTCTCACGCTGCCCCTTTTTGTCTTTTTTCTATATCTGTTATGATTAGTAATGAATCACAACCGGTGTTCCCACACTGATCATTCCAAACAGAGCTGCTGCCTGATCCAGCGGCATATTGATACATCCATGAGACCCTGCTCCGTCCTTATAACGCGTTCCGCCAAATGCAGCCTGCCAGGTTGCATCATGAAAACCAATTCCTGTCCAGGTCACGCGCATCCAATAGTTGACCGGTGTCTCATAAATCGGCTTTCCTGTACTTGGATCGGTCTCTCCGATCAGCACCTCATCTCTGGTCATCTCCAGAATGTCATACACCCCTTCCGGTGTGATCCTCTCCGGAACCGGAACACCTGTCACCACATCTGTTTCCATTGCCACGCTTCCGTCTTTGATATACCACATGTGCTGGGTACTTAGATCAACCTCGATAAATGTAGTGCCCCAGTCCTGTTCTCCATGAGATTTTGCTGCACCTCCGGTATAGTATGCCGGCTCTCTTGTGACTACTTCACCGTTTTTGATGCTGTTCTGCAGATTGACAAGCTCTGTATCTTCATCAATCGACCATCCATATGTACCGCCTGTTACAGTCGTTGCCTTGCCGGTCGGTGTTGTCAGATTTCTCGTAGTCCCTACCGTATCGTATTTGTCACCAAACTCTGTAAACCATGCTTTCATGGCATCATTATCAAAAACCACATTCATATTGTCATCTACGCCGATCCATGTGGAAATCAGAGTCTTATCCACAACAACAGATTCTGACATGGTATAGGTAATGCTTGCCTTCAGATATTTGTTCATCGTATCACAGGCAGCCTGCACTTCCTTGGAATCTTTTGTGTATTTCGGACGTGCATAGCATCCTTCCTTCTCCATATCCAGTTCTGATCGAAATTCGGAAATATACTGGTTCACTTTTTCCTTCAGTACATCCATATCTACTGCCGTTCCATATACTTCCTCTTTGATCACATAAGTATCGCCCTGAAGCTCCGGTTTTGCGTTTTCTGCCGGAATCTGCTCTGCTGTCACTGCCTGCAGGTTCTGAATCTTTTCATTTAAAGCAGTTTCATCGAATGAAACAGCAATGGAAATCTTTTCTGATTTCTTTGAAAACAGCGCCAGCGGCCATGCAAAACCATTCTGCTTTTTCTAACGCTTTCTTCAATCTCATCGCTCTCTTTATATTGAAGAGAAATAATCACTTCCTTTGATCACATCTGACTTACTGTCCTGCTCCTTAATGGTCAGTTTGTTAGTCTTTTACCTTGTCTCTTGTATATATGCTCCACAGATGATGCCGATCTTCCCG
>ENA-OQIT01000237-OQIT01000237.1-human-gut-metagenome-genome-assembly--contig:-NODE-237-length-12526-cov-3.236551_pt1 | contig 12526 bp, 16 predicted proteins | sample MGYA00242587_ERZ504752 | MGnify/ENA primary metagenome ERZ504752 (study PRJEB26092, sample SAMD00036352) | human gut metagenome | host: Homo sapiens | study: EMG produced TPA metagenomics assembly of... | reverse complement strand
AAAGGGCTTTGTAGGTAAATGATGTTGCGCTTGGCGAACCTATTTCGATGAGTCTTTAGACTCCAGTGCCGGTAATAGACCCTTATAGGGTCAAAGCAAACCACCGGCTAAGCCGGTGGTCGTGATTAGGCACTGTTATTTTTAATTACTTAATCAAAGGAGTATTTATTTATGAACTATTCAGATTCTATCAAAGCTATTTTACTTGCTGCTATCAATGATCTTTCCAAAACACCGGAAAAATATGCTGTCAAACCCGGAGTTGATTTTATCAGAAACAGAAAACTTGGTTTTAAAGATTATATGCTGATGTTTCTGACTATGGAAGCTGACTGTATCAGGGAAGAACTGTACCGTTTTTTCGGACGTACTATCGATGCACCTTCCAAAGCGGCTTTTTACAGACAGCGTAAAAAGATCAGGGAAGATGCTTTTCGGAATCTTCTTCTTGCTTTTAACAGGAAACTTCCTAAAAAACTATATAACGGTAAATATGAATTCTGGGCCTGCGATGGTTCTTCCTGTGATATTTTCCTTAACCCTGAAGATAAGGATACCTATTTTGAACCAAATGGTAAATCTACCAGAGGATTTAACCAGATCCATATCAGATCCATATCAATGCTATGTTTTCTTTACTTGATAAGCGTTTTACTGATATTTTAGTCCAGCCTGCCCGAAAGCGAAATGAGTATTCTGCTTTTTGTTCCATGGTTGATTCTGCAGATATCCCTGAACACTACAAAGTCATTTTCTTTGGGGACAGAGGTTATACTTCTTACAACAACTTTGCCCATGTGATTGAAAAGGGGCAGTACTTCCTTATCCGATGTAACGATAAAAGAGCTTCCGGAATGATGGGATATCCGGTTGATACCCTGCCAGCTTTTGATGAAGATATCTCTCTTATACTGACGAGGTCTAAAGCTGTAAGCAAATATTCCAGACCTGAACTATTCTCTTCATACCGATACATTTATCAGAATGCTCCGATGGATTATCTCAATGATCAAAGAACGGAATATGACCTTGCTTTACATTTGTTACGCATACAGCTTGATGATGACTCTTATGAAAACATTGCTACGAATCTTCCAGAAGAAGAGTTTAAAGCTGAAGATTTCAAAGCTCTTTATCATCTGAGATGGCAGGAGGAAAACTCTTTCCGAGATTTAAAATATTCCCTGTGTCTGAAAACGTTTCACTCAAAAAAATATGATTATATTGTGCAGGAAGTATGGGCAAGAGTTATTCTATATAATTTCAGTTCCAGCATAATCATAAATGTAACTATTGATCGGGAAGATCGTGCTTATGAATATCAGGCGAATTATTCATCCGCGCTTAAAACATGCAGGGATTTTTTAAGGATTCACGATGGGATAACAAAGATAAATGTAAAAGGTCTGATCGCTCGAAATATTGAGCCGATCAGACCTGGAAGAACCTTTGCCCGCCAGCATAGGTTTAAACTTCCGATGAGTTTTTGTTATAGACATTAGCATTAACTCATATATTACTATATTTCATCTTTAGACAAATTTCAATATTAAATATTGATTTTGTCTTTTTGTTATACCCAAATTTCAGTAAAACATTGTATCTTAATCCCTCAATATCCCCTTTTTTTATCATAATCAAATCCTTCTGCTGATATTTTCATCAATGCAGTATTAGCAAATTGCTTAAGTTAATGACATTGGGTCTGAACAGTAACGAAAGAAAAAAACAATTAGTTATTCAATGGTGATTAATGATTGAGTATTTGAAAAAGAAAAAGTATAATAAAGAGTATAAGATGTAAACATGGATATATTAATGCTGTTTTGGGTGTAGAAAAGATAACAAATAGAAGGGAAAGTGATGGAACTACAGATCATCTTGAAAATGTAATGAATTTGATGTAAATAACAGAATTGTATACGAGTGAAAGTGGGGTATAGCTATAGAAAAAGAATAGAAATTTAGTTAAAATATCAATTGTTGCCAGTTTGTTGATTACAACCAGTTCAATATTAGGACAAAATGTCGAGGTAATGGCATCAAATCCAACGAATTACAAAGATATGACAGAGTACGCAGCATACGAAAATGTAATAGCAGATGCAGGAGCCATTTCCGGAGATTTTAGCATTTCCGTGGCTTTATATGATATTGATCAGGACGGAATAAGAGAGTTGCTTATATCACATGGCACCTGCCTTGCTGATTGGGTAAATGATATTTATACATTGGAAGATGGAAAATATGTGAGCTATATTGGAAATGTAGGCAGACAGGGACTATTTTATACAGCCCCAGATGGAAATGGAATGTATTTTTTGTATGGATATCAAGGATATCAGGAGATAACACGAATTACAAAGAGTGGAAAAGATATTGTGCAAACATTGCTAGAATCAAGGGAGCTTAATGCAAATGAAAACTATACAGAATTTGCTAATAAGATAGCACTACTTGCACCGGGAGATATTCCAACCCATGGAAATTCTTATGATGTAGAAGTAACAGCTCCTGATGGCGGTGTAAACATGCGCTGTGGCGCAGGAGTGGAGTATGACAAAGTTCTTCCAGACATGATTCCAAACGGAACAGTTCTGACTGTAACTCAGGAAGCAGTGGCTTCCAATGGAAATTCATGGGGCTATACAAATTATAATGGTACATACGGATGGATTGCACTGACGCAGGTCACCAGATATCAGGAACCGACGGAAGGAGCACCTATTCCACATACCAGATATGTAATTAACTGTAATGAGAGTATTACTCTTCGTACAAATCCAGATGTAAATGCTGCTGAAATTTGTCAGATTCCGTTGGGAACAGCCGTTGCTACATTCGGAGATGCCGGAAACGGATTTATTTCTGTGTATTATCAAGGTTCATCTGGATATTGTCTGGCAAGTTATCTGTCTGCTCCAGTGGACTGACAATTCTGATTTTTGCTGTGAAACGGTAAAAGAATATTTTGACAACAGAATTCTATAATAAACTGTAATCTGTATATATGTAAAAATCCTCGGAACGTAAGTTCCGGGGATTTTCCATTTAATATATACTTATTTATCTGCCCCATAATATCTGTCATCGCCGAAGCCAAGGATCAGCATGAAGATTGGCTGTAAGAAAATAAGGCCAATGGCGAATCCTGTGCCTCTGCCGAAGGCTCTTGCAAGCTTAACACTGTACATAATGCTGATTATGGCAAGTATGATTTTGATCAGTACGATGATCATGGAGATCATTAAACTGTCGTTTGTTTCAAGAGTTCCCTGTAAGCAGGAAGATACGATTCCAAGAACCAATGTCAGCCAGAAATATGCAGGCTGCCATGCGATTTTATAAGAAATATAATCGCCATATATTGGAATAATACTTTTCCATCCGGCCTCCCCTGCTTTGGTAAAGATTCTCCAGTTGGCAATAATCTGCAGAAGCCACCATGCGAATGCAATCATCAGATACATACCACCTAAGAATACCATGCTGCTGATAGCTATAAGTCCCATTTGTGTTCCCCCATTTCTTTCTGTGAGATATGATACATGTATCGTTGGTGTAGAAGCATAGTTGAGAACTATGTTTGTTCTCCTGAAGTATTTATGCTAAATCCATTAAAGCATATTCTCAGTAGTTCGTCAATTATCAAAGAAGATTGTACATAAGCGAGGTGAAAACTATGGCAGCAATACTTATGAACTACAAAATACCGGGATATTATATATTTTTCATTTGTCTGGCAGTGATTTCCTGCTTTTCTAATCCTGGAATGGTTGTATTAGCGGGCTGTAGGGTTGATAATATTGATCAGGCAGAGTAAAATTTTATCAATGAAGTGAGTCTCCTGCTTTAATATTACAAATATTCGTCTGACTTATGAAAAGTGCCTGATGAGATGAAAATCTTCTCAGGGATGGGTTGTGAGAACAGAGAAAAAAGAATGGTTTCGGAAAAAATAATGACAAGTTAAACAAAAGCCGTAAAGTGGGAATTTCTAGCTTTGCGGCTTTTGTGGTATCATGAATTGAAAGACATCTCAACAACTTTTCCATTGGTTACCTTAATGCGCAGACCTAATCCATTCATGCTTCTCATGGTAGACATGAAAGCGGATTTTGAGCAATAATCGTTGGGAGCTTCACCTCCGGAAAAATAGTATTTGGTCTTGGAAGTAAGTTTAAATGTATGTTTTCCGTATTTTATATATGCTTTTTTGTTTTGGCTGTTTAATATTCCGTTTTTGGAAGTATTAAATGACGCATACATTGTCAGAGTGTTCCCCTTACATATAGCCTTTCTTGTGCCTGACATATAGTATTTTGTGCCATTGGTTGTTATTGTTCCGCCTTTTTTTCCATTTATGCAGGTATCATAGTAGGTTGTACCTGACTTTCCGGTAGCTGCCTGCACATTTGAGAATCCCATGCAGCCGGTAACGAGGCAGATGGCAAGTATCAGTGTTAACATTTTCTGGAACTTCTTTGTCCATGTTTTCATATTGAAAACCTCCTTTCGTTTTCTGGATTTATTATAATAGCCTGGAAAAGCAAAGTCAATAGAGGAGCGTAATGGAATAGTTGTATTGACAATAGATATCTGTATGTAGTATAATCAGACGCAGATAAAAGAAAATTCTTCGGGGTTGTGGTGATCAGCATAGCTGAGATTCCCTACCGGCGGTTATAGTCCGCGACCCGCTTCGGCGGCTGATCTGGTGAAATTCCAGAACCGACAGTATAGTCTGGATGAGAGAAGAACACGCGATATTTACCATACGTGCTCATTACCCCGGATATGATCCGGGGTTTTTTATATGTTGAAGAAAATCTTCATTATATAGAAAGCTTGTGGAATTTTCTTTTAACAGGATATGAGACATATCCATAAAGAATAATTTCAAAGGAGAGAAACAGTATGAGTGAACAGGTATTAAGAAATGGAAATGCGATGGCAAGGAGTAAGACGAGAACCGTTACACAGATAGCCATGCTTGGCGCTATCGCAGGAATTTTAATGAATCTGGAGTTTCCGCTTCCTTTCCTGGCACCGACTTTTTATCAGCTGGATTTTTCAGAAATCCCGGTACTGGTTGGTTCATTCGCAATGGGACCGATCGCAGGTGTACTGATCGAGCTGGTGAAGATTCTTGTGCATCTGGTAACAAAGGGATCTATGACAGCAGGTGTAGGCGATGTGGCAAACTTCATCTTTGGATGTACATTTGCAGTTCCGGCAGGTCTGATCTACCGTTATAAATCTGTTAAGAGCAGAAAACATGCAGTGATCGGAATGGCAGTTGGAACCGTACTTACAGCAGTAGTTGCATGCTTTATCAATGCATTCGTGTTACTTCCGGCTTATGGAAAGGCTTTTGGAATGCCGGTAGAAGCATTTATCGAAATGGGAAGTGCAGTACACAGTTCTGTAAATAATCTTCTTACATTTGCAGCAATGATCATTTTCCCATTCAACATATTCAAATATGCTCTGACATCCCTGATCGTATTCCTGATTTATAAGAGAATCCGCGTGGTGCTCAAGGGAGATTGATTTTATATCTGATAAAGAATAAATAAATTGGCAGTACAATAAATAAAAAAGAAGAACAGCCGTATGATGAAAAATCTGCGGCTGTTCTTCTTTTTATGTGTAAAAAATAATTACGGAAATTGTCAGACAGACTTAAAAAAGATACGATAATATGGTAAGATAAAACAGACGATATAAACATCGGAATGTGAGGTTTATAAAATGAATGATACAGGAATCAGACCGGAAGTTATAGAAGAAATCCGAAACCTTGCGCAAAAATATGATATTGAAAAAGTAATTCTTTTTGGTTCGAGAGCAAGAGGGGATTTCAGAAGAACAAGTGATATAGATATTGCAGTCACAGGAGGAGATTTTGCAAGGTTTGCGTTAGATGTGGATGAAGAGACAAGTACTCTTCTGGAGTATGATATTGTAAATCTTGATCGTGACATGCAGGATGAATTAAGAGAATCTATAGAGAAGGAAGGGAGGATTTTGTATGAGAAAATATGAGAATTTCTGCAATGCACTGTCTAACATGAAAGATATTTATAATTATGAAGAACCATATGATAATGTAGTGATTACCGGACTCGTAGGATTGTATGAAATTTGTTTTGAGCAGTCATGGAAAATGATGAAAGAAATACTGGAGATTCATGGATATGCAGAGGGAGCAACAGGTTCACCGAAAATCATTCTGAAGACTGCCTATAAAGCAGGGATGATAAGAGATGAGGAGCAGTGGCTTCGTGCATTGCAGGCAAGAAATAATGTTACACATTCTTACAATCAGAAAATTGCGTTAGGAATTATAGCTGATGCAAAAGAAGAGTTTTATCAGATGTTTTGCGAATTAAAAACAGAGATAGAAGAAAACTGGCTGTGATAATCAGCGAAGGTATAGAAAGCGAAAGGAAGTATCCATTATGGGACAGATACACAATATTGAAAAACTGACAGATTGTAAATTTTTAAATTTGTACCATTTAAATGCAACAAGCATTCACAACACTCCTGTGTCATATTTCGTGGCATCCCGTGCGAAGAGTATTAACGAATTAAAGATAAAAACAGGTAAAAACACTCCGGATGGCGTGATCATTTACAGTCTTTATGGGGAAAAGAGAGACAGAGTTGTATTAGTACGTCAGTACAGATACGCAATTGGCGAATATATCTACGAATTCCCGGCAGGTCTGGTAGAATCTAACGAAGAATTCCATGAGGGTGCAGTAAGAGAAATGTACGAGGAAACAGGACTGAAATTCACACCGCTGAAAGTAGATCCTGCATTTGAGAAACCTTATTTCACAACGGTTGGCATGACAGATGAATCCTGCGCAACTGTTTATGGATATGCGGAAGGTGAAATCAGTAAAGATGCACAGGAAGACACAGAGGAAATTGAAGTTGTACTTGCTGACAGAGAAGAAGTAAAGAGGATTCTGCGTGAAGAAAATGTAGCAATCATGTGTGCATATCAGCTTATGCATTTCCTTCAGGATGAAGAACCTTTTGCATTTTTGAAGGAAGAACTTTAACCAAATCAAGCAAGTAGCGAAGCGGATGATTTTATCTACTTGACTAAGGAGAATTAAAGGAGGATTAAAATAATGGCAAAATGGCAGAGAAGTTTTTTCCAGCCTGTGCTTCCGCTGGGGGAAGATGGACGAAGAGTTACAGGAAGTAAAGAACATATTGCACTTTCCAGAATGGCAGCAGGAGAGGGAATGGTTCTTCTGAAAAATGAGAAAAATACACTTCCGATTCGGAAAGGGACGAAAGTCGCACTCTTTGGTAAGGGTACTGTAGACTACGTAAAAGGCGGCGGAGGAAGCGGCGATGTAACTGTAGAATACATCCGTAATCTTTATGAGGGCATGAAGATTAAAGAGGATGAGGGAAAAGTAGAAGTTTTCGATAAACTTGCGAAATATTATGAAAAAGATATTCAGAAACAATACGCAGATGGTGCAGTACCAGGTATGACAGTTGAGCCGGAGCTCCCGGATGAAATTCTGAATGAAGCGCGAGAATATACAGATACTGCAATAATTACCATCTGTCGTTTTTTCAGGCGAAGGATGGGACAGAAAATGTGAAGCTGCACAGGACGGATACGTTCTTGACGGAGAGGAAAAAAGAAACTCCGAGCTGTCAGCGAAGATTTTTGAAAACGGTGATTTCTGCCTGACAAATGCAGAGAATATCATGGTAGAGAAAGTAAAGAAAGCATTCACACATGTAATCGTAGTGATGAATGTTGGCGGTATCGTGGACACGAAATGGTTCAGAGACTGCGATGAGATCCAGTCAGTACTGATGGCATGGCAGGGGGGAATGGAAGGTGGTCTTGCAACAGCAGATATACTCTGTGGTGATGTTAATCCATCCGGTAAATTATCCGATACTTACGCAAAAAATCTGGAAGACTATCCATCCACAGCAAACTTCCATGAGTCTGCATTCTATGTGGATTACACAGAAGATATTTATGTAGGATACCGTTACTTTGAGACAATTCCGGGTGCAGCAAAGAGAGTAAATTATCCGTTTGGATTTGGACTTTCCTACACAGATTTCGACTGGAAGGTGACAGGTGCTTCCGAAGAAAACGGTGTGATCACAGTCCTTACAGAAGTAACCAATACTGGAAAAACAGCGGGAAAAGAAGTTATCCAGCTCTATTACGGAGCACCACAGGGTAAACTCGGAAAGCCTGCGAAAGTACTGGGGGGCATTTAAAAAAGACCAGCCTTCTTCAGCCAGGTGAACGCCAGATTCTTACCCTGAAACTTCCTGTAAATCAGATGGTGTCTTACGATGATCTGGGCAAAGTATGCAAGTCTGCATATGTTCTGGAAGCAGGAGAATATGTAATCTATATTGGTACAAATGTAAGAGATGCAGTGAAGATTGACTTTACATATGTAGTAAAAGAAGACACTGTAACTGAGCAGTTAAGCCAGAAGGCAGCGCCATATCATCTTCAGGAACGTATGCTTGCGGACGGTTCTTATGAGGAACTTCCACAGCGTGAATATGTGGAAGAAGAAGGACTTCCGAGACAGGATAAATATGCCATCGGTCTTCCATGTCCTGATACAAGAGGACAAAAAGGAATAGACTTTCTTGATTTTCTTGATTCCAAGGGAGTTCGCTTCTCTGATGTAGCAGATGGTAAAATGACATTGGATGAGTTTATGGATATCCTGACATTGGATGACTGTATCAATCTCCTTGGCGGACAGCCAAACACAGGATGTGCCAATACATTTGGAATGGGAAATCTTCCGGAATACGGAGTCCCGAATGTGATGACTGCAGACGGACCAGCCGGACTTCGTATTCTTCCGAAATGCGGAGTGAACACAACTGCCTGGCCATGTGCCACACTTCTTGCCAGCACCTGGGATGAAGAACTGGTAGAGAAAGTTGGTAAAGCAGGAGCAGAAGAAGTAAAAGAAAATAATATCAGTATCTGGCTTACTCCTGCCTGCAACATCCACAGAAGCCCGCTCTGTGGCCGTAACTTTGAGTATTATTCTGAAGATCCGTACCTTGCAGGAAAGACAGGTGCAGCTATGGTAAGAGGCATCCAGTCTCAGCATATCGGAGCAAGTGTGAAGCATTTTGCAGCCAATAATAAGGAGACAAACCGTAAGGATTCTGATTCCAGAGTATCAGAGAGAGCACTCCGTGAGATTTATCTGAAACAGTTTGAGATCATTGTAAAAGAGGCTCATCCATATACAATTATGTCCTCCTATAACCTGATCAACGGCATCCACGCTTCAGAGAACAAAGAACTCCTGACAGGTATTCTCCGGGATGAATGGGGATTCGACGGACTGGTTACAACAGACTGGTGGACCTTCGGAGAGCATTACCGTGAAACAAAGGCAGGAAACGATATCAAGATGGCAGCAGGATATCCGGAACGCATAAAAGAAGCTTACGAAAAAGGTTTTATTACTGAAGAAGAAATCTGTCGCAGCGCAAGAAGAATCCTGAATATGATTCTGAAAATTGACTGATGAGTATCATTAATATTTTATACAGGAGCAAAAAAAGATAATGGATGAGCGTAAACGAAGTTTACGAAAAGAAATAGTCAGTCTGGCACTTCCGATTGCACTTCAGCAGTTCATGACAGCCCTGGTCGGAGCATGTGATGCGATCATGCTGGGAAAGTTAAGCCAGGATGCCATGTCAGCTGTATCACTGGCCACACAGGTTACTTTTGATTTAATCTGTTTATGTTTGCATTTATGGCAGGCGAGAATATGTTTGTGGCACAATATTATGGAAAAGGGGATTACACAGGTATTTCCCAGGTGTTCAGCCTTGTGACAAAGATTTGTGGATGTATTGCAGTAGTATTTCTGGCAGGAACCCTTTTCTTTCCGGAACAGCTCATGAGAATCCTGACAAATGAGGAAACTCTGATTGTTCTGGGAAGTGAGTATTTAAGGGTGATTGGCATTTCCTATGTGTTTTCGGGAATTGCACAGACTTTCCTGGCAATCATGAAGAACTGTGGTGCAGTAAATATGAGTACTCTGATCAATGGGGTTATGGTAATTCTCAATATTGCATTGAATGCTGTTTTCATTTTCGGACTGTCCGGCTTTCCGAAGATGGGGATTAAAGGTGCTGCACTGGCAACCGTACTTGCAACAGTTGTGCAGTTCCTGTGGAGTGTTGGTTATGTATTGTGCAGGATCAGAGCTGTAAAATTCAGTCTCAGAAGCTGTGAGAAAAAGTTATTTGGCCGTTTCTGGCAGAAAGCTGTTCCGTTACTGATCAATAATCTTGCATGGGGAATAGGCTTTTCCATGTATTCTGTGATTATGGGACATCTGGGAACGGATGCAGTTGCCGCCAATGGAATAGCAAATATTTCAAAAAATCTTGTTGTATGCTTCTGCCTCGGACTTGGAAATGCAGGCAGTATCATAGTGGGAAACCGTCTTGGTGCAGACCGTCTGCAGGAAGCAAAAGAGGTAGGTGAGACACTTACCAAAACTGCGATTATTGCAGGAATTGTATCAGGCCTTGTCCTGATCGCCTTATCCCCATTTATCACAAAAATGGTAGATCTCACCCCGACAGCCCGCGGATATCTGCAAAAAATGCTGCTGATCTCTTCCTATTACATCGCAGGAAAATCAGTAAACTGTATGACAATAGGCGGAATCTTCGCAGCAGGCGGAGACTCCAAATTTGGAATGCTGTGTGATTCTGTAACTCTGTGGTGTATCATTGTTCCTCTGGGATGCATCTGCGCATTTATCCTGAAACTGCCGGTTATGGTTGTCTACTTTGTACTCAATCTGGACGAGATCATTAAACTGCCGGTGGTCTATAAACATTATAAGAAATATAAATGGATTAAGAATCTTACATAATTTTACACGCTTCACAGGCACATATACCGGATATCCGGGACTATGTGCCTGTTTTTTCTTAATGATATTTATGCATCCGTACATAATAGCTGATGCATAAGATCACAGTGGCTCCGCTCCATGCTGCAATCTCTGCAAAGAAAATACCGTCCTGTCCGATAAAATGGGGAAGAATCAGTGCAGCACTGATACGCATGACAAATTCAGCCATACCACTTACCATAGGCATTAAGGTATCTCCCAGCCCCTGAAGTGCAGATCTGTACACGTACAGAAAGTACAAAACCCAGAGCATGGCAGCCATAATAGAAAGGTATTTAAAAGCAATTGCCAGTACCTGCTGTGTCTGCTGCGGTTCACCTGAGATGAAAAGTGAGAGAATATTTTTTCCAAATAAAAACATGGCGGCAGAAATAATCAGTGAGGTAAGCAGGGAAAGCAGCATACTGCTGCGGACACCTTTTCTGATCCTGTCAATCTTTCCGGCTCCCAGATTCTGACCCACATAGGTAACGATGGCATATCCATAGGAAATAGCTGCCATTTCCAGCAGACCATAAAGCTTGTTTGTAGCTGTAAATCCTGCCACAAAAAGGAACCGTATCCATTGATCACATACTGGACTACCAGACCGCCCACACCGATGATGATATTCTGAAATACAACAGGAATACCAAGCTTCATCAGGCGGGCATTCATGCCGGAGGCAGGCATAAAATCTGCTCTGGTCAGATGAACGATATCAATTCTGCGTAAAATCAGGAAACAGTAAACAGCGGAGAAGCTCTGTGCGATCACAGTTGCGATTGCTGCTCCTGCCACACCCCATCCGAAGCCTGCCACAAAAAGGATGTCCAGTGAGACATTCAGCACAGATGCGATGATCATTGCGGTCAGCGGTGTTTTACTGTTTCCCATAGCCCTTAGGGCAGAGGCAAACATATTATAGGCTGCTGTGGCGGGGATTCCACAGAAAATGATGCGCAGATATAACAGGGACATTCCGATAATATTGGAAGGTGTATGCAGCCCTGTTAATACCAGCGAGGCAAATGACTGGCTGAGAATCAATACTCCGGCTGCGATGAATGCGGTCAGCCGGTAACTGTGAGCCAGAGATTTACGCAGATTTTCGAAATCCTTTGCCCCATAATATTGGGAGAGTTGAATAGAAAATCCCTGAGTGAGTCCTGTGGATATTCCTGTGACAACCCACATCAGAAAGTCAACAGCACCCAGTGCGGCAAGAGCCTCCACACCTGCAACCTGGCCAACAACCATGGTATCCACCATTGTATAAAGCTGCTGACAGATATTTCCCAGCATCAGGGGAATTGCAAAAAGAATGATCAACCGTCCCGGTGAACCGGAGGTCATATCCTGAATCTTGGTTTTCATTAGTATAAAAGTTCCTTTCCGGAGCATATTTAAAAAAATTTAGAAATGATTATTCGAATATGCCCTGATATTTACATTAATAATTTGTAACTATTCAGTAGTCTGCTATCCCGCGAGGTGTTTTGGCACGTAAGTACCAAAATCCCGAGACATATAAGCCAAAATGCCATCACCGCAGG
>ENA-OQIT01000235-OQIT01000235.1-human-gut-metagenome-genome-assembly--contig:-NODE-235-length-12547-cov-3.574477_pt1 | contig 12547 bp, 8 predicted proteins | sample MGYA00242587_ERZ504752 | MGnify/ENA primary metagenome ERZ504752 (study PRJEB26092, sample SAMD00036352) | human gut metagenome | host: Homo sapiens | study: EMG produced TPA metagenomics assembly of... | reverse complement strand
CCCTTACGCCGCCTCGCGACGCTGTTCTATAGATGTTGTAGCTGTCAGCCGCGAGAACAGAGGTTACCGAGAATATCCAGACAAGTCCCACAATCATGACGAACGCCGCAAGACCTATATGCATATATTTCAGATTGACCTTTGCAAAAAAGTCACAATGCTTTTTCATTTTGAATATAAAAACGGTAAACAGGGAAGTGAACAGGATGTTCAGCGCAATGTTATCCGTCTGATACAAAATTACTTCACTGCCGTAATTTGCCGAATCAAACACGCTTGTCTGCACAAAGCTCATAATTGCTATGTATGCAAATGCTATGAATACAAACAGACAAAGAATGTTTACAATAACATACTCGACTGTATTCTGCTTTTTAACTGAAGTAACCGTTTTTCCAGTCTGTTTAGGTTTATTTGAATTGTTCTTAGCTTTAGTATTACCCATATTATGTACCTGCCCGATTAAAATTCTTTCTTGACAGAACGCATAAACAGAGTTCCGAGTGCCTCTTTGATATCTGTTCCGTCGAATAAAACCTTGTATACAGACTCAACAATCGGAAGGTCAACACCATATTCCTGACCGAGCTTGTATAACGCTTTTGATGTCATAACACCCTCGGCAAGCTTTGTGAATCTGTCTCCCTTTGCAAAGCTTTCACCGTACATTCTGTTGTGACTCCATTTTGAAAACAAGGTAGCCTCATAGTCGCCGAGATGACAAAGACCGTAAGCGCTCATCTCATTGCCACCGAGTGCCTTAATGAGTCTTGCAATCTCTCGTGTGCCTCTTGCCATTAACGCACCTTTTAGTGAGGTGTAGTTAAGTCCGTCAAGCATACCTGCGGCGATGCCGATAACATTCTTTGCGGCAGCACCGATTTCACTGCCGATAAGATCCGTTCCAAGGTAAAATCTGATAAGGTCGCTTGTGAATTCATTTACAAGCTTTTCCTTAATATCGTGATTATTGCTGTCAATAACCATACAGTTCGGAATACCTCTTACATAATCCTGGGGATGTCCCGGACCTACCCAAACTGCAACGGGTGTCTTGCTTTCGTCAACAAATTCACCGACAACCTCACTGAGCCTTTTGCCTGTAGTTGCCTCAACGCCCTTCATGCAGAGAACAATTGTCTTGCCGTCAAGATTATACTTTGAAATATCCGCAAAATACGAACGCAGATACTGCGATGAAATCGAAATTATAATAACCTCGGCTCTTTCAATCGCATATTCAAGATCCGAAGAAACCTCAATTGACTTTGGAAAGGTGAGATAGTCGTTTTTGTGTGTTTCTTTAAGCTGTATAAATTCGGGGGCGTCGGCAAGTCCGCAGCTTAAAACATTGTGACCGATTTTGTCGAGATACCAGGCAATGCAGCTGCCCCAGCGTCCGCAACCTAAAACGGAAATATTCATATTATTACTACTCCTGTTTATATATTATTTATATTTTTTATAGCAGTTCCCTGTTACTGTTCTTCAGAACTTGCTCCGGAATCTGCTGCTGAATCATCGCTGAATCCATCGTCGCCGCCGGTCTCATCGCCACCGGTGTCATCGCCGCCGTCGTAGTCTCCACCACCAGTGTCACTGCCGGTGTCATCGCCGCCATTATCATAACTGCCGTCATCACCACTGTTATCATAATCGCCACCGCCGCCATAATCTCCGCCGCCATTATCATAACCGCCATCATAACCACCGTTATCATAATCATTGTCATAATCATAATCGCCGCTGTTATCCGTACTGCCGGAGGTATTATCGCCGGACCATACAAAAGTGTCATTTGCATTTGTGGTATCAGTGTCCTGTGTCGTAGTCTTGGCTGCATCATCCAGCTTACTTTCTCCGCCGACGATCTCAAGTATCTTATTACTGCGGGCCACTACCTCAGAAGACGGAGTATAATCCTGATCATCATACAGGAACTTGTGAAGTTCAACTACATTGTTCTCAAGATCAGTAGGAACAATAATACTTCCCTTGATATTGGAGAATTTAAACTTCTGCGGGAATCCCGTACTGTCTGTAAATTTATATCCGATCAGAGTCGGAATAAGTCCCAGAATATCCTGCTTTGAAAGAGATGTTGTAACCATCGGGAATACATCATCCATAATCTTAAAGATAGAAGAAAGACCTGCTATCTTCGCCTTATCAAAGAGCATTCCAAGTACTCGTCTCTGACGCTCTGTACGTCCCATATCCAGACTTGCAGTATAACGGATACGGCAATAGGATGTCGCCTGTACGCCGTTCAGATGATAAGTTCCTACAATTGCTTCCTGATCTTCCGGCTTTGGCTCCGGTTTCTCGAGCGGAGTGTAGTCTTTTCCTGTCAGCTTGGATGTTTCCACGCAATAGTTATTCATATGTTCAATTTCCGCATAAGATAACGGAATATCAAGACCGCCAAGATCATCTATCACTTCTACAAGTGCGGAAAAATCAGCCGTCGCATAATCGGAAATATCCAGATCCAGGTTTGTATTTAACATGGTGATCGCCTGTTCCGGACCACCCAGCGCATAGGCTGCATTTGCCTTCGTATAGGTATCATCTCCAACATTGAGAAGTGTATCTCTGTATACGGAAACCATACGCACTTCTTTTGTATCGTTGTTTACACTCACAATGATCATGGTATCACTGTTCTGTGCAGAATACTGGGAGCCTTCCCCTCTGGTATCAATACCAAACAGCACATAGGTCTTGTATCCTGTCATCTTTGGTGCTTCCTGGTTTACGACTATTTTTTCCTTTTTCAGTTCCGGCTGCTCGATCTTATCCAGCCTGGAAGAAATCTGTCCATACACATACAGCCCGCCAATAAACAGCAGCAGTACAATGATCTCAAGCACAAACAGTACTTTTTTCTTTTTTCCTGGTTTAGCCATGACTTTTTCCCCTTATCTTAATATGCATTTTTGTTTATAAATCCCTTGAAAAATGTAAGGAATATAATCTTGATATCCAGCCCTATGCTCCAGTTTTCAATGTAATAAAGGTCATATTCGATTCTTTTTCTTATGGATGTGTCTCCGCGGTAACCATTCACCTGAGCCCAGCCGGTAAGTCCCGGGCGAACCTGATGTTTCACCATATATCTCGGGATTTCTTCTCTGAATTTCTCTACAAAAAACGGCCGCTCCGGTCGTGGTCCCACAAGGCTCATGTTACCCTTCAGTATGTTGAAAAGCTGTGGCAGTTCATCAATACTGGTGTGACGCATAAACTTTCCGATGGGTGTTACTCTTGGGTCATTCTTTACTGTCCATGCCTTCTTCTCTTCCGATTCCGGCTGTACTTCCATGGAACGGAACTTATACATCCGAAAAGTCTGGTTATGAAGTCCAACCCTCTCCTGTTTATAGATCAGTGGTCCCGGTGATGTCAGCTTAATGATAGCACACATTAACAGCATCAGCGGTGAGGTTACTATGATTCCAACAATAGATCCTGCAATGTCCATCGCCCGCTTGACCAGTGCATTGAATGTATTGTTCAACGGTACATAACGGATATTGATAACCGGAAGTCCCAGTATATCTTCTGTGTATGGTTTTGTCGGAATGATCTTATTATAATCCGGGATAAACTTGGTGTGTACTCCGGATTTTTCACACAGTGCTACAATCTCTTCCAGGCGGTAATATTCACTTAAGCCCAGAGTGATCGCTATTTCATCCAGCCGGTTCTCCGGAAGTATTATATTCAGATTGGCAATCCTTCCAAGAACTTTGATTCCCTTGTACTCTGTTCCTGCCGGAACATTGTCATCCAGTATTCCGCGGATCACATATCCCCACTGAGGATTGGCAAGAACTCTGTCAATGTATTCCTCTGCTGCGCGGCTGTATCCCACACAGATCATCTGTTTCTGATTCAGTCCCTTCTCTCTCATATCTCTCAGAAGAGCGAAAATCAACATTCGGGCACACCACTGAAGCACAATATTGATTACATAAAACATAATATAAGTAGAACGGGAAAAATCGCTCTCATCTATCATGTAAAATGTAAACATCAGAATAAGGAGCCCAAGCGAGTTGGCCTTTACAATATTAGCCAATACAAGCCGACGCCCCTGCATCCGCATGGGAGTATACAATGTGAAAGCCTGATACAACAACAGATAAACCGGTACAATAAAAACCAGCATCAGCATATACTGCTGAAAGCTTCTGGTTCTGACTGCTGTTGCTGCCATAGGACCAACAAAACGGATCAGCCATGCCAGAAAATATGACAGTACCAGTACAATTGCATCAATGATCATATGGAGACGACTGAAATTCTTTTCATTGTCCTTTAGCAATCTTTTGTCACCTCATTTTTTTATCGTTTCTATATTATAATAGTTGTTTTATAAAAGCAATAAAAATTTATCTTTCTTTCTTATCATCCGCACAAACGCCTGAAGATATTCACCCACAATTCAACTTGAATCCCAAAATAGTTTGACAGATTTTGAAATTTAAAAGGTATTTTATGATTTTTTTTAGCTGATCTGGAATCCAATTCTTAATTCCCGCAATATACTCTCTTCCGAATCCTTTCAGCGTAAAAAACAGAATTTTGATTCCAAATCCTGCAACAAGAAACGGAAGATTGATAATAATCTGTAACACCGGCATATTTTTGTATATCAGATAAATATTATTTCTGGAAGAATACCGGATCTTGAACTGATTATATCTGGATCCGCTGGTACCGCTTCCCACATGGTATACCATGGCATCAGGTGCATACCAGTTTTCATATCCGTAGATTCTGGCCCGGTATCCCACGTCCATGTCCTCCAGATATGCAAAATGTTCTTCGTCAAAATATCCCAGTTCATCAAAGATCTTCTTTCTGTAAATAGCAGCTCCTGCGCAGGAAGCAAAAATCTTCTCTTCCTTTTCATAGGTATGGATATCTTTCCCCTTACCTCTTGCATAAGCCCATCCAAGCGCGCAGTAATAGTTTCCTGCATCATCCAGCCTGTCCCTGTCATGAAACTGAATCATTCTGGCAGCACAGGAGAAAGCTTTGGGATGCCTTTTGATGGCTGACAGCATTTCTTCTATAAAATTCTCCGTTACTTCAATATCATTGTTTAAAAGCAGTACATAAGGTGAGCGTGATGCTCTGATCCCTTCATTGACCGCTTTACAGAATCCGAAATTCTCCGGCAGTTCGATCAGATGGACCCATGGATACCTTGCAGCAACAAAAGCACAGCTTCCGTCATTGGATCCATTATCCACAAGAATTACATCAAAATTGCTTACAGTCTGACACTCCAGACCTGCAAGTACGCCATCCAGATAAGCCATCCCATTAAAATTCGGAATGATCACTGATACTTCCTGCATGATTTCCTCCCTGTCTTCTCTTTTTTCTGTCCTGCTTCTGTCTCCATTCCCGGGATTGGCTTCAGAGAATAATTCCATTTGGTAAGAGACAGGTTTTTGTTATAACAGGGATCTCCGTTTTTGAGAATGTCTATCCAGTGACATCGCATATATTCAATCTCCGTCTGAAAACGGCGCACTTTCTCCTTGCTGTCCTCAGCTCCTCTGGTCTTTGATTCCATATGATAAAGCTTCGCATAGGGATCATATACGATCAGATAGCCATTTTTTCTTACTTTCAGGCAAAGATCCACATCATTAAATGCCACAGCCAGTTCTTCTGTAAATCCTCCTGCCTGCTCAAAAACCTCTTTCTTCATCAACAGACAGGCGGCAGTCACTGCACTCATATCCTGAAGAAGGGATGCCTTATGCAGATAGCCGGTACGGTCCGCAGGCATATCTACGAACATATGCCCCGCAATACCGCCCATTCCGATCACACATCCTGCATGCTGGATTGTATTATCCGGATAAATGAGCTTTGCTCCGACACCGCCCACTTCCGGACGCTGACACACTCCAAGCATTTCTTCCAGCCAGTCTGGATTGATAGATTTTACATCATTATTCAGAAAAAGCAGATATTCTCCCTTTGCATGCGCCGCAGCAAAGTTATTAATGGCAGAATAATTAAATTCTTTTCCCCATCTCAAAAGATGGATCTTACGGTTTCCGAAAGCTCTTTATAATATCGGAAAATCTCATCAGTGGTACTGTTATTCTCCACGATTATAATTTCAAAATTCTGATAACCGGTATTCTTCTCCAGCATTTCCAGACAGGTCTGAAGAGTCTCTTTCTCGTCTTTGTTTGGTATGATAACAGACACCAGAGGTTTTCCCTGCACCGGATATTTCACCCGGTAAAAGCCCAGATCCTGTGTATGGCTTACCTCGCCTTTCGTACCTGTTCTCTCAAGATGAGCTTCTATTGCTCTCTTGCCGGCTTCAAATGCGTACATTTTACTGGCAGGATTATCTGCAGTGGAGGCTTTGTGTGTTCTCCAGTGATACAGGATTTCCGGAACATGTAAAACCTCTCCGGCATTCTCCGTACAGCGGAAGATAAAATCGTAATCCTGAGCTCCGTCGAATTCTTTCCGGAAACCTCCGGCCTTTTCTACAATACTCTTTTGCACTACAAAAAAGTGGCAGATATAATTATTGGAACGCAGGAGATCCAGATTAAAATCCGGTTTCAGATGTGGCTGAAAATGCTCGTCCAGTTCTGTTGTAACCTTATCCTCGTCTGTATAAAGCGCATCTGCCTGCGGATGATCCTGCAGTATTTTCACGATCTCATATAATGCATTGGGTGCCAGCAGGTCATCATGGTCAAGAAGCCCCACAAATTCACCTTTTGTCATTGCAAACGCGCGGTTTGTATTCTCTGCAATGCCAAGGTTCTCTTTGAGATTGCAGAATCTTACCCGGGAATCTCCGGCTGAATATTCTGCCAGTACTTTCTGCATCTCCTCATTGTCAGGACTTGCATTTACGATACACAGCTCCCAGTTTGAATAAGTCTGAACGATCAGTGATTCTATCATCTGTCTCAAAAATTCTACAGGTGTCTGATAAGCCGGAACTGCAATGCTGATCAGCGGTGAATAATCAAATTTCTGTTTCCTCTGTGTTTCCAGTGTTTCCTCCGTCGGAATGTAAGCCCGGTACCATAGACCATATGGTACTTCTTCCGGTTCAAAACGTTCATGCAGCCTGATCCAGAATTCCTTTGGTCCATAATGCTTCATGTAGCGGAACCCTTTCCGGATCGTATAGGGGGAAAGCTTCCTGAACATTTTCGTCCACTGGATTTTTCCTCCTGCAGATGGTTTTTTACTCATATGATAACCTCGATTTTTACTATGATTTTTTATTTTAACATTGTATGATATTTTTTGCAAGAAAGGAGAGAAATGTGTTATACTGTTATTGTTTTTATGTTATCGTTTTTATGTAACTGTTCACATACAATGAACAGTTACTTTTCAACATTCTTATGCACAGGAGTATTATCTACCATGATGATAAAGAAAAAAAGAATCACTGCAGCCCTGCTGGCTCTGGGACTTGGTGCTGTCACCATGTTTTCACAGTTTCCGGTATCTGCTGCTGAAGAAACAGCCCAGAATACAGACGCCGCCGCACAGACAGCAGATCCGTCTGTCGTAGTCACCAACGATATCGACGGATGGCCCCAGGCTTCCGATATTTCGTCTACCGCAGCAATTGTAATGGAAACTTCCACTAACACAGTCCTGTATTCCAAAAATGCAGATCAGCCCCTTTACCCTGCAAGCGCAGTCAAGATCATGACCTGCCTGGTTGCTCTTGAGAACAGCAGTCTGGATGAACAGGTAACCATGACTGCAACCGGTGTTTCCGGTGTTACTGACGGAGGAGCCAATATTTCCTCACAGTTAGATGAGGTTTTCACCATGGAACAATGTTTATATGCCATCATGGTTGCCTCTGCCAATGATATCGCACTGCAGGTAGCTGAACATGTGGGAGGTTCTGTGGATGCTTTTGTACAGATAATGAATACCCGGGCACAGGAACTTGGCTGCACCAATACTGTCTTTACCAATCCTACCGGTCTTCCTGATGAGAACCAGCATATCACCGCCCATGATATGGCTCTGATCATGGAAGCAGCTATGGCAAATGACACTTTCCGCACCATTGCAGCAACTACTTCCTATACACTTCCGGCAACAAATGTTTCCGGCGGTGAACGTGTACTTACAAACAATTTTACCATGATAAACAGCACCAGCGACGGTTATTATAAACCCTGTATCGGCGGTAAGGAAGGGTACACAGAAGCTTCCGGAAGTACCCTGGTATGTGAAGCTTCCAAAAATAACATGAAGCTGGTATGCATTGTATTAAATGGCGCATCCGGTGTTACCGATAATGAAGCGATCGCGCTTCTCAATTATGGTTTTGACAATTTTGCACCCCTTACCATCGCAGACGATGATTTTAACCGTCTTTCCGGTGGTACAGTCATTGCGCCAAACGGTGCCACAGAAGATAATCTGACCACAGAAGATACTTCTTCTGACGGACAGATCACACGCCAGTATTACTTTGGAGGAACTCCTGTAGGAACTGCGATTCTGGAAGACGCAGAGCAGCAGACAAATGATGCCGCAGTAACCGGTCAGAAGAATATGGAGGCAGCACAGGCATATTCTGCTTCCCATACAACTGCTCCTTATTATATCATCGGGGCGATCGGGGCAGCATTCCTGCTGTTTTTCCTGTTCCTGATGATCAAAGTGATCAAATCCTGAAGCCTGCTTCTGAATACCAGACAGTAACCATTTCTTTGATAGATAAAATAGATAAATTTAAGGGACTTCCGCAAAAGCTTTTCATGCGGCAGTCCCTTTATTTCTTTTAAGGCAAGATTAAAAATGCCCAGCAGGCAAATGGCGAAATCACCAGCAGTACAGTCAGTACTCTGTATATCAGACTCCGCACCTTTTCATTTTTCACTGTTTTTGTCAGAATATTATTCCAGCCCAGCGTAACAAAGTACATCAGAGGATATAATGCAGGCATAAGATATCTTCCCTGTGGCTGATTATCACTGTAATAAACATAATACAGAAACAGAAATACCGGAATCATAATCAGAAATACCATCATCAAATGGAAAATACCTTCTTTATTCCACTCTCGGGATATCACCTTTGTTTTAATCTTCCATCTGTCATTTCCAACTGCTTTCCGCTGTGCAACATACATTTTTTTCTCAGATCAAATGTCTCTTTTACAAAAAATACACTGATGATCCCAACAGCAAAGAACAGCATATACAGTTTGCTGACCGTATATGGCATATAAATTTCCATCTGTCCAAAAGTACCGATGAAACTTACACACACTGTCAGAATCCAGTTATGATACCAGCCCGGATCCTGATAAAGGATAATATCTTTCCAGTTCCATCCCAGCTTTGCAGGAGTCGGATACAGTGACGGTCTGTAATCATTCTGAGCATATTTTTCCGCACATTCCGCACAGGATTTCCTTCCCAGGAAATCTCCGTTATACAAAACTGCGTTACGGATGAACCACCAGCCGCAGAGAACTAAAGTAACTGCTGCGATCACTGCTCCTCTGCTGAAAAGGAAACGAACTCTCTGTGAAAAAGCTTCTTCTCTGCAGAGTAATACCGTAAAACAGAAGAAGAAAAAACTGCAGAGTATCCAACCGTATGCATTATAATAAGACAATGCACATACGGCCATTCCCACTGCAAGGAGTATACAGTTTTTCCATGTCCAGTCTTCTCTCAGATAAGAGACCCATGCATACAAGATCATGGCTGCTGCCAGCAGTGCCAGTGAGTCTGTATTCACATAAGTTCCCATAAAGATTGCCTGCGGCATAAATCCTGCCAGTGCTGCAAACAGCCATCTAACTTCTCTGGAATATTTTTCTTTCGGAAACAGTTTGCCCGAAGCTTTTACAACAAAATACACTGCACCTGTGACAAACAGTACATCTGCCATACGTGCAATTTTGAACATGGAGTATCCCGGATCTGCAAAAAGCCGGGATATTCTCATAAATAATGCAGACACCATATAAGATACAACCGGATAATATGCATAGGAAATTCCCCACACTTTATTCCTGACAGCCGGATCATCTCCCCCCGGAAGAGCTCCATGATGTTTATAAATGTAATCTGCAACATAATATCTCATCTGTTCATCCGGCCCTGAATTAAAAGGCTGTGTCATCGCCCAGGTTGTCAGCAGGATAAACGCCAGAAATACAAAAATGAAAATTTCTGTTTTTTCATTGATCTCTTTCTTTTTCTTTAACATATCTTCTTTCACATTCATTTTATAGCAATTTCATCTTCAGATTCTTTTCAGAGAAAAGTCCTGGCTCTTCAGAGTGAGATTGGGGTTATAATAAGGATCTCCGTTCTTCAGGATCTCCGGCCATTTTTTCTCAAAGGTGGCAATTTCTTTGTTAAATCGTGCCACTTTTTCCGGAGTATCCTCAAGACCTCTGGATTTGGATTCATAATGGTATAATTCCGCATATGGATTATACACGATCAGATATCCCGCCTTTCTCAGCTTCATGCAGAAATCAATATCATTAAATGCAACAGCCAGTTCCTCTGAAAGTCCTCCCACTGCATCAAATGCAGATTTCTTCACCATCATGCAGGCAGCTGTAACCGCACTGTAATCCTGTGCACAGATAATTCTGTGACAATATCCGGTGGTACCTCTCTTCTGCTGGACAAAACAGTGTCCTGCAATTCCGCCAAAACCGATCACAACACCTGCATGCTGGATCGTATCATCCTCATAATAAAGTCTTGCACCCACTGCACCTACATCTTTACGCATGCAATAACCCAGGAGTTCTTCCAGACAGTCCGGATTAATGATCTCTGTATCATTGTTAAGCAGAAGCAGATACTCACCCTTTGCAAAAGATGCACCATAGTTATTAATGGCAGAATAGTTAAAGACTCCGTCCCAGTATACCATGCGGACCTTCGGATTCTCTGCCTCCAGTTTTTTGTAATATTCAAAAGTAGCAGAATCTGTACTGTTATTCTCTACAATAATGTACTCATAATTTTTGTACGTAGATTTCTGTTCAATGGATTCCATACATCTCTTCAGATCATCAATATGGTCTTTATTCGGAATAATAATAGAAATCAGCGGATCATGATCTCTGATAAACTTCGTTCTGTACAGCCCCAGATATTCACCCTTAAAAACCTCTGCGCGGATTCCTGTTCTCTCATAGTGAGCCTGTACTGCACGTCTTCCGGCTTCAAAGGCATAAAGCTTGCTCTCGGGATTCTCTGCTGTGGAGTCCTCATGGCAACGCCAGTGATACAGGATTTTTGGAATATGACAGATTTCTTCATCCTTTACTGCTTCCACACAGCGTAACACAAAATCATAATCCTGTGCACCGTCAAACGCACTTCGCAGCCCGCCAACTTTTTCAATTACTTTTCGTGATACCACAAACAGATGGCAGATATAATTGACCGTACACAGCAAATCCGGATTATAGTCCGGTTTAAAATGCGGCTGAAAGAATTTATGTCCATCCATAGACATCTTATCTTCATCTGTGTAGATCACCAGTGTCTGCGGTTTCTCATTTATTGCTTTCACACATTCAAATAATGCATTCGGCGTCAGCTCATCATCATGGTCTGCAAAGGCAATGAAATCACCTGTTGCAATTTCAATGGCACTGTTGGTATTCTCTGAAATCTGAAGTGGCTCCTCATGAGAAACGTATTTAATTCTGTTATCCTTCGCTGTCAGTTCTTTTAACAATTCCGTCAGCGGTGACTGTGCGCCGCTTCCGTCAGAGAAACAAAGTTCCCAGTTTGAATAAGTCTGTTCCTGAAATGATTCTGTCAGTCTTCTGAGATATTTCTCCGGTGTCTTATACAGCGGTACTACAAAAGAAAGCTTGGGTCTGTATCCAAAGGATGTTTTCTTCTGTTTCTCCAGTTCGTTCCTGTCCGGCAGATGATGTCTGATCCATTTCTGATAGGATGGCGGTCCCTGACGTACATTTTTAACCTTTGTCACTACCTTCTCAGCAAGAGCCGCCGCACCCTGAGATTTCCAGTAGCGGATTCCTTTTTCTACATATTTGTCTACTTTCTTTGCCAGAATATCAGCTTTTCTCAGAGGAACCACATGTACAGTTTTCTTCTCGCCTGCATAAAACACTACATACAGGCATTTTCCCGAAACGTTGGTGATCTCAGAGAAGAATCCTGTCTTTCCCGGATCCTGTGCTTCTTCAAACAGCTGGTTGACATCCACCCTGTCTGTTCTCTGGATTTCAGCGGCAACCGGCTTTTTATCCGCATCAAAGATACGGACAGTCACAGGCTTCGGTGCAATGGCCCACCCTCTGATCCGCACAGTTCCCTGTTCTGCACTCTCTTCTTCAAAATATACCTGCGGTTTATCTCTTTTTTTATCCAGTTCACCGGCAGTGATGGAAAACCAGACATGTTTTTTATCCGGAAACTTCTCATAGATCACAAGCTTATGATACCCCTCCAGATTTTCCGGTATCTGAACAGTTGCCGTAATCTGT
>ENA-OQIT01000233-OQIT01000233.1-human-gut-metagenome-genome-assembly--contig:-NODE-233-length-12646-cov-2.994089_pt1 | contig 12646 bp, 16 predicted proteins | sample MGYA00242587_ERZ504752 | MGnify/ENA primary metagenome ERZ504752 (study PRJEB26092, sample SAMD00036352) | human gut metagenome | host: Homo sapiens | study: EMG produced TPA metagenomics assembly of... | reverse complement strand
GTGGCATCTCAGTGCATCCAGAAACGCGTCGTCCGCTACGACAAAAACGGAGACAACCACTACGACATCATCTCCGCCTTCATCAAAAGCATGCGTGGCTCAGACCCTGACGCAGCAGTCTACTACCTTGCAAAAATGCTCTACGCCGGAGAAGACGTCAAATTCATAGCCCGAAGAATCATGATCCTCGCCTCCGAAGACATCGGAAACGCCGATCCACAGGCCCTCTGCGTAGCAGTCGCCGCAGCCCAGGCAGTAGAACGCGTAGGAATGCCCGAGTCCCAGATCATCCTCTCCCAGGCAGTCACCTACATGGCCTGCGCCCCCAAAAGCAACTCCGCAGTCAACGCCATCTTCGCTGCCATGGACTCCGTCAAACGCACAAAAACCACAGTCCCGCCACACCTCCAGGACGCCCACTACGGCGGCCACGAAAAAACTGGGCCACGGCATCGGCTACAAATACGCCCACGACTACCCAAACCACTACGTACACCAACAATACCTCCCCACCGAAATCCAGGGAGAACACTTCTACGAACTCTCCGAAATGGGCTACGAGAAAACCTTAAAAGAATACCAGAACAAAATCAAATCCCAGTCTTAATCCAAAAAAGGGCAGCCTCCAAAGAGAGACTGCCCTTTTCATCATTTAATTCCCATAACGTTCATCTGCGCCAAAATCGCATCCACACACTTCTCAAATCCAAGCTTTCCTGCATTCAGACACAGATCATAATTCGTCGCATCACTCCAGTCCCCACCGGCAAATTTACGATAATAATCCTGCTTTCTCTTATCATCCCTACGAAGAAACTTCTCAATCTCCTCATCACTGCCGCTGATCTTCTCTCTGGACTTCTCCACACGAAACTCCCAGGGTGCATGAATAAACACTCTCAAAGTATTCGGTCTGTCCTTAAACACATAATTCACACAACGCCCAACGATCACACAGGATTCCTTCTCTGCCAGATCCGTTGCAATCTTCGCCTGATAATTAAAAATATTCTCATCAGAAACAAACCCCTTCTGATCCGGTGCGATCAGATCTCCTTTATATAACCCTGTCTTATTAAACAGAGATGCCTTCACACTGGAGCCTTCTTCCACCTGTCCAAAAAGCTTCACATCAATCCCGCTCTCATCAGAAGCCATCTGAATGATCTGCTTGTCATAGAAAGAAACTCCCAGTTTCTCTGCCAGCATCTTACCGACGGTACGTCCGCCACTTCCATACTGTCTCGCAATGGTAATTACAAAATTCTCCATAAAATCCCTCCTGTTTACTCTCCAAGATAAGCTTTCTGAACAGATTCATCATGAAGAAGATCACTTGCCTTACCTTCCAGTGTAATCCTTCCGGTCTCAAGGACATAAGCTCTGTCAGCGATAGAAAGAGCCTTCTTCGCATTCTGCTCAACCAGAAGAACCGTTGTGCCACTCTCACTTACCTCTTTAATGATATCAAAAATCTCATTTACAAAGATCGGTGAAAGGCCCATGGACGGCTCGTCCATCAGAATAATCTTCGGCTGGCTCATCAGCGCACGTCCCATGGCGAGCATCTGCTGCTCACCACCACTTAAGGTACCTGCAGTCTGATTCTGACGTTCCTTCAGACGCGGAAAACGTTTATATACTTTCTCAATGGTCGCATCAATCTCATTTTTATCAGATCTTGTAAAAGCACCCATCTTCAAATTCTGAAGAACAGTCATATTTGCAAACACACGTCTTCCTTCCGGAACATGTGCCATACCCATTGTTACGATCTTGTGAGGCGGAACCTTTGTGATATCCTGTCCGTCATAAATAATATGTCCTGATTTTGCCCGGAGAAGCCTGTCACTGTATGCAGGGTAGTTGTTTACCTGCACCGTTTGCACCGATCAGAGCAATAACTTCACCTTCATTTACAGAGAAAGAAACACCCTTCAATGCCTGAATCATTCCATAATAAACCTGTATGTCCTGTACTTCCAGTAATGCCATCTGTCTCTCCTCCTATTCTCCAAGATATGCCTTGATAACTTCCGGATCATGGAGCACATCTGAAGTCTTGCCCTGTCTCAGAACATGACCGAAGTTCAGTACAGTCAGCTCCTCACAGATACCTGAAACCAGCTTCATATCATGCTCGATCAGAAGAATGGTCATATCAAAGTTATCACGAACAAAACGGATGGTATCCATCAGTTCCTCAGTTTCATTGGGGTTCATACCTGCAGCCGGCTCATCCAGAAGAAGAAGCTTCGGCTTTGTTGCCAGTGCTCTGGCAATCTCCAGCTTTCTCTGTTTACCATAAGGAAGGTTGGATGCAAGGATATCTGCCTCTTTGTCCAGATCAAACACTTTAAGAAGCTTCATTGCTTCCTCATTCATGGTTTTCTCAACCTTAAAGTATTTCGGAGTATGTACAATACCTGTAAAAAGGCTGTATTTATCATGATTGTGAAGTCCTGCCTTTACATTGTCCAGCACACTCATCTGATGGAACAGACGGATATTCTGGAATGTTCTGGCGATTCCCGCCTTGTTGATATCAATGGTACTCTTTCCGGTGATATCCTGTCCGTCCAGATTGATGATTCCCTCATCCGGCTTATACACACCTGTAAGAAGGTTAAAGATTGTAGTCTTACCGGCACCATTCGGACCGATCAGACCATAAAGCTGTCCTTTCTCGATGGAGACATGGAAATCATCCACTGCATGAAGACCGCCGAATGAAATATTTAAATGATTTACTTCCAGCAATGCCATAGCTTATGCCTCCTTTTTCTTAAATTTACTGAAAAGACGTTCTCTCATCTCGATTGCCTTAGGTGCCCAGTTGATCAGCATCATTACGATCAGCACGATTGCATAGAACAGCATACGGTAATCACTGAGTCCACGCAGAAGCTCAGGAAGAAGGTTCAGAATCACTGCCGCAATAATAGAACCACGCATATTTCCAATTCCACCGAGAACTACGAATACCAGGAACATGATAGACATGTTATAACCGAAGTTCTTCGGAAGTGCTGTTAAAGTTGCAAGATTATGAGCATAAAGCACACCGCCGATACCGGCTAATGCTGCTGAGATTGCAAATGCTTTCAGTTTATACTTTGTGATATCAATACCAATTGATTCCGCTGCAATACGGTTATCACGGATTGCCATGATCGCACGTCCGTCTCTGGAATTGATCAGGTTCAGAACTACGAATAAAGTAACCAGGATCAGAATCACACCTATAGTAAAGGTTGACTGTCTCGGTGTACCTGTGATACCCATGGCACCACTGATGATCATTTTTCCACCAGGCTCCATTCCAAGAGACATCTGGTCTTTCATGGAAAAATGGATTCCGTTGCTGTCAATTCCTACATAAAGCACATTGATGATATTCTTAATGATCTCACCAAATGCCAGTGTTACGATAGCAAGGTAGTCACCTTTCAGACGAAGTACAGGAATACCGATCAGGAATCCAAAGATACCTGCACATACAGCTCCGATGATCAGAGCAACGAAGAAACGAAGTCCTGCATTTGTAAATGTATCCATAGTTGCCTTTGTAAATGCTGCACTGGTGAAAGCACCGATACACATAAATCCAGCATGTCCAAGACTTAACTCACCCAGAATACCAACCGTCAGGTTCAGGGAAAGAGCCAGGATAATATATACACAAAGAGGCACCAGAAGACCCTGCATCAGGTTGGAAAGCAGATTCCCTGCGATCATTCCCTGTACGATCAGATATGCTGCAAGAACCATTCCGTATGTAATGAGATTGCTTTTTGTTGTTTTGTTTAATTTCTTCTTTTCCATGTCTGCCACCTCACACTTTCTCCTGAATGTTCTTACCAAGAATACCGGTAGGTTTCACAACCAGAACTACGATCAGAACACCGAATACAATGGCATCAGCCATCTGTGAAGAGATATAAGCTTTACCAAAAATCTCCAGGATACCCAGAACAACACCTCCGATAAAGGCTCCCGGGATAGATCCGATACCGCCAAATACAGCTGCAACGAATGCTTTGATACCAGGCATAGCACCTGTATATGGTGTCAAAGACGGGTATGCAGAGCAGAGAAGCACACCTGCGATTGCTGCAAGTCCGGAACCGATTGCAAAAGTAATGGAGATTGTTTTGTTTACGTTAATACCCATTAACTGGGCAGCGCCTTTATCCTCAGATACGGCAAGCATTGCCTGTCCTGTTTTTGTCTTGCTGATAAAGAGCATCAGACCTGCCATGATCAGGATACCACCGATAATGGTTACGATGGTTACACCAGTGATCACGATAGAACCACCTGCAAGTTTCAGGGATGGAAGACTGATCACGTTACTGAATGATTTGGTATCTGCTCCCCAGATCAGAAGGGCCACGTTCTGAAGCAGATAGCTGACACCAATTGCTGTGATCAGAACAGCCAGAGGTGAAGCTGCATTACGCAGTGGTCGATACGCAACGCCTTCGATCACAACGCCCATGAATGTACAGATGATAATGGACAGCAGGATGGCTAAAATCGGATTTAATCCCATGCCGCTGACTGCGACATAAACTACATAAGAGCCGACCATGATAACATCTCCATGAGCGAAGTTCAGCATTTTAGCGATTCCGTATACCATGGTATAACCAAGGGCGATGATCGCATATACACTTCCGAGGCTGATACCACTGATAAGATATGATATAAAACTACTCATAGAAGTCTTTCCTTTCTTATATTTAAATAATTTTATTGTGTGTAAAACTGGCAGATTTGCCTTTAGCGAAATCTGTCTTGTTTATTTTGCCAAAAGTAAATCTGTCATTAACGCATTAATGTAATAACGTATTAGGCAACAGGGCTGTCTGCATAATTCAGACAGCCCCGTTGGCATGCAACCATTGTCCACTCCAGGAACAATCGCATTTTATTTCTTATGAAATCTTTTCAGTTATTTCAATTTCATTATTCCATTGCTGCGTAAGCACCATCTTTGATTTCTACAGCTTTCGGAGCTTTGTTCGGCTCACCGTCTTCTGTCCATGTGATCTCGTCACCTGTAACACCTTCAAGTGTGATCTCGGTCATGCCTTTTTCAAGTGCTGCACAGATATCTGCAACATCCATGTCTGCTTTTACATCTTCTTTTTCTGCTGCTGCTTTGACTGCGTATACTGCATCATAAGCATCTGCTGCGAACTGGTTTGGTGTGTCTTTGTAAGCATCTTTGTATGCTTTTACAAAGTTCTGGGTTTTCTCATCTGTAGAATCTGCTGCAAATGGTGTAAGAAGCATCAGCCCCTCTGCAAGAGATGTATCAAAGTTTTCTACACCAAGGATACCGTCCATACCGTCGCATCCGAAGAATTTAGTTTCAAATCCCATGCTGTCTGCCTGTGCAAGGATCAGGGAAGCTTCTGTATAATAAATCGGAAGGAATACTAATTCAGCACCACCGTCTTTTGCTTTCTGAAGCTGTACGGAGAAGTCTTTATTGTTATCAGCAGTGAATGCTTCGGAAGATACAATTTCAATACCCTGATTAGCTGCTTCTGCTGTGAAGTTCTGTGTGATACCTGATGAATATACATCAGAGCTATCGTAGATAATAGCTACTTTTGTAGCAAGTTTATGCTCTCCAATGTACTGAGCTGCTGCAGTACCCTGGTTCGGGTCAGAGAAGCATACACGGAATACGTTCGGATTAGCAACACACTCTGTTGCAGATCCGGATGGAGTAAGCTGGAACATATTGTCTGCTGCTGTTTCATTTGCTACAGCTACACAAGGTGTGGAAGTAACTGTACCAACCAGGACGTTCATTCCCCAGTCTTTTAATGCGTTGTAAGCGTTCAGGGTTTTCTCAGCATCGTTTTCATCATCTTCAAATTTGAACTCTACCTGATATCCGTTGATTCCACCGTCTTCGTTTACTTCATTGATTGCAAGCTCTGTTGCATTCTTTACAGCCTGTCCATAGATTGCTGCTGCTCCGGTTACAGGTCCGATTCCACCGATCTTAAATGTAGCATCGTCTGCAAATACAGATACAGGTGCAACTGTTGACATTACCATTGCTGCTGCCGCAGTAACACTGATGATTTTTTTCAGGTTTTTCATAATAAATCCTCCTTATATTTTGTCAGTCCTTTCGTCCCTCTTACGGCTCATAAGATTAGCTTCCGTTACCATTCATTCCACCCGGTATATCATTTTCACCAGATTCCGCAAGTTCATTTATTATGTAGAGGAACTGAAAAGTAACAAAAAGCCAACTGGGTTCCCAGCCGGCTTTGGCTTCCACTGACACTTTAATATGTTGCTGTTTTGAATTATATCACCATATATTTGACCATGCAAGAAAAACTTTATGGAAATTTAAGATTTTTCCGTCTTTCATGGACACTTGACCGTACCGCACACGCAATTTTATCCCATTCATCGAAAAATACATTAAAAAAGGTACACACAGAAACCGTAACAATTTCTATGTGTACCTCAAAATTCTGATTTAATTTATCAAATCTTATATCTCTCTAAAACCGCCAATTATGCGATTGCTTTTTTAGCGATCTCAGCAAGTGCTGCAAATCCTTCTGCATCGTTCACTGCAAGTTCAGCAAGCATCTTTCTGTTGATGTCGATGTTTGCAACTTTCAGTCCATGCATCAGTTTGCTGTAGGATAATCCGTTCATTCTTGCTGCTGCATTGATACGTGCGATCCAGAGCTGTCTGAACTGACGTTTTTTCTGTTTTCTTCCTGCGTAGGAGCTTGTAAGTGCTCTCATTACAGACTGCTTAGCAACTCTATACTGTTTGGAACGGGCTCCTCTGTAACCTTTTGCCAGTTTTAATGTACGATTATGTTTTTTCTTTGCGTTTAATCCGCCTTTAATTCTTGCCATTTCTTAAATTTCCTCCTGTACGTCTATCTTCAAATGATGAATGCTTCTTATAAATACGGTAATGCTTTCTTCATGCTCTTAACATTAGTAGCATCAACAACAGTAGATTTTCTCAGATTTCTTTTTCTCTTCTGAGATTTCTTTGTTAAGATATGGCTCTTATAAGCTTTATTTCTTACTAATTTTCCTGTACCTGTTTTTTTGAAACGCTTTGCTGCTGCTCTGCAAGTTTTAATTTTTGGCATTGTTAATTCCTCCTTAAACTGTATCTCTATTATATTTAACGTTTTTCCGTTAAAAACATGGTCATGCTTCTGCCTTCAACCTTCGGTGCCTTCTCCACTGTTGCCACGTCTGCAAGCTGTTTTGCAAAATCATCGAGTACATGTCTGCTGCTTGCCATATGTGCCATTTCTCGTCCACGGAAACGTAATGTTACCTTTACTCTGTCACCCTTGGAGAGGAACTTTCTGGCGGCGTTGACTTTCGTATTCAGGTCATTGGTATCAATGTTTGGAGAAAGTCGCACTTCTTTGACATCGATGGTCTTCTGCTTCTTCTTGGCTTCTTTTTCTTTCTTGCAAGCTCATAACGGTATTTACCATAATCGATGATCTTACATACCGGCGGTTTCGCCTGCGGGGCAATTTTTACCAGGTCAAGCCCTGCCTCCTGAGCTTTGAACATTGCTTCTTTCGCGGACATGATTCCAAGCTGTTCTCCGTCCGAACCGATTAAGCGTACCTCTTTGTCTCTGATCTGTTCGTTAATCATTAAATTGCTAATTGTAGTGCACCTCCATACCTGTTAGATAGATTCTAATGACTTCTCGTCGCCCTCATTTACATAAAAAAAGCGTGGACAAAATCCACACTCCGCTATCACACTGCTGATATCTTTTCTTCTTAATCTGCGGAACAATCTCCTTATTCCTGCCAACCTTAAATATCAGCCTTCTCTGTGCAATATAAACCCAAGCCGCTAAACTAAATGCGCTGAGGTGAGAGTGGAACTCTGCTTTGTTTTCTTACGTACTTGTATAAGATACCATGTTCAGTCTGCTATGTCAAGTACTTTTTACATTTTCTTTATTTTTTTCAACCTCATGTATATTTTCTCTCAAACTGCACATCCTATCTCCGAAACTTATTCAATGTAACTGTTCAGTACTCTTGCACTACAGCAGTATTGAATAGTTATCTCAGATTTTCTCAGGAGGGTAACTCTATGACAATTCTTAAATGTTCAGCAATGACCTGTGTTTACAACAAAGAACAGCTCTGTTCAAAGGGTGATATTGACGTGACAGGCGAAAATGCTACTTCTGCAAATGAGACAAGCTGCGGCAGTTTCCGAGAGAGAACCGGCAGTTCCATGAAAGACAGCTATACAGATGACTGTGGCTGCGACAAAATCCAGATCGACTGCAAAGCCCATAACTGTACCTATAATGATAACTGCAAATGTACAGCATCCTCCATTCAGGTAGACGGCTCTAATGCACATGCATCTTCCGATACAAGATGTGACACCTTCCAGTGCCATTGTGGCGCATAATATCAACACCATGGCAACAGGATTTTCACCCGTATATCAGGGATAATGAACTTCCCTGATTCGGTCAAAAAAAGAGACATGTCCATCTATATGGAATATGTCTCTTTTGTCTGTCTGTAAATTATTTCACTGCAAAACAGATAATCCTATCTGTTTCTTAAGAAATCCGGAATCTGGATATCCTTCTTCTGAACAGTGCTTGACGGAGTCTTAGATGCTCCAAATGGTGTGGCATTCATAGTTGGAAGGCTGAAGCTAGGCATGTTCATACCGCTTCCTGCTGCAGTTCCGGCTGTTGCTGTACCTGTCATTGCTGTGGAAGAAGGTCTTCTTGCACCAAAGGAAGAAGCTGTGCTTCTTTTTCCGAAAGGGGTCTGCTGAAGGTTATCATCATTCAGACCTGTTGCAATCACTGTGATTCTGCAGTAGTCAGCAACTGTATCATCATACATGGCACCAAAGATGATGTTTGCTTTCCTCACCTGTAAGCTCCTGTACATAGCTTGCAGCATCATTGGCATCCATAAGAGAAATATCGCCGGAAATATTAATGATAACATGTGTAGCACCTTTGATGGTTGTCTCAAGAAGTGGAGAAGATACGGCCTGCTGTACAGCTTCCATAGCTTTGTCATCTCCTCTTGCTTCACCGATACCGATATGGGCAATTCCCTTGTCTGTCATTACAGTCTGAACGTCTGCAAAGTCAAGGTTAATCAGAGCCGGCAGATTGATCAGGTCTGTAATGCCCTGTACTGCCTGCTGCAGAACTTCATCAGCCTTCTTCAGAGCTTCCGGCATGGTTGTTCTGCGATCTACAACTTCCAGTAATTTATCATTCGGGATAACGATTAATGTATCCACTGCTTTCTTCAGATTCTCAATGCCTGCAAGTGCATTATTCATACGAGTTCTTGCTTCAAAACGGAAAGGTTTTGTAACAACGCCAACTGTAAGGATACCCATTTCTTTCGCTGCTGCTGCGATAACAGGTGCAGCTCCGGTTCCGGTTCCGCCTCCCATACCACAGGTAACGAATACCATATCCGCACCTTCCATTAACTGTTTTACTTCTTCAATGCTCTCCTCTGCTGCTTTCTGTCCAACCTCAGGCTGGGCTCCTGCACCAAGACCTTTGGTAATCTTCTCGCCAATCTGAAGTACAGTTGGAGCTTTGCACAGAGTTAAAGCCTGCTTATCAGTATTAACACCTACAAACTCTACTCCGCCGATGGCCTCTTCCACCATTCTGTTTACTGCATTATTTCCGGCTCCACCTACACCGATCACTATGATCTTGGCAGATGATTCAGCCTCGTTTGACATAATCTCTAACAACGTACTTCCTCCTTTATTTATACCTGATATCCTTTTCAGTGATTTATATCAAAGTTACATATAGATATATCATATATTTTTTTTTGAGAATTAATCAACCATTAATTTTGTTTTTTTATACTTTTTTCACTCTTTTTCGGCAATTCCGGTAAATATGTTGTATCAGTGTACGAAGCCTTCTCTGATCTCAAAGTTTCCATATACTATCAATATCCCTCAGAATCATCCCCCTGATAATCACTGTTATCTTCTGTATAATCACCATATCCATCTGAATCATCTGAGTTTCCGTCGTCATATGATGAATCACTTTCTCCATCTTCTGAAGTTTCAGAACTCTGGTCATCTGCGGAACTTTCATCTCCTGAACCGTCTCCCGACTCATCAGATGCCGCATCCAGAGATTCCTGTGTAGGCTTCGGTCCCACATAATTACCGGATTCGTCATACTCACCTGCTCCGGTATAATCCCCTTCCTCATCATAACCGCCATTCCAGTTCTCAATTGCTTCCTCAAGAGCAGTCTTCGGTTTTGCACCTACATAATTACCATCCTCGTCATACTCGCCGTCTCCAGTATAATTGCCATCTTCATCATAACCGCCATTCCAGTTCTCAGCAGTAACTTCTTCCTGTTCCAGTTCTTCTTCAAAGGTATTGGACTCCGTAGCCACACTCTCCATATGAAGAATACCTTTTTTCCCTGAATTTTGGGCAGAATCGCTATCACTCGGTTCATCTTCTCTTCCAGATCAGCATCTTTTCCAAGCTGAACAGTTATATCCCCATAGATGAGGCTGATAGAATAGCTGCTGTCAAACTGGATATGATCGGGAATCATATCTATTTTTCTGAAAGATTGTAGACAATGCTACAGCTGTATTCAGTACAGTATCTCCTTTAATATCCAGTTTCTCATCCATCACGATGCTGTTCACCTGAATTCCGTCAAAATACGGAACCGTCTCATCTCTGTTCTGAGAACCCTCCACAAAAATGCCATTTCTGTCAAAATAAATGTAACTGTCAAGATATCGGATGCATCCGACTGTTTTTTTCTCTTTTACGCTGATACAGATGGTATTTCGGTTCAGCTGGGTAACTTTAAATGCATCTACATATGCAATGTCCTCTGTATTTGTAGTGCTGTAGAGCAGTGGTGCAAGGACCGAATTGGAAGCCATCGGTCCCCGAAGCACCATATTCTTTACTTCTTCGTCTGTATAATGGGAAGTTCCCCTCACCTCAACAGTATCTACTTTATAATAGGAAAAAAATACTATCACAGCAACCATAACTCCGGCGCCTATCATACCTGCCAGCATCTTCTTCGTCCTTTTGCTCATAGGAGGTCTTTTCCCATAATTACTTTCTCTCATAAATCCTCAAATCCTCTGTCCCCGGCTGCCATATTCTGCAGCCCAAAGTCCGTAAATCTTCACAGATATGCTCATAGCCCCTGCTGATAAACCCAGCTCCTGTAACACAGGTTTCTCCCTCTGCCATAAGTGCGGCAATGAGCAGGGCTGCACCACCTCTGAGATCTCCTGCCTGTACCTGTGTTCCCTTAAGAGTTTTTCCCCCTCTTATGATTGCCTGGTTTCCGCTTACGGAAATATCTGCGCCCATTTTTTTCATCTGAAAAGCACTGCCAAATCTCCGGTCAAAAATATTTTCCCGTATGGTACTCTGTCCCTGCGCACCTGTCAGCACTGCCATCAACGGAGCCTGCAGATCTGTGGGAAAACCCGGATAAATTTCTGTTTCTACTAAAACAGCCGGTCTGACAGCATTCTTTCCATTGACCTCTAGTGTACCACCATTTACTTGATATTGTCCACCTATTTTCCGATATACTTCCATAAACGACTGCAATTCCTCCACAGGTACATCATGAAGAATAATCTTACTTCTTGCTGCCGCAGCCGCACACAGATAGGTACCTGCAACAATACGATCCGGAGGAATACGGTAGTCTCCACCTTTCAGTTCATCCACTCCTCTGATCGTAATTTCACCGGTTTCCTCTCCTTCTATCAGTGCTCCCATTGTTTTCAGATATCTGCAGAGCCAGAAAACCTCCGGTTCTTTCGCACAATTATAAAGATGTGTTACACCTTTTGCAAGAACTGCTGCCAGTATTGCCTGTTGAGCAGCTCCCACACTCGATTTCGGAAACACAATATCCTGCCCTTCAAATCTGACACATTCTCCATCCAGGCCTGATGCATTTTCCCGGACATCCGCGCCAAGTGCTCTCAGTGCCATAAGATGGAGATCTATTGGTCTTTTCCCGATCGTACATCCGCCCGGATACCCTATCCTGCATTTTCTGTTTCTTGCAAGCACCGCACCTGCCAGAATGATCGAAGAACGCATTCTGCCTGTATAGACTGCAGGAATTTCTGTTCCGTCTGCGCTGGAACAATCCAGATAAAGATCATGATCGTCCCACCAGGTCACTGCACCAAGACTTTTTAAAATCTCTTCCATACAGAAAACATCTGAAATTCTGGGGCATCCCCTCAGAATGCTTAGTCCTCTGTGCATCAGAGATGCGGCTATCATTGGAAGTGCTGCATTTTTAGATCCCTGTATAAAAATCTCTCCGCTGAGAGAAGCTTTACCTGTTACATGGATTTCATCCAACCTTTTGCTCCCAAAGAGTCTCTTACTTTACAGTTTATGGCTTTTTCTATTATATGTTACGTCATTCTGAAACCTGTATTTAATTTATCCTGTCACATTTCCCAACATTCATCGCAAGTCCCATTTCCCCAAGAAGAAACACTGCCGAAGTTCCTCCATAGCTGATAAAAGGCAGCGTAATGCCTGTATT
>ENA-OQIT01000230-OQIT01000230.1-human-gut-metagenome-genome-assembly--contig:-NODE-230-length-12755-cov-3.260611_pt1 | contig 12755 bp, 16 predicted proteins | sample MGYA00242587_ERZ504752 | MGnify/ENA primary metagenome ERZ504752 (study PRJEB26092, sample SAMD00036352) | human gut metagenome | host: Homo sapiens | study: EMG produced TPA metagenomics assembly of... | reverse complement strand
AAACGGAAATGTATTGTACTTTTTATGACCGATAAGTGTAAAATCACAGGTAGAAACGTCAAAAACTATATCAATGCCTTAAGGAGGAAAATGAGCATGGTAAACGAATATGAAATCAAAAAACAGATCTGCGACATCGGAAGAAGAATCTACAGCCGCAACATGGTAGCTGCAAACGATGGTAACATCTCTGTAAAACTGAACGACAACGAATTTCTTTGCACACCTACAGGTGTATCCAAAGGTTTTATGACACCGGAGTATATCTGTAAAGTAGACAGAGAGGGAAATGTGATCCAGGCTAACCCGGGATTCAAACCATCCTCTGAAATCAAAATGCATATGAGAGTTTATGAGAAGAGACCGGACGTAGGTTCTGTTGTGCATGCTCATCCGATTTATGCAACATCTTTTGCAATTGCAGGTATTCCGCTGACACAGCCGATCATGCCTGAAGCAGTTATCTCACTTGGATGCGTTCCGATCGCTGAATACGGTACACCATCTACAATGGAGATTCCGGATAATCTTGAGAAATACCTTCCATATTTCGATGCAGTTCTTCTTGAGAACCATGGAGCATTGACATGGAGCACAGACTTAAACGCAGCTTACATGAAGATGGAATCTGTTGAGTTCTACGCACAGCTTCTGTATCAGTCAAAAGTTCTTGGCGGACCTAAGGAATTTGATGAGAAGAACATTGAGAAACTTTATGAAATTCGTCGTAAATTCGGTATGGCTGGTAAACATCCGGCAAACCTCTGCCTGAACAAAGACGGCAAGAACTGTCATAACTGCGGTGGAGCATGTCAGGACGGAGAATTCAAGAAATTCCCTGGATATCAGTATGATTTCGTAGGTGGAGATTCAAAACCGGCAGAGAATAATGCTGCATCTGATGCACAGTTAGTTGCTGAGATTACAAAACAAGTAATGGCTCAGTTAGGAATGAAATAAGAGCATAGATAATCAAGGAGGACAGTCTCATGCCAATTAATGAGAATATGGTACAGGAAATTGTACAGGAAGTTATGGCAAAAATGCAGATAGCAGACGCTCCGACTGGTAAACATGGCATTTTTAAAGAAATGAATGATGCAATTGAAGCTGCCAAGAAATCACAGCTTATTGTAAAGAAAATGTCCATGGATCAGAGAGAAAAAATTATTACCTGCATTCGTAAGAAAATAAAAGAAAATGCAGAAGTAATGGCACGCATGGGTGTGGAAGAGACCGGTATGGGAAATGTAGGAGATAAGATTCTCAAACATCATCTCGTAGCTGATAAGACACCGGGAACAGAAGTTATTACAACAACTGCATGGTCAGGAGACAGAGGATTAACTCTTATTGAAATGGGACCTTTCGGTGTGATCGGTGCGATTACTCCATGTACCAATCCAAGTGAAACAATTTTATGTAATACAATGGGAATGCTTGCAGGAGGAAATACAGTTGTATTTAATCCTCATCCGGCAGCAATCAAGACTTCCATTTATGCGATCAATCTTCTGAATGAAGCATCATTAGAGTCCGGCGGACCGGATAATATTGCGGTTACTGTAGAGAAACCTACTCTTGAAACTAGCAATGTAATGATGAAACATAAAGACATCCCGCTTATTGCAGCAACCGGGGGACCTGGAGTTGTAACTGCAGTTCTTTCTTCCGGCAAACGTGGCATTGGTGCAGGTGCAGGAAACCCTCCGGCACTTGTTGATGAAACAGCTGACATCCGTAAAGCGGCAACAGACATTGTAAACGGATGTACATTTGATAACAATCTTCCATGTATCGCAGAGAAAGAGATCGTAGCAGTTTCTTCTATCGTAGATGAGTTGATGCATTATCTTGTAACTGAGAATGATTGTTATCTTGCATCTAAAGAAGAACAGGATAAACTTACAGAAGTAGTTCTGGCAGGCGGAAAACTGAACCGTAAATGTGTCGGACGTGACGCAAGAACACTTCTTTCCATGATCGGTGTCAATGCACCGGCAAATATCCGCTGTATCGTATTGAAGGACCGAAGAACATCCGCTGATCACAACAGAGCTTATGATGCCGATCCTTGGTGTAGTAAGAGCAAGAGATTTTGATGATGCAGTGGAACAGGCAGTATGGTTAGAACACGGAAATCGCCATTCTGCACATATCCATTCAAAGAATATTGATAATATTACAAAATATGCGAAAAGCAATTGATACAGCAATCCTTGTAAAGAATGCACCATCCTATGCTGCATTAGGATTTGGCGGTGAAGGCTATTGTACATTTACAATCGCAAGCCGTACAGGTGAAGGTCTTACCTGCGCAAGTACATTTACCAAGAGAAGACGCTGCGTAATGGCAGACAGCCTTTGCATTCGTTAAAGATGATGAGTTAAGGAGAGAAAGAACATGGACATGAATAATGTAAATATAGAAGAAATCGTGAAACAGGTTCTCTCCGGCATGACAGGAAATGCACCGGCAGCAGCAACAGTTTCTGCACCGGCAGCAACAACTGGAATCCCGAAGACAGCCAGAGTAGCTGTATTAACTGAAAAGGAACATTTCGAACTGAAAGAATATCCGATTCCTCCGATTGGAGATGACGATATCCTGGTTAAAGTTGAAGGATGCGGTGTGTGTGGTACAGATGCACATGAATTTAAAAGAGATCCATTTGGCCTGATCCCGGTAGCACTTGGACATGAAGGTACAGGTGAAATCGTGGCTATGGGTAAGAATGTTAAAGTAGATACTGCAGGAAAACCTGTAAAGGTTGGCGATAAAGTCGTTACCTGTATGATCTTTAAAGATGATCCGGAAATCACAATGTTCGACCTGAACAAGAAGAACGTAGGTGGAGCTGACGTATATGGACTTCTTCCGGATGATGATGTACATCTTAACGGATGGTTCTCCGATTACATCTTCTTAAGAGGTGGAAATTTCGGAACTACATTCTTTAATGTAAGTGATCTGGATCTAGATTCCCGAATCCTCATCGAGCCATGTGCAGTACTTGTACATGCAGTTGAGAGAGCAAAAAACAACCGGAATCCTTCGTTTCAACAGCAGAGTTGTAGTTCAGGGCTGCGGACCAATCGGTCTGATCTGCATTGCAGTACTTCGTACTATGGGCGTAGAACATATCTGCGCAGTAGACGGAAATGAGAAACGTCTTGAATTTGCGAAGAGAATGGGAGCAGATACAAGTGTTAACTTCATGAACTTCAAAGGAATCGAAGCACTGACAGAGGCTGTAAAAGAAGCACAGGGTGGACACCTTGCAGATTTTGCATTCCAGTGTACAGGAAATCCAAAAGCTCATGCAAATATTTATAAATTTATCCGTAACGGCGGCGGCCTTTGCGAACTTGGTTTCTTCATCAATGGTGGAGATGCTACAATTAACCCGCACTTTGATCTTTGCTCCAAAGAAATCAATCTGGTTGGTTCCTGGGTTTACACTCTCAGAGATTATGTTACAACATTTGATTTCCTTAAGAGAGCAAATGCAATCGGTCTTCCAATGTCTGAGTTAATTACAGACAAATTCCCGTTAGAGCAGATCAATGAAGCTCTTCAGACAAACCTGGCAATGACAGGACTTAAGATCGCAGTTGTAAACAAATAGTTACTGTTCACCGGTAATATTCCGCAAAGAGTATTGCTGAGAATGGAGTGAACAGTAGCAACAAATAATAAGCCTGGCAATAGAGGAGAAAAGAAATGGCAGAAGCTGTAGGAATTTTAGAGGTATTCGGGCTGGCGACAGCCTTTGTAGCAGGCGATGCCGGATGTAAGGCAGCAAATGTCCGCCTGGAGGTTTTTGATAAAAACAAACCAGCCAATGCTGACAGCCTGCCGGTACCGCTCCTTGTCTGCATTAAATTCAGAGGAAGTGTAACTGATGTTACAGCGGCTGTGGAAGCAGGCATGGAAGTTGCAAACAGAATGACTGGTGTGGTACAGCATTATGTGATCCCGAACCCGGAAGAGGGAACGGAGAAAATGCTGAAGATCAGCGCCCTGGATAAGGATTAGCAGTTGCATATCCATTGGGCATCAGTTAAAATATAATCAGATATTTATTTGTAGATTCAGGAGGAAGCAGAAATGGCACAGGAAGCATTAGGAATGGTAGAAACCAGAGGACTTACAGCAGCAATCGAAGCAGCAGATGCAATGACAAAAGCAGCTGAAGTAGCATTAGTAGGAACAGAGAAGATCGGATCCGGACTTGTAACAGTTATGGTACGCGGAGACGTAGGAGCTGTTAAGGCAGCAGTAGAAAGCGGAAGCGCAGCAGCATCCAGACTTGGCGAATTAGTTGCTACGTCATGTAATTCCGAGACCTCATACAGACGTAGAGAAAATCCTTCCAAGCATCTGACCAGCAGATTGAGAAGTATAAAAAAGGAGTTCGCTCATGAGTAAATCATATGGATTTATAGAAATCACTGGTGTCGTTGCAGCAATCGATGCACTGGACATCATGTGCAAAACTGCAGACGTTGAGCTGGCGTCATGGGAACGTAAGCTGGGCGGACGACTGGTTACTATTATAGTTGAAGGCGATGTATCTGCCGTTACAGAAGCAGTAAATGCAGCAGCGACAGGTGCGATCAAGAAACCGGTAAGTTATGCAGTAATTGCACGTCCCCACGAAGAAATCGTCAGAATGGTGGAATTAAGTGCAAGTCGCTGGAAGAACAATCAGGGGGATGAATAATGGCTGAAGAGAAGAAACCGGAAGCAGATAAAAATGCCCCTAAAAAGGCAGCCGCTCCAAGAAGAACGAAAGCAAAAACTTCTTCAAAACCGGAAGTAAAAGCTCAGACGGCAGATACGGCGGCAGAAACAGCAAATAAAACAGAATCCCAGAAAGAACAGATAAAGGAAACAGTATCTCATAAGGAGGAGAAAGTTATGACACAGGAAGCATTAGGAATGGTAGAAACCAGAGGACTTACAGCAGCAATCGAAGCAGCAGACCAGATGTGCAAGGCTGCTAACGTAGCATTAGTAGGAACAGAGAAGATCGGATCCGGACTTGTAACAGTTATGGTACGTGGAGATGTAGGAGCTGTTAAATCAGCAGTAGAAAGCGGAAGCGCAGCAGCATCCAGACTTGGTGAATTAGTTGCTACACACGTAATCCCAAGACCACATACAGATGTAGAGAAAATCCTGCCTGTATTAAAATAGTAATCCATCGTAACTGTCCGGTATCTGCACAGCAGACTGCCGGATGGTTATAATCCGTCATATTTGACAGAAAGCAGGTGTATTCTTGGAATCTAATAATATTGAACTGATTACCAGAATGGTCATTCAGGCAATCAATCAGAATGAAAAAAAAGGCGATGGATTCATGGTTCCCATCGGGGTTTCCGCAAGACACATTCACCTGACACAGGAACATGTAGAAGCATTGTTCGGACCCGGATATCAGCTTACGAAGAAGAAAGAGCTGATGGGAGGTCAGTTTGCTTCTAATGAAACAGTTACCATTGTGGGACTGAAACTTCGTGCCATTGAGAATGTAAGAATCCTTGGACCGGTGCGTAAAGCTTCACAGGTTGAGGTATCTGCGACAGATGCCATTAAGCTTGGAATGAATGTTCCGGTTCGCGAATCCGGAGACGTTGCAGGAAGTGCACCAATCGCAATCGTAGGTCCAAAAGGAGCAGTTTATCTGAAAGAGGGATGTATCGTGGCAATGCGCCATATACATATGTCTCCGAAAGATGCACAGGCTGCAGGTGTGAAGGACGGCGATATCGTATCAGTAAAGGCAGATAATGAGAGAGGAACCATCTTCAATCAGGTCAAGATCCGTGTAGACGACAGCTTTACACTGGAAATGCATATTGATACAGATGAAGCAAATGCAGCAAAGATTGCTACAGGCACTACCGTAACAATAATTAAATAATATCGGGGGCCAAAGGTCAAAAAGCCGTTCGTGCCTGCACGATAAGGTTTTTGAACAGAAACCCTTAAGCGTTAATTGGGGGCAGAAGTATTTGCCCCCAATATTATTATCAGAAACAATTTGGAGGCTCATATGATCGTAGGCAAAGTTGTAGGAAGTGTGGTATCCACACGAAAGAGTGAGAAGCTGATTGGAAGTAAATTTATGATTATCGAGCCTGTGCATCATATGAAAGGCGACCTGAGCCAGCTGGTTGCGATCGATATGATCGGAGCCGGAGTTGGTGAATATGTATTGGTGGCACAGGGAAGCGCAGCAAGAATAGGCTGCGGCGTAGAAACAGCACCGGTAGATGCCGCAATTGTCGGTATTATTGATGACGGTGCAGGATTGGAGTAACGCCATGGAAATCAAAGAATTACAGGATATTATACAGCAGAATGGTGTGGTAGGTGCCGGCGGAGCCGGATTCCCTACTTATATGAAGCTTACAGACAAGGCCAATACCATTCTTATGAACTGTGCAGAGTGTGAACCATTACTGAAATTACACAGACAGTTATTGGAAAAACACGCATATGAAATTATGAAAACATTCCATATGATCCAGGAGACGGTTGGTGCTTCTGAAGCAATTATTGGAATTAAGAAGTCTTATGTACAGACAATTCATGCATTAAATCAGCATATTGAAGAATTTCCTGGCATGAGGCTGCATCTTCTGGACGAAGTTTATCCGATGGGAGATGAGGTTGTACTTATTTATGAGGCAACCGGAAGAGTAGTACGGCCGGGAGGACTGCCGATCGAGCAGGGAGTAGCCGTATTTAACGTTGAAACTGTATACAATGTATATCGTGCTGTGGAAGAGAAGCAGCCGGTTACAGACAAATATGTATCTGTTGTTGCAGAAGTAAGTGATCCTGTTACAGTGAGAGTTCCCCTGGGATGTACTCTGGAGGAAGTGGTAGCACAGGCAGGCAGCACAACAGTGAAGGATCCTGTCTATTTCGTAGGCGGCCCGATGATGGGGCGTATCGGAAATGGTTCAGATCCGGTGACAAAGACAACAAATGCGATTTTGGTCCTTCCAAAAGACCATCTTATTGTAGCGAAGAAGCAGCGGACTTCTTCCATAGATTTAAAACGTGCAGCATCTATCTGCTGCCAGTGCAATACCTGTACAGATTTATGTCCGAGACATAATCTGGGACATCCGATCGATCCGGCGAAATTTATGAGGGCTGCATCAAATAATGATTTCAGAGACCTGAATCCATATATAGATGCTTCCTTCTGCAGTTCCTGCGGTGTATGTGAGATGTACTCATGTCCGCAGAGTCTTGCACCGAGAAGTCTTCTCGCAGATATGAAGGGCGGTCTGAGAAAAGCAGGTATCCGTCCTCCGCAGGGTGTACAGCCGAAACCGGTACAGGAATCCAGAGAATACCGTAAGGTTCCGGAAGAACGTCTGATGGCGCGACTTGGTCTTACGAGATATGACAAGGATGCTCCTCTGAAAAGAAGAACTTGTACAGGTTAAGAAAGTAAGGATATTATTGAGCCAGCACATCGGAGCACCTGCACAGGCAGTGGTCAAAGCCGGTGATGAGGTAACAAGAGGGCAGATGATCGCACAGCCGGCACAGGGCTTAAGCGTTGGTATTCATGCTTCTGTCAGCGGTAAAGTAACAGAAGTAACAGACCGTTACATTATTATTGCAGTAAAGTAGAAAGGACGTGCACAAAATGAGTAAAGCAATCGGAATGATTGAATTTAAAACCACATCTACAGGCGTTACTGCAGCAGATGCTATGGTAAAAACATCTGAGGTAGAGATCGTCGAGGCACAGACCGTATGTCCTGGTAAATATATTGCAATTATTACCGGTGACTTAAGTGCGGTAAAGGCCGCCGTTGATACGGCAGTAACTACATATGAGGATAAATGCATTGACAGCTTTGTGCTGGGCAATCCGCATGAATCCATTTTCCCGGCAATTTACGGAACTACTCAGGTAGAAGATATCAGTGCGCTGGGAATTCTTGAAACTTATGATGCAGCTTCCATTATCGAAGCAGCAGACCAGGCAGCTAAGACTGCGATCGTAGATTTGATAGAACTTCGTATTGCCAAAGGTATGTGCGGAAAATCATATATGATGATCACCGGTGAAGTTTCTGCGGTAGAGGCTTCCATTGACAGGGCAAAAGAACTTGTAGCTGCCAAGGGTATGTACCTGGATTCTTCCGTTATCGCACATCCTGACAGAAGAATGATCGACAGTATTTTATAATATCCGGGGTAAGAAGTTTCTGACCTTGACACTCATAAAAAATTTCTCAAAAAAAGGGGGCAAAGATATGCTTGCGCTGGAGAGAAGAAATCTGATTCTCGAAAAATTACAGGCAGAAAAGCGGGTGGTGGTCAGCGAGCTGAGCCAGCTTTATGACGTCTCTGAAGAGACCATACGCCGTGATCTGGATAAACTTGAAAAGGAAGGACTTGCGATAAAAAGTTATGGCGGTGCTGTGATCAATGAGGATGTAAGCATTGATTTGCCTTTCAATGTACGTAAGAACCAGAATGTTACAGGAAAGCAGAAAATGGCTGAACTTGCAGCTTCCCTTGTGAAAGACGGAGATCATATTTTCCTGGATGCGAGTACTACGGCAGTTTTTGTGGCGAAAGCATTAAAGGAAAAAGAACGTCTTACCGTAATTACCAATTCCATGGAAATACTTCTGGAGTTAGCTGATGTATCCGGGTGGAACATTATCTCCACCGGAGGCGTAATGAAAGAAGGATATCTGGCTTTTCTTGGATCAAAGACAGACGAATCCATACGTTCTTATTATGTAGATAAGGTTATCTTTTCGTGTAAGGCACTGGATCTGGAATGGGGGATTATGGAATCTCAGGAAGCTTTTGGCTCTACCAAGAGAGCGATGATCGGTTCCGGACGAAAGAGAATTCTGGTTGTTGACAGTTCTAAATTTGATCAGACAGCGTTTTCCGTAGCAGGAAGCATGAAAGAAGTAGATATTATAGTGACGGACAAAGAACCGACAGAACGTTGGAAGAAGCACTTTGAGAAATTTAATGTAAAATGCCTATATCCTGTCTGATAAAGAAAATAGGAGTATGATACAATGAATACTTTTGAGATGAAAACCGCGATCCATTTTGGGGATAACGCGTTAGACAGATTAAAAGAGATCCCGTATAAAAGGGTTCTCATTATAACAGATCCATTTGTGGTACAAAGTAAAATGATCAATCTGATCACTGCTCCTTTAAACAGTGCAGGTATTGAATACGATATTTTCCATGATGTTGTGCCGGATGCACCTGTGGACAAGATTGCAGAAGGGGTAAAGAAGTTCCTGGAATATCAGCCGGAAGCAGTTGTTGCAGTCGGTGGTGGTTCTGCGATTGATTCTTCCAAGGCAATCAGAGAATTTGCACTGAAGATCAACAATTACGGAAAAGTAGGTCTGATCGCAATTCCGACGACAAGTGGTACCGGATCAGAAGTTACTTCTTTTGCAGTAGTAAACGATACTGCAGCACATGTAAAATATCCGCTGATCTCAGAGAGCCTTACAGCAGATGAAGCAATTCTGGATGCAGAACTTGTAAGGAGTGTTCCGCCGGCCATCACAGCGGATACTGGTATGGACGTGTTTACACATGCGCTGGAATCATACGTAAGTACTGCACATAATGAATTCTCTTCTGCACTTGCGGAGAAAGCGATTGAAATTTGCGGAGTATTCCTGCTGAGAGCATATCTGGATGGCAGTGATATGCATGCGCGTAAGAAAATGCATGTAGCTTCCTGTCTGGCTGGTTTATCCTTTAATACAGCAGGTCTTGGAATCACTCACAGCATGGCTCATCAGCTGGGAGCAATGTTCCATATTCCGCATGGAAGGGCAAATGCTATGCTGCTTCCGCATATCGTAGAATTTAATTCTGATATTAATAAGCACAGTAAGAGCCAGAAAGAGTATCTTCCGGCTGTAAAGAGATACGCCAATGTTGCGCACATTCTCGGACTGAGCAATTATAATAAAGTAATGACGGTCCGTTCTCTGGTAAACTGGATTCAGTTTATGCAGAAAGAGATGAATATTCCGCTGACGATTCAGGAACTGGGAACAATTGCACCGGAAGAATATTTTGCAGCAATTGACAAGATGGCAGACGCAGCACTTGCAGATGCCTGCACAGTGAATAATCCGAGAGTTCCGACTAAGGAAGATATTATAAAGATTTATACGAAATTATGGTCATTCTGAAAATGAAGACAATAATTTCCGGCAGATGCTGACTGCCGCTGAAATCAGATACAGGAGATGGAGAAGAGATGAGTATTTATACAAAAAGAGGAGACAGAGGAATTACAGATATGGCTCATGTCGGTAATATTTCCAAGTCTGATGACCGTATCCGCCTTATGGGTGAGGCTGATGAACTGAATAGTCATATTGAACTTGTAAAAAGTATGCTCCGTCAGTCAGAAATACTTCAGTTTCTTGAACGTATTCAAAAGAATCTTGATCTGATCGCAGCGGGAGTCAGTAACCCATATGATCGTGACTGTAAAGTCAGTGAAAAGGAAACAGCAGTGTTGGAGGCGGAAACAGATAAACTGGAAGCACTGTGCGAAAAGCCTGTTCCGGAGAAGTTTACAGGAAAGAGCCGACTGGCTGCAGAGATAGATATTGCACGTACTGTTGCCAGAAGAACAGAGCGCTGCCTTGCACAGGTCAGCGTGAAGTTTGGCGCAGATACAGAGAGTAAGAGATTTCTTAACCGCCTTTCGGATTATCTGTATATTTTGGCGAGATATATAGAGTATTACTCTGATCTTTCAGTGGAACTGTCTGATGATCATGCGGGTGCATTGGCGAAAACGTCTGATAATAATACAGATGCATTGCCGGAACCGTCCGACAGTAATACAGATGTATTAAAAAAGACGGCAGATATCAATGAAGCCGTCATCCAGGAGGTTCTTAAACGAATGGGAATTCAGAGCAGGATAACATTGGATACAGCGAAGAAACTGATCGAGAGACTGGAGCAGGAAGCTGTGCGCAGAGGGCAGCGTGCGGTAATCGCGGTCTGCAATCCGGAAGGAAATCCGGTTGCGGTCCATGTGATGGATGGAGCATTCCTTGTAAGCTTCGATGTGGCAATGAAGAAAGCCTATACTGCAGTGGCAGTGAAGATGTCTACAATGGAACTTTCGAAGATCGCACAGCCCGGAGGAACCTTTTATGGCGTTGACAAGCTGGATGGTGGAAAAATCGTTATTTTCGGCGGCGGTATTCCGCTGAAGTCCGGAAATACAATTATCGGTGGACTTGGAATCAGCGGCGGTACAGGAGAAGAAGACCATAGTCTGGCAGAGTATGGTCAGTCTGTGTTAAATGAAATATTGTAAGATGGATGACAACTATTTGGCAGTCCGCTGTTGAAGGCACCAGACAGTTGCGAAGGAGTATTAAAAAGATCAGAACAGTTCCGAAGAGAGCTGTTCTGGTCTTTTTGCGATGTACTGATTTATCTTCGCTTATATTTCCCGGGAGTCATGCCTTTGTATTTCTTAAAAGTACGTATAAAATAACTCAGATCATTAAATCCGTTCCTGTAAGCAATTTCTGTGATTGAATCATCAGTAGCCGCCAGTTGTAAACAGGCTTCTTCAATTCTCTGTCTGTTCAGATAATCCACAGGAGTCTGATGTGTCATTTCCGAAAAGAACCTGCAGAAATATTTCGGTGACATAGAGACAGAAGCAGACAGTTCCTGAAGTGTGATAGGATTGGCATAATTTTTTTCGATAAATTCCAGAACCTGCTTCAACTGGAGAATACGTTTATAGTCTCTGCGCGTTCGGGTAGGATTTTCGATAAAGTAATGATTACTGAAAATCAAACCAAAAAAGTGGTAAAATTGTCCAAATACAGTCAGCTCATATCCGGTATCTTTTTCATACATGGCATCAAACAGAACAGAAATACAGTTCAGAATCTGTGGATGCTCATCTGAAAAATGTGGAAAAAGCATTGTTTCCTGATGCAGGATTTTCTGGATATATTCTCCGCATACAGGATTGTTTTTCAAAAAAGTGTTCATATCAAAAACAATGCACTGATATACACAATCATGGGGAATTCCTGAATGAAGGATTCCACTATGTACAAAAATGACATCATTCTTAACTGCTGTAAAACTTTTTTCGTCTAAAGTGACAGTAAGAGAACCTTCCAGAATACGAATTATTTCATATTCCACATGCCAGTGATAAGACATGACATATCTGGGATGTGTATGATCGATGTGATGAAACTCAAATGGAAACTCATAAGTGCCTCTTGGACGGTCTTCATTATGGTCTAAATCATGCAAAAGAACTTTCCTCCTTACAAAATTTACAGAAATTTTATGATTAAAACAGAAAAAGTGAATATTGTACTGTTTTTTGCTATTATAACACAAGTAATTTTCTGAATGCAATTATATAATAGATATCAGTAACAAAGTTGAGTGGTCAGGCTGCTGTGAACGGAGTGAACAGTGGTTATCGGGCTACTTGGCACAACAGGTGTAGAGGTTATTATTTTTGTTATATTTGCAGTCAGAAGATGCTGCGAAAAGTGAAAATGTAATCTTGGGGGTTAGAGCGTGTCTGAAAAATCATTCCCGCAATCTGCACGCCCCACTTTGCGGGATATTTCACCCGAATTCAGTTGCCGTAGCCCGCTACGGCGCCCTCATCCGGGCAAAATATCCCACAAATTGTGAC
>ENA-OQIT01000229-OQIT01000229.1-human-gut-metagenome-genome-assembly--contig:-NODE-229-length-12816-cov-3.646938_pt1 | contig 12816 bp, 28 predicted proteins | sample MGYA00242587_ERZ504752 | MGnify/ENA primary metagenome ERZ504752 (study PRJEB26092, sample SAMD00036352) | human gut metagenome | host: Homo sapiens | study: EMG produced TPA metagenomics assembly of... | reverse complement strand
GTCCTGCCGAATGCAGAGAAAGAACCTGTATCCAACGTTCTCGTGTATGTGTCAAGACCACCAGCCTTCATATGAGGCAATCTGCCAAATGCGTAGCAGTGGTGTATCCTTACTGTATATTAAACAGCTCTACACACTTCCTGGTGTGTCGCGCTGTCAGCCGCCTAATTCATTTCACAAACCAGTAATTATCCCTGACGCTGTTTGTGCTTAGGATTCTCACAGATTACTCTGATGCTTCCTTTTCTTTTAATGATTTTGCATTTTTCACAAATTGGTTTTACTGATGATCTAACCTTCATGTCAAATCCTCCTTCCATCCTTTGCTAAAACCCTTACGTTTCCAACTGCTTTTGGACACACCTACCCAAAAACAGCCACTTGATATTATAGCACCCTATATCTAATAAAGTCAATACCTTTTTACTTATCTCTCCAAACAATTCTTCCTTTGCTCAGATCGTATGGAGACATCTCCAATGTCACCTTGTCACCTGGTAAAATCTTAATAAAATTCATACGCAGTTTTCCACTGATATGAGCCAGCACAATATGACCATTCTCCAGCTCTACTTTAAACATTGCGTTTGGCAGTTTTTCAACTACGACTCCTTCAATTTCGATTACGTCAGCTTTTGACATACTAAATCCTCCTGCGCTCTTGACGCTTCCACTTCTCATCCAATAGATTTGGAATACTTTCTTATTACATTTCTGATTGTTTCATCATCGGTCACCGAGGTACTGCAAACCTTTTTGATCGGCTGCACATGCCTCAGGTTTTTCTTCTTTGCCCGGCAGACCGGACGAAACTGTCCGTCTGCCAGATATACATATTCATCTTTGACACAAATTATAACATATATACAATTCTTATCATGCCCTGCTTTCGAACGCGCAAGCATTCCCGGTTCCAGCTGCATGAATTACTCTCCCAGAATCTGAACGATTGCTGCAAACACATCATTGATATCGATCGTTCCATCTACTTCTTTTAAGATTCCCGCTTTTGTATAATAGTCGATCAGCGGCTGTGTCTGCTCGTGATATACTCCAAGACGTTTCAGTACTGTTTCCGGTTTGTCATCATCTCTTAAGATCAGACTTCCACCACATTTATCACAGACATCCTCTTTCTCTGTCGGTGCATATACAATATGGTATGTTGCTCCGCAGTCTACACATGCTCTGCGTCCGGACATTCTGTTTACAATATTTTCATCCGGAACTTCTACATTGATGGCATAATCCATCTTCTGTCCCATTGCAGCCAGAGCTTTATCAAGCGCTTCAGCCTGTGGGATTGTTCTAGGGAAACCATCCAGCACATATCCTTTGGAACAGTCTTCCTGATTTACCCGGTCTACCACGAGGTCAACTACCAGTTCATCCGGTACAAGAAGTCCCTGATCCATATATGTTTTTGCTTTCTGTCCAAGCTCTGTTCCGTTTTTAATATTGGCTCTGAAAATATCACCTGTAGAAATATGAGGAATATCATATTTCTCTGCAATTTTCTTAGCCTGTGTTCCTTTTCCTGCTCCAGGAGCACCCAACATAATAATCTTCATAACAGTATCCCTCCATATAGCACTTTAACCCGCCGTATTCCGTCCCAAAAAGGGACAGCATACAACGAGCTAAATTGTCTCATTTCATATCCAAGAACCCTTTTACTTTGATGAGCCCTTGCTGCTCAGGAAACCTGAGTAGTTGCGGACAAGCATCTGCGACTCGATCTTCTTGATCGTCTCAAGTACAACACCTACGATAATAATCAGTGAAGTTCCTCCAAAAGAAACATTCGCACCAAATACACCGTTAAAGAAGAACGGAACTACCTGAACAATCACAAGTCCGCATGCACCAATGAATACGATACGATTCAAAATGGTCTGCAGATATTCGACTGTCGGCTTTCCAGGACGAATTCCCGGAATAAATCCGCCGCTTTTTTTCATGTTGTTTGCAATTTCCAGTGGATTAAATGTAATCGATGTATAGAAATATGCAAAAAAGATTGTCAGCGCAATGTAAATGATCAGTCCTATTGAATATACTAAATTATCAGGATCACACCAGTTATTGGAATTCATTGTCCGAAGAATCTGACTTCCCCATCCGTTTCCGTCGCCCTTGCCTAAAAACTGGGCAATCACAATCGGGAACTGCATCAGTGAAGATGCAAAGATAACCGGAATAACACCTGAAGTATTTACTTTTAACGGAATATGTGTAGCCTTGCCACCATATGTCCTTCTTCCCTGTACTTTCTGGGAATACTGTACTGCAATCCTTCTCTCACCATCCTGCAGAATGATAACAAATAACACAACTGCCAACAGAATTGCAAGAATAATGATTGCTGCCATAGCACCCTTTGCCAGAGTTTTTCCTTTAATAAACTGTGTATAAAGCGTCACAAAATCATTCGGTACACGGGAAAGAATATTGATCAACAGTACGATAGAAATACCATTTCCCACACCTTTTTCTGTGATACGCTCACCGATCCACATCAAAAATGCAGAACCGGCTGTCAATGTACACACAACAATCGCTACATTTACAAAGTTAAATTCTTCCAGGAGTCCCTGACGACCAAAACCGATAGACATTGCAATGGATTCGATCAGTGCAAGAGCAACTGTCACATAACGTGTAATTGCCGCAATTTTCTTTCTTCCCTCAGCACCTTCTTTCTGCATTTCCTCAAGTTTTGGAATTGCAATTGTCAAAAGCTGCATAATGATGGAAGATGTAATGTATGGTGTGATGCTCAGTGCGAAGACTGACATCCTTGTGAACGAACCACCGGTGAATGCATCAAAAAAGCTGTATGCACCGTTATTCTGACTCGCAAGTAAATTCTGAATGTAAGTCGGGTCAACTCCCGGAGTCGGGAGCTGAGAACCAAATCTTACAACGATCAGCATTAAAAATGTATAGAAAAGCCGTTTTCTAATGTCTTCTATTTGAAATGCTTTTCGCACAGTCTTGAGCATTAGATCACCTCTGCTTTTCCACCAAGGGCCTCAATCTTTTCAACAGCACCTGCACTGAATGCATTTGCCTGAACAGTGAGTTTCTTAGTTAACTCTCCGTTTCCAAGAATTTTAACACCATCTCTAGGATTTGTTACAAGACCGCACTCGATCATTGTTTCTACTGAAACTGTTGCGCCATCTTCAAATCTCTCTAATGCACTTACATTGATACCAATGATTTCTTTAGAGTTTCTGCATTTGAATCCTCTCTTTGGTATTCTTCTGTATAAAGGCATCTGACCACCTTCAAAGCCTGGTCTTGTTGCTCCGGAACGAGCTTTCTGACCTTTGTGACCTTTACCAGCTGTCTTACCATTTCCAGAACCGTGTCCACGGCCTCTTCTGAAATTATCGCTGTGCTTAGAACCGTCTGCCGGTCTTAAGTTAGATAAGTCCATGATATTACCTCCTTATCGTCTGAAATTAAGCTTCTTCTTCAACTTTTACTAAATGTCTAACCTGCTGTACCATACCTCTGGTAGCTGCATTATCTGGTAATACGACTGTTTTGTTCACTTTTTTTAATCCAAGTGCCTCAACAGTTCTTTTATGCTTTGGTACGGCACCGATTGTAGACTTTACTAATGTAACTTTTAAATTTGCCATTTTCATTTACCTCCTAGCCTACGATCTCTTCTACTGATTTGCCGCGAAGTTTTGCTACTTCTTCCGGAGTCTTAACGTTTTTCAGACCTGCAATTGTTGCAAGTACGACATTCTGTTTGTTGTTAGATCCCAGAGATTTTGTACGGATGTTCTTGATACCTGCCATCTCGATAACCGCACGAGCCGGACCACCGGCGATAACTCCAGTACCTTCCGGAGCTTTTTTCAGCAGTACGGAAGCGCTGCCGAATTTTCCGATCACATCATGTGTAATGCTCTCGTTTTCATCTAATGCAACTTTAATCAGATTTTTAGCTGCATCTTCTTTTCCTTTACGGATAGCTTCTGGAATTTCAGTAGCCTTTCCTAAACCTGCACCAACATGGCCTTTTCCATCGCCAACAACTACTAAAGCTGTGAATCTGAAGTTACGACCACCTTTAACAACTTTGGTAACACGTTTGATTGATACCACTTTTTCTGTTAATTCTAAATTACTAGCATCAATGCGTTCCTGTCTCATCTGTGTTCTCCCTTCCTTTAGAAATTCAGTCCAGCTTCTCTAGCTGCATCTGCTAACGCTTTAACTTTTCCCTCGATAGATGAATCCGCCTCTGTCGAATACAACATCAGTGATTCCTTTTGCTTTTGCTTTTTCTAGCAATTACTTTTCCTTAAGTATGCTGCTGCTTCAACGTTGTTGGTTTTTTCTTAATTCTGCTTTTACTATCTTTTTCTAAGTGTAGACGCTGCAACCAGAGTGTTTCCAACTGTATCATCGATAATCTGAGCATACATATGATTATTACTTCTAAACACAGCCAAACGTGGTCTTTCAGCAGTACCGCTGAAACGGTTACGTAATTTCATGTGTTTTTTTCTACGAACTTCGCTTCTTGATTTCTTACTAACCATTTTCACACTCTCCTTAATTATTTCTTACCAGTCTTACCAACTTTGCGTCTGATAACTTCATCAGCATATTTAATACCTTTACCTTTGTATGGTTCCGGTCTTCTCTTATCTCTGATTTCAGCTGCAAACTGGCCAACTTTTTCTTTGTCGATACCTTTTACTGTGATTTTGTTCTGACCTTCCAGTACAGTCTCAACACCTTCCGGATCGATCATTTCAACTGGATGAGAGTATCCTAAGTTCAATGTCAGTTTGTTTCCGGATTTGGATGCTCTGTAACCAACACCGTTAACTTCCAGAACTTTTTCGTATCCGTTTGTTACACCAACAACCATGTTGTTGATCAGTGTTCTTGTAAGACCGTGAAGAGATTTCATTTTCTTCAGATCGCTTGGTCTTGTTACAACAACTTCTTCACCTTCAACTTTGATTTCCATTTCAACTGGAAGCTCTTTTACAAGAGTTCCTTTTGGACCTGTTACAGTCACTACATTGTTTGCTGCAACTTCCACAGTTACTCCTGCTGGAATTGCAACTGGCAGTCTTCCGATACGTGACATACCTGTTTCCTCCTTAACTTAGATTTTCGGAGGAGCTGCTTTGGCTCCTCTGTTTTCAGTTACAATTGTCTATGTTTCACACAGAATATCTCGGTGTTCCGTGCGCCTAGGCTCGAAAACACCTCGCCAACGCTTGGGAACGACCTTCTCACTAGACTCAGCCGGCGCTGACGCTTGGCTTTGCCAAGTGTTCAGTGCCTACCAAACGAAGCAGAGTACTTCTCCACCTACGCCAAGTTTTCTGGCTTCTTTATCTGTGATAACACCTTTGTTTGTAGAAAGGATTGCTGTTCCGAGTCCTCCGAGTACTTTCGGGATATCCTCTGTTCCAGCATACACACGCAGACCTGGTTTGGAGATTCTCTTCAGACCAGAGATAACTTTTTCGTTCTTGTCTGCACCATATTTCAGTGTAATATGGATTGTTTCAAAGTGTCCATCTTCTACGATATCATATTTTGCGATGTATCCTTCATTGAAAAGAATCTCAGCGATTGCTTTTTTCATTTTGGATGCAGGTACATCTACTGTATCATGTTTCGCAGTATTTGCATTACGGATTCTTGTAAGCATATCTGCAATTGGATCGCTCATGTTCATTTATATGACCTCCTATATGTTTATACGGGTAGTTTCCTTTGTTCCGGACTTACCAGCTTGCTTTTCTTACGCCTGGGATCTGTCCTTTGTATGCCAGTTCACGGAAGCAAACACGGCAGATACCATATTTTCTCAAATATGCATGTGGACGTCCACAGATTCTGCAACGGCTGTATTCTCTTGTAGAGAATTTCTGTTTGCGCTGCTGTTTGATTTTCATTGATGTTTTAGCCATGAATTTCCCTCCTTTACTTTGTGAATGGCATATTGAACTGTGTCAATAATTCACGAGCTCCTCGTCAGTCTTAGCAGTTGTAACGAAAATTACATCCATACCTCTGACCTTATCCACTTTGTCGTATTCGATTTCTGGGAAAATCAGCTGCTCTTTAATTCCGAGAGCGTAGTTACCTCTTCCGTCAAATGCGTTCGGATTTACACCTCTGAAGTCACGTACACGAGGAAGAGCAAGGTTGATCAGACGATCAACGAACTCATACATTCTTTCTCCTCTTAAAGTAACTTTACATCCGATCGGCATACCTTCTCTGATTTTGAAGTTAGCCACTGAGTTCTTAGCTCTTGTAAGAACTGCTTTCTGACCTGCGATTTTCTCAAGATCAGCTACTGCTGACTCTAATACTTTCGCGTTTTCTTTTGCCTCACCAACACCCATGTTGATTACAACTTTGTCCAGTTTCGGCACTTCCATAATGTTTTTATATCCAAATTTTTTGATCATTGCATCAACGATCTCATTCTGATACTGTTCTTTCAGTCTACTCAAAGTTCTGGTCCTCCTTTCCCAAATTAATCAATTACTTTACCTGTTGATTTTGCAAAACGAACCTTTTTGTCTCCATCCATTTTGAATCCTACTCTTGTAACTTTCTTCTCATGCAGAAGCATTACGTTAGAAGCATCAATGTAGCCTTCCTGATGAATGATACCGCCATTCTGATTCGCTGCGCTTGGTTTCGTATGCTTTGTAAGCATGTTGATTCCTTCAACCAGAACTTTTCTGTCTTTGTTATTTACAGCAAGTACTTTGCCTTCTTTGTTTTTATCTTTACCAGCGATAACTTTAACCATATCGCCTTTTTTAATTTTCATAGCTGACATTCTAGGCACCTCCTACAGTACTTCCGGAGCTAAAGAAACAATCTTCATGAAGCGTTTGTCTCTGAGCTCTCTGGCTACTGGTCCAAAAATACGTGTTCCACGTGGGTTCATATCGTCTTTTATAATTACAGCAGCATTTTCATCGAATCTGATATAGGAACCATCTTTACGACGAGTACTGTTTACAGTACGGACAACTACAGCCTTAACAACGTCACCTTTTTTAACAACGCCGCCTGGTGTTGCATCTTTAACAGACGCAACGATAACATCTCCGATGTGGGCATATCTTCTTGTAGAACCGCCAAGCACACGGATACAAAGTAATTCTTTAGCACCTGTGTTGTCTGCTACTTTAAGTCTACTTTCCTGTTGTATCATGCAGGTAATCCTCCTTTATTTTCCATTCTTTGAACGAATCTTCAAAGTGCGAATCAATTATTTCGCTTTTTCTACGATCTCAACAAGTCTCCATCTTTTGTCTTTAGACAGTGGTCTTGTTTCCATAACTCTTACTGTATCCCCAACGTTACACTCATTGTTTTCATCATGAGCTTTCAATTTATAAGTTCTTTTTACGATTTTCTTATAAAGAGGGTGTTTAACGTGGTCTTCAACTGCGACAACGATTGTTTTGTCCATTTTATCGCTGACAACCTTGCCTGTACGAACTTTTCTTAAATTTCTTTCTTCCACAGTACGACCTCCTATTCAGCTTTAGAAGCTTCTGTGATCATCGTCTGAATTCTTGCGATGTTCTTTCTAACTTCTTTAATTCTGCTTGTGTTATCTAACTGGTTAGTTGCATTCTGGAATCTCAGATTGAAGAGTTCCTTTTTAGCAGCTACTAATTCTTCATTTAATTCTTCTACAGATTTTGCTCTTAATTCGTTTACAAATGTATTAATTTTCACTGTTATCACCGCCTTCTAAGTCTGCGCGAGAAACGATTTTGCATTTGCAAGGTAATTTATGCATTGCAAGACGAAGTGCCTCTCTAGCTGTTTCCTCTGGTACTCCTGCAATTTCGAACATTACACGGCCTGGTTTTACTACTGCTGCCCAGTACTCTAATGTTCCTTTTCCACTACCCATTCGAGTTTCTGCTGGTTTTGCTGTTACAGGTTTGTCTGGGAAAATTTTGATCCAAACTTTACCACCACGTTTGATGTAACGTGTCATAGCAACACGGGCTGCCTCGATCTGGTTAGAACGAATCCAGCACGGCTCTGTTGCGACAATACCATACTCACCATATGAAATCGTGTTACCTCTTAAAGCTTTACCTTTCATGGTACCACGGAACTGTTTACGACGTTTCACTCTTTTTGGCATTAACATTATTTATCGCTCCCTTCCTTATCTGCTCTAGTCGGAAGAACTTCGCCTTTGTAAATCCAAACCTTTACACCGACTTTTCCGTAAGTTGTGTCAGCTTCTGCGAATCCATAATCAATGTCTGCTCTCAGTGTCTGAAGCGGAATTGTTCCTTCGCTGTAGAACTCTGTACGAGCCATATCAGCTCCACCGAGACGTCCGGAAACAGATGTCTTCACACCAAGTGCTCCTGATTTCATTGTTCTTGACATGCAGGATTTCATAGCACGTCTGAATGAAATACGGTTTTCCAGCTGCTGTGCGATGTTTTCAGCTACTAACTGAGCATCTTTATCTGGTCTTTTTACTTCTTTGATGTCTACGATTAATTTTTTGTTTGTGAATTTTAGCAAGTTCTGCTTTCACTTTCTCAATCTCAGAACCACCCTTACCGATTACTACACCAGGTTTTGCTGTGTAGATGATGATTTTCACACGGTCAGATGCTCTTTCGATCTCGATCTTGGAAACACCTGCACTGTATAATTTCTTTTTCAGAAATGTTCTGATCTTGTTATCTTCTACCAGGTTATCTGCAAAGTCTTTTTCTGCGTACCATCTAGAATCCCATTCTTTGATAACGCCGACTCTTAAACCATGTGGATTAACTTTCTGTCCCATGAGTGTCCTCCTTATCTTTCATTCAGCACGATTGTGATATGGCTCATTCTCTTTTCGATTCTGTAAGCTCTACCCTGTGCTCTCGGTCTGATTCTCTTCATTGTTGGTCCTTTGTTTGCATAACACTCTTCGATATAAAGGTTCTCAACGTTCATACCGTTGTTGTTCTCAGCATTTGCGATTGCTGATTTCAATAATTTCTCTATTACGCTTGAAGCATATCTTGGATTATAAGCTAAAATACCAAGTGCTGTCTGTACATCCTTACCTCTGATGGCATCCAAAACGTAGCATGCTTTCTGAACAGAGACTCTAGCGTAAGAAATCTTAGCTGATGGTCTTGTGTCTTTCTGCTCGTTTCTTTCTCTCTTGATTTGGGATCTATGTCCTTTTGCCATGGATGAACCCTCCTTCCGAATAATCTAATCTATATTATCTGACTTTTGACTTCTTCTCGTCTTTTCCGTGTCCTCTGTATGTTCTTGTTGCAACGAACTCTCCGAGTTTGTGTCCAACCATATCTTCTGTCACATACACCGGTACATGTTTTCTTCCGTCGTGAACAGCGATTGTGTGTCCAACAAATGACGGGAAGATTGTAGAACGACGTGACCATGTCTTAATAACTGATTTATCACCTGCAGCGTTCATAGCATCTACTTTTTTCAGTAAGCTGGCATCTGCAAATGGTCCTTTTTTAAGTGAGCGAGCCATAGGTTCTAACCTCCTTGTAAACTAAATTATTTGATTGCTTTACCGTCTCTTCTTCTTACGATCATCTTGTTAGAAGCTTTGTTTTTCTTACGTGTCTTAAGACCAAGTGCCGGTTTACCCCATGGAGTACATGGACCTGGACGACCGATACCAGTCTTACCTTCACCACCACCGTGCGGATGGTCGTTCGGGTTCATAACAGAACCGCGGACAGTAGGTCTGATACCCATGTGACGCTTACGTCCTGCTTTACCAACGTTGATCAGGCTGTGATCTCCGTTTCCTACGACACCGATAGATGCTCTACAAATGATTGGAACCATTCTCATCTCACCGGATGGAAGTCTAAGTGTTGCGTATTTTCCTTCTTTCGCCATCAACTGAGCGCTGTTTCCTGCTGAACGAACCATCTGTCCGCCTTTTCCAGGATATAACTCGATGTTGTGGATCTGTGTACCAACTGGGATTTCAGAAAGTGGCAGGCAGTTTCCTACTCTTACCTCTGCTTCTGCTCCGTTCATAACTGTCATTCCGTCTTTTAATCCTTCTGGTGCAAGGATGTAAGCTTTCTCTCCGTCTGCGTAGCAGATCAGTGCGATGTTAGCTGTTCTGTTCGGATCGTACTCGATTCCGATTACAGTTGCCGGAATTCCGTCTTTTCTTCTCTTGAAGTCGATAATTCTATATTTCTTTTTAGCTCCGCCTCCGCGGTGTCTTACAGTGATTTTACCCTGGTTGTTACGACCAGCTTTTCTATTTTTAGATTCCAGTAAGGATTTCTCAGGAGTTGTTTTTGTGATCTCAGAGAAATCAGATCCTGTCATCTGTCTTCTGGAAGGTGTATATGGGTTGTATACTTTAATTCCCATTACTGTCTCTCCTTTCATTTTTCCTAATTATTTGTTTCACGGATTTGCACCGTTTAATGTCAAATCTTACAGTCCTTCAAAGATTTCGATATCTGCGCTCTCTTCTGTTAACTGTACAATTGCTTTCTTTGTCTTAGCTGTTTTTCCGAATGTCATTCCACGTCTTTTTGTTTTACCATCAAGGTTCATTGTGTTGACGCTTTTTACTTTTGTTCCTGCGAACATTTTTTCAACAGCTTCTTTAATCTGAGATTTTGTAGCATCTGTGTGTACCTGGAAAGTGTATTTCTTATCAGCCATCATTTCCATGCTCTTCTCAGTGATTACCGGTTTAAGGATTACATCATAATACTGAATGTTTGCCATTATGCGTACACCTCCTCGATATTTGCAACAGCTGCTTTAGAAGCGATCACTGTGTTATATTTCAGGATATCAAATACATTGATTGTATTTGTTCTTGCTGTCTTTACGTTTGCAATGTTTCTTGCAGAAAGTTCAGCGTTTACATTTCCATCTTCCAGTACAACCAGCGCTTTGTTTACGTTTAAGTTGTTCAGCATGTTCTGGAAATTCTTTGTTTTGATTTCTCCAAAGTTCATCTCGTCGATCACGATAAATTTGTTCTCAGCTACTCTTGAAGAAAGTGCAGATTTCAGAGCTGCTCTTTTTCTTTTTTGTTGAGTTTCATGGAGTAATCTCTTGGTGTTGGAGCGAATACAACTCCACCGCCTGTCCACTGTGGAGATCTTGTAGAACCCTGTCTTGCATGACCTGTTCCTTTCTGTCTCCATGGTTTTCTTCCACCTCCGGAAACTTCAGAACGAGTTTTCGCTTTCTGTGTTCCCTGACGTTTGTTTGCAAGCTGGCTTACTACTGCCATGTGTACGAGGTGTTCATTTACTTCAACACCAAACACTGCATCGCTTAAATCGATTGTACCAACTTCTTTACCTTCGATATTATAAACAGATACGTTTGCCATCTGTGTGTTCCTCCTTTCTGTCCGTCAGACTAGTTAGCCTTTACAGTTTCTTTGATTGTGATAAGAGATTTCTTAGGTCCTGGAACGGAACCTTTTACTAACAGCAGGTTGTTCTCTGCATCTACTCTTACTACTTCCAGGTTCTGAACTGTAATCTTCTTTCCACCCATCTGACCTGGCATCTTTTTACCTTTGAATACTTTACTCGGATCGGATGCCGCACCGTTAGAACCAGCGTGACGATGGAACTTAGAACCGTGTGTCATAGGTCCTCTGCTCTGATTGTGACGCTTGATTGCTCCCTGGAAACCTTTACCTTTGGAGATTGCTGTTGCATCTACCTTATCTCCTGCTGCGAAGATATCAGCTTTGATTTCCTGAGCCAATGTATATTCTTCAGCATTTTCAAATCTGAATTCTTTTACATATCTCTTTCCGGAAACACCTGCTTTGTCAAAGTGTCCTTTTTCTGCTTTTGTCACACCATTTCTGTGTGCAATCTCTTTTTTTACCGCTCTTGTCTTTTGTGACAATCTTTTCTTTCTTGTCAACAAATCCGACCTGAACTGCTTTGTAACCGTCATTCTCAACTGTTTTAACCTGTGTTACTACACATGGTCCAGCCTGCAATACAGTTACCGGAATCAGGACTCCTGTCTCTTCATTGAAGATCTGAGTCATTCCGACTTTTGTAGCCAAAATAGCTTTCTTCATTATAATTACCTCCTGTGATTTACAGCGGAACGCTTTCGCGCTCATCCTAAATTATAGGATTGTTACTGTCTCATTTTGCTGCCCGCATTTTGTGGACTTTCTTATTTGTTTTTCATTTTGATATCGATGTAAACACCTGCTGGCATTTCCAGTCTGGAAAGTGCATCTACAGTTTTCTGTGTAGGTGCTGCGATATCAATCAGTCTCTTATGAGTTCTCTGCTCGAACTGCTCTCTGGAGTCTTTGTATTTGTGAACCGCTCTTAAGATTGTTACAACTTCCTTCTTAGTTGGAAGTGGTACCGGTCCGCTTACCTGTGCTCCGTTCTTTTTTACAGTTTCGATGATTTTTTTTGCAGATGCATCAACCAACTGGTGATCATATGCTTTCAATGTGATTCTCATTACTTGACTTGCCATAAAAAAAAGTCGCCTCCTTTTCGTACTTTTCACTTCAGTACGACAAGCGGTGACTGTACACTCTCCCGTGTGTGTCGTGAGAAACTCACACGTTGTTTCATACCTTTACCCATTATCGGTAAGCAGTAATCAGTTGTGATTCGTACAGTGACTTGTCGCCAGTTTCCTAACTTGACATTCGCTCCACGGAAAACCTGCCATCTCTGTGGCAGCAACCTCGCGCTTCATTGCTATCAATGTCACAACAATTGAGAGTATACACGACCT